>Ga0335085_10006487_pt1 | contig 18422 bp, 19 predicted proteins | sample Lox_Sample_45_FD_206712 | JGI IMG/M metagenome (GOLD analysis project Ga0335085, IMG submission 206712) | Soil microbial communities from Loxahatchee National Wildlife Refuge, Florida, United States - Lox_Sample_4.5 | ecosystem: Environmental > Terrestrial > Soil > Wetlands | place: USA...
GCGGTCTGTCCCGCGGTCAACCTCGCCGCCTCGGCGGACGCTCTGCATCTGCCCGGCAACCGTCTCTACGAACTCTATTTCTTGTGGAACCTGAATCGCCGGCTGCGCACCAAGGCCCGCCTGTTTCCCGGCGTATTCGACACCTCGCGCCTGCGTGGCATCCGCAGCCTGCGCGAATTTGACGACAGAATTACCGCCTTTTATTGCGGCTTCACCGGCGCCGATGACTATTACGAGCGCTCCGCCGCGGCGCACGTGCTGGAACGAATCTCAGTCCCCACTTTCATCCTGAACGCTGCCAATGATCCCTTCATTCGTATCCTTCCCGAAACCCGCGAGAATATCCTTCACAATCCTCACATCACCTTCATCGAAACCGAAGACGGCGGCCATTGCTCATACCTGGCCAAAGCCAACGGCAGCTGTGACGGCCGCTGGGCCGAGTCCCAGGTCGTAGAATTCCTGCACGCCCATGTGGGTCGGACACTCGTGTCCGGCCGCCCTTGACTCTTGATGAGGAAAAGGAAAGTCAAAAGCGGTCGGACAAGAGTGTCCGACCCACATCTGGTCGAGCAAAGCTTAACGCGCTTTCCTATACAATCACGGCGGATGAAGTTCCCGCAGTGCATCCGCGTCGCCATCATCCTGCTGGCGTTCCCACTCCTGCTTGCGGCTGAGCCCGTCGCCCAACTGCACCCTACTGATTACGTGAACGATTTCGCCCACGTTCTCGATCAAACCACCATCGCGCAACTGGACAACATCTGCCAACAGCTTGACCAGAAAGCCCATGCGCAGATTGCGGTGGTCACAATAAAATCCCTGGACGGCACCGACATTGAGAGCTACGCCGTCGCCCTGTACAAGCAGTGGGGCATCGGGAGCAAAGCCACGGACCACGGAGTCCTGATCCTCCTGGCGGTGCAGGACCACAGATACCGCATCGAAGTCGGCTACGGACTGGAACCGATCCTGACCGATGGCAAGGTCGGAAGCTTTGGCCGCGAGGCGGTCCCGCTGCTCCGGCAGAATGATTACAACGGCGCCGTTGCGCTGATGACTTCCAGGGTGGGGGATGTCATCGCGCAGGACGCCGGCATCCAGTTGACCGGCGACCGGCCACAATTCACAACGCAGCCCCGGGGCGCGCCCGAGAGAGAGCTGTCCGGAAAACAACTGCTCATTCTGGGCGTAATTCTCTTGATCGTCCTGCTCACTCCCCTGCGCAGCGTGCTGTTCTGGATCCTGCTTTCCGGGTTGGGTGGCGGCGGTGGCGGTTACAGGGGCGGTGGCGGAGGCTTCGGAGGCGGGGGTGGCGGTTTCGGAGGATTCGGCGGCGGCAGTTCCGGTGGCGGGGGCGCCAGCGGAAGCTGGTAGCTGCGTTTCGTAGCGCCGGCATTTTGTAGCGCCGGCGTCCCGCCGTCCCGAGGGCATCTTGCCCTGGGCGTTAGTGCCGAGGTTGGCGGGGTGCGAGGACAGACGGGCGAGGACACCGTCCTCCCTTAGGAGGTTGGACATGGTCGCAGAAAAACAGATCGAGGAATTCGTTAGCCGCATGAAGCAGGCCGCCGGGCAGAACCTGCAGAGCATAGTTCTCTACGGCTCCGCCACGACCGGAGAATTCCAGGCCGATTTCTCCAACCTGAATCTGCTCTGCCTCCTGCGCGAGACTTCCTTCTCAAAACTTTCCGCCATCGCGCCGGTGGTGGAATGGTGGCATCGCCAAAAAAATCCCGCGCCCCTGATCATGACCCAGGAAGAACTGGAGCATTCCACCGATGTGTTCTCCATCGAGTTCCTGGATATGCAGCACCATCACCGCGTGCTTTTTGGCGACGAAGTGTTGGGCCCCCTGCAAATCCCCATGCACCAGCATCGCGCCCAGCTGGAATATGAACTGCGCGAGAAGCTCATCCTGCTGCGGCAACGGCTGCTGGAAGCCGGCGACAACGACCGTGCTCTCTGGCAGCTGCTGCTGGGCTCGGTGTCGGCGTTCGGGACCTTGTTCCGGCACGCCTTGCTGGCGCTGGGCGACGCGGCTCCGCACTCCAAGCGCGAAGCCATCCAGATTCTGGCCACCCGCATTCCCTTTGAGCCCTCGGCGTTCCTGCAATTGCTCGACATCCGCGACCACAAAGCAGACCGCAAACAGTTCGACGCCAAAGACGTTTTCACCCGCTACCTGGCCGCCGTGCAGCACGTAACCGCCGCAGTCGATACAATGCTGGATAAAGTTAAATGAGACATTCGGGCGGGACCGGGTTTGGCCGTTTCTGTGACTATTGATTCAGGAGGAAAGTATGGTCAAAGTTCTAATCGTAATCGCTATTCTGGCGCTGCTGGCATTTGTCGCCTTCGGGCAATATGTAGGCGTCCGCAACACCCTGGTGACCAAGAACGAGGCGGTAAAGGCCTCCTGGTCGCAAGTGGACGTCGTGCTGCAACGCCGCGCCGACCTGATTCCCAACCTGGTCGAAACTGTGAAAGGCATCGCGCAGCAGGAGCAAACCGTGTTCGGTGACATCGCCAAAGCCCGCTCCGCACTGCTCTCCGCCGGCACTCCTTCCGGCAAGATTGCCGCCAACCAGCAACTGGACGGCGCTCTGGGCCGTCTGCTGGCGATTGCGGAAAATTATCCGCAGCTCAAGTCCAACGAAAACTTCCTGCGCCTGCAGGACGAACTGGCCGGCACGGAAAACCGCATCGCGGTCGAACGCAAGCGCTACAACGACACCCTGCAGGACTACAACACTTACATCCGGAAGTTTCCCAACAACATCTTTGCCGGATGGGCCGGCTTCAAACCCAACGACGCTTATTTCGCCGCAGCCGAGGGATCACGCCAGGTGCCGAAGGTGAATTTCGCGCCGGCCGCTCCCCAAACCACATCACCCCAGGCCACCCCGCAACCCGCACACTAGAGTGGAAGCCGATTTCGCTGTCGAACTTGGGGCCGATGACGAAACCCTGGAAGTGCCCTGGGCCGCCGCCGATGGCGGCCCGCGCTATTACGATCTGAAGCGCCAACCCGATCTTCTGCTGAACCTCAAAGAAGTCAGTCGCGCACCGGAACTGGCTGAGTTTCTCGCGGTCATGAACTCGCCAGGCGGAATTCTTGAAACCGCGAAGTGTGACACGTGGCCGAGTACGGAGATCAATCCCGAAGAGGAGATCTTCGGGGCAGCGTGCAAGTTCGGCTCCTACGTGGACGTCCTGTTTTCGCAGGAGGCCTCACGCTGCTCTTTCGCGGAAAACGAGCAATTCGCCAAACGGATTACCCAACTCCTGAAGCGCGTACCGGAAATCCCCGCGGCCGCCGAACTGCTGGTCCGGCGCTGCTTTTACCACGTGGGCGACGAGACCCGTGAAGGCTTCTACATCACCTTCTATCTCTTCGGCTACGGAGACGACGACGCGCAGGCCCGCCAGCGCTGGGCAATTGCGCTGAAGCTGGTCGAAAATGCCATCCGCCAGGTGTTGTCAATGTAGACGCGAGCGTTGATGTGGGGCGAGCCTCCCCGCTCGTGCGAAGTCATCCGTGCGCGCCCCTGCCCTGGCTTCACAGCTGACGAGCGGGCACGCCCGTCCTCCATTTCGTCCCGCTGCGTGCTTTCCACCGGGTGCGCAGGATCGACAGCGCCAGCATGGCCAAGAAAATCACCAACAGACCAAACGACGCCGTCCGAATACCGACACCATGCTTGGGCAAAATGGAGAGTCGTCCGTAGACGAATTCAATGTGCACCCAATAGACGAGCAGAGAAGTCTGCCCCAGTTGTATCAGCGGACTGAACCCCCACTCTCCTGCGCCCGAGCGGCACCACCCATAGGTTCCCGCCAGAATTGCCAGCAGCAGGCCCACGCGAATCAGAAAGAAATTCGGACTGGTATGCCAGAAGTCATAGACGGCATACAGGCGCTCAGGGCGCGCATCCAGCCATCGCGCCAGATAGATCAAGCCCACTCCAGCCACGCCCGCCAGCGCGAACACCGCAGCTTCACGCCGGCGCGTCCAATCGCTCAGCAGCAGGAAGCCCACGGCGAGACCGGCAAAGGCGAAAGCGGTCCAGGGAAAGATGGGGAAAAGCCATGACTGCGGCTGCCCCAGGTTGTGCACTCCGTCAATGTACGATTCGACAGGCCACGGCAGCCAGCGCGGACGCCACGCGGTCCAGAGCAACGGGGTCAGCAGAGAGATCAGCAGGGCCACTCCGCCCGCCGTCAGTCCCAGAGCCTGGCGTATGTGGGACCCAGGGCCCATACTCAACACGATCCAGCACACGCCTCCCATCAGCATCATGGAGACGCCGATGGTATTCAGAATGTCCACGCGCAACAGATCGCTCCACGGGGACCATCCCCAGGCAAGCGCGTATTCCTGCAAGCGGAACAAAAGACCGAGGCCAAGAATTTCCGCGCCGCGCCGGATGGTCTTGTGCGCGATCTGATTCGGAGCCAGGCCCTTTTCTCGCAGCTTGTCGGTCACCAGCGCAAACGAGACTCCGGCCAGAAACAGAAACAGCGGCGCCGGCAACGTCCCGCCCAGTTGAGACCACATGAAGAACGTTGTCTTGCGGGCTTCGGCCTTCAGCCATGAGTCGTAGCAGTGAGTCTGAAACATCAGCACACAGGCCAGGCCGCGCATCCAGTCGATATAGGCGAGACGGTGGACAGGGGAGGTGGGCATGCAACGCGAAAGTATAAGGCAGGAACACCCACGTAGGAGCGGATGCCCTCATCCGCCCAGTCGAGCGCATCTCGACCGCCTCTTGCATGAAATGGCGGAGCTTCGCTCCGCCGGGCAGATGAGGACATCTGCCCCTACGCCACCCTGTTCGCTCTATCCCTTCAATCGTCGTAAGATATCTCCTGTGCCGGTCGTACCTAGTCTCGCCTCCAAACGGACCCTGCTGGACGAGCATCTCCGCAGCCTGGGCCGGACTCTGGTCGCCTACTCAGGCGGCGTGGACTCAGCCTTTCTCGCCTGGGCGGCGCACCAGGCGTTAAGCAGCAACATGTTGGCCGTCATCGCGGACTCGCTCAGCCTGGCTCGCACTCAGTTAGCGGACGCAACTGCCTTCGCCGGCGAACAGGGAATTCCGCTGGAGATTATTGTGACCAGCGAACTCGATCGTCCCCAATACGCCCGCAATGACGCTTCCCGCTGCTTTCATTGCAAAGATGAGTTGTTCACCACCATGGAGGAATTTCGCAGCCGGCGCGGATTCGATTCCATCGCTTACGGAGTAAACCTCGACGACCAGGGCGATTTCCGTCCCGGGCAGCAGGCCGCCGAGCAGCACCGCGTGGCCGCACCCCTGCGCCAGGCTGGCCTCACCAAGCAGGATATCCGCGAGCTCGCCCGCGCCGCCGGACTGCGCATATGGGACAAGCCTGCCTCCGCCTGCCTGTCTTCCCGCATCGAATACGGGCGCGAGGTCACGCGCGAGGCCCTGAGCGTCGTCGAACAGGGCGAAGACGCCCTTCACGCTCTCGGTTTCCGCCAGGTGCGGGTCCGTCATCATGGAGATATTGTGCGCATTGAGATCGCGGGTGACGAACTGACGCGCGCGTTGAGCCCGGAGATGGCTGCCGAATTCACCCGCGTCTTCAAGGCGTTGGGCTTCAAATTCGTCACCCTGGACCTCGAAGGCTTCCGTTCCGGCTCCATGAACACACTGCTGGCGGCCGAGGTTTTGACCCGCGGGCGGTGACCTCGCCACCCAAAAACAAGATTCGGAGTCATCCTGAGCGCAGTAACTGCTTCGCGAAAGCGAAGCCGCTACGAAGTCGAAGGACCCCTACCACCGAAGAACCACCTGGCGGACCGCGGCTACAACCGTACCCGTCAAACCCTGCCATTCCGCAGTCGGCCATCTCGGCTGTGTGAGATAATCGGGGTTAATCTTCAATGTACAGGCGGTTTCTAGTGACGTTTCTGCGGCGTGCCACACTTGTGCTTCTACTGATATGTCTGGGCTGCTCCGCCCAGTCGGCGCCTCCCGAGGTGTCCCGGCGGATCGAGCAACAGGTGCGGATTTTCTACACCATTCCGGCCAACGTAAAAGTCGTTCTGGGTCCGACCAGGCCCAGCGAGTTCCCGGGTTACGACGCTTTGACCATCACCTTCGATGGAGGCGACAAGAAGAAGACCTACGATTTTCTTCTGGCCAAGGATGGAAAGACGCTCTTGCGCATGACCAAGCTGGATCTCAGCAAGGACCCCTTCGCCGAGATCATGAAAAAGATCGACGTCAAGGGACGCCCCACTCGCGGCGACAGCAAGGCCAAGGTAGTGGCGGTCAACTATGACGATTTCCAATGCCCGTTCTGCTCGCGCATGCATCAGACCCTATTCCCCAGTCTGCTGAAGGAGTACGGCGACCGCGTGCTGTTCATCTACAAGGATTTTCCCCTGGCCGAAATTCATCCCTGGGCCACGCACGCAGCGGTGGACGCCAATTGCCTGGCGGCGCAAAACCCCGATGCGTATTGGGATTTCGCCGACTACATGCATGCCAACCAGAAAGAAGTAAATTCCGAGAAGAGTCATGACGCTCAGTTCGCGGCGCTCGACCGCATAACCATGACGCAGGGTCAGAAGCATAATCTGGATGGAGCCAGGCTCCAGGCGTGCATCAAGGCGCAACCGGACGACAGCGTCAAGGCTTCCGTCCACGAAGGCGAGGATCTGGGCGTGGAAGCTACTCCGACCATGTTCGTCAACGGCGAGAAGGTAGATGGAGCGCTTCCCATCGATGAGCTTCGAGCCGTCCTGGATCGCGCCCTGGTGCAAGCGGGCGAGACGGCGCCAGTACACCCTGCTTCGACTCCGGCCGGCGCGGCTCAGCCGGGGAGCCAATAGCCCTGAAACCCGCGATGAGATGGACGGGCCAAGTATCCACTGGCAATGCAGAGGAGCTGATTTGAAGACACACGATCGTTTGCGTCACAGCCTGGTTGCACTTTTTGCCGTTGGCCTCCTGATTTTTTCCGCCGGCTGCACCTCCAAGCGCCCCGGTGACGATGTGTCTGCCACCGTCGATGGCCGCAAGATCTACCGGGCAGACGTGGAAAAGTACTACCAGAACCAGACTGCCGGCTCCGACCAGGTGCCCACTGGCGAACAGGCCACCAGCCTGCGCCTCAGCATTCTGAAAGAGCTGATCGACAACGAAATCCTCATGCGCAGGGCGGAGAAGCTGGGACTGCTGGCCACCGATGAAGAGGTGGACGCCAAGCTGAACGAAATCAAGTCTCCCTACACCAAAGAGCAGTTCGACGCCCGCCTGAAGGAAAAAAAGATCACGGTGGATGACTTCAAGCGCGACCTGCGCCGATCCCTTACCGTGGACAAGGTGCTGAACAAGGAAATCACCTCCAAGATCAACGTCTCCGACCAGGACATTACGAACTACTACAACGCGCACAAAGCGGAATTTAACCTGATCGAGCCCCAGTATCACCTGGCCCGCATCCTGGTGACCGCCACCCCCAACCCTCAGGTCCACAATCTGAAAAACGACAAAGCACAGAACGAAGCCGACGCCCGCAAGAAAATCCAGATGATCATGAACCGGCTGGACAGCGGCGACGACTTCGGCACCCTGGCCATGAACTATTCCGAGGATGCGGAGACTTCGAGCAGCGGAGGCGACCTGGGCTTTGCGCCCGAATCTTCTCTCCACAATACCGACCCCGGCACCCGCGACGCCGTGGCCAAGCTGAAACCCGGCCAGTACAGCGGCCTGATCACGCTGGCCAACCCCATGAACAAGCAGGTCATGGGATTTCAGATCGTGAAGCTGATTTCGAAAGAGCCGGCGGGACAGCGCGAGCTGGCCGATCCGCGAGTGCAGCAAGCCATCCGCACCCAACTCCGCGACCGTCGCGAGCAACTGCTCAAGGCAGCCTACTACGAGGTCCTCCGCGACCAGGCCAAAGTAGAAAACTACTACGCGCAAAAAGTGCTGGACGGCAACGGCAACGTTCAGTAGGAAGCGATCGAACCATCGGACACCCTCGTCCGGGGCAGGCGAGCGCAGCTTGCCAGCTCCGGGCAAGGGAACTTGATGCGGGAATTGGTATGAATGGGATTGGGGACAGTTCCGCCTGTCCCCAATTGTCTCGCGGGTATCCGCGTCATCCCCGCCGCGCCGCCTCGATCTTGGCGATGTTGATCTTTTTCATCGGCATCATCGCCTCGAAGGCACGCTTTGCCTCACCACCGCCTGCCGCAAACGCATCCGTTAGCACGCGCGGGGTGATTTGCCAGGAGAGGCCCCAGCGGTCCTTACACCAGCCACACGCGCTTTCCTGACCGCCATTGCCGACGATCGCGTTCCAGTAGCGGTCGGTCTCTTCCTGATTGTCCGTCGCGATCTGGAAGGAAAAGGCCTCACTGTGCTTGAACGCCGGGCCGCCGTTGAGGCCGAGACAGGGAATGTCCAGAACCGTGAACTCCACCGTCAGCACATCGCCCTGCTTGCCGCCCGGGTAGTCACTGGGCGCTTTGTGAACAGCGGTCACTTCACTATTGGGAAAGGTCGCGGCGTAGAAGCGCGCCGCATCCTGTGCGTCCTTGTCGAACCAGAGGCAGATCGTATTTTTCGGCTTCGAGGTCATCAGGTCTCCTTGTGCGGAATGTCATGGGAGTCAGATGAGGAGGACAGCGTGAAAGTTGCGCGCGGGAGCGCGGAGATTTGGAGCTCTCATTTTTGGTCTGTAGCCCACTTAAGGCCCTGAGCCGGGAGGATGTTGCAAACCGCTCCGCACAATCCTTATCGCGTTCTGATCCTTGGGAGTCTGGCCCTGCGCACCTGATACCAGCACGCAGAACGAGATCGCAATCGCTGCAGAGATTCTCATTCTGGTTCCTTCTGCCCGGCCGTCATTGACACGGCGCCCTAGCGGTAAGACATGCGCAGGGTCGATTCCGGCGGGCGCTCGCCCTGAATTGAGATATTGGAAGCTGCCGTATCGATCTCCTCAAGATCCTCTACCGTCAACTCGACCGAAGCGGAGCCGGTGTTCTCCTCCAATCGATGTATCTTCGTAGTTCCCGGAATCGAAACGATCCAGGGTTTCTGCGCGAGCAGCCACGCGATTTGTGCGGGCGTTGCCTTCTTTCGCCGGGCGATCTGATTTAGAAGATCCACCACCGCCTAGTTTGCCTTACGCGCCTCCTCCGTGAATCGAGAAAATGCGGCTCGCATGTCCGTGCTTTCGAACTTGGTTGAGGCATCAATCTTCCCCGTCAGGAACCCTTGTCCAAGCGGTGTCGGTTAGCGACCCACCAAGGCTTGAAGGCGTTCTGGATAGCGGGCACCGTGGATCTCAACTTTCGCAAGCGACTCCGCGATCTGGTGAAGATCCTCTGAAGTGATCTCGACCGTGGCGCCTCCGAGATTTTCTTCCAGGCGTTGCAGTTTGGTAGTTCCGGGAATGGGGACAATCCAGGGCTTCTGGGCCAGTAGCCATGCCAGCGCAATTTGCGCGCGGGTTGCGTGCTTACGTTCAGCGATGCGACCCAGAGCCTCCACAATCCCCTGATTCGCTTTCAAATTTTCTTCGCTGAAGCGCGGAACGATCTTGCGGAAGTCCGTGTCGCCGAATGTTGTGTCTTCTTTGATGGCCCCAGTCAGGAATCCCTTGCCCAGCGGACTGAATGGCACAAACCCGATCCCGAGTTCTTCCAGCGTCGGAAGAATCTCTTGCTCCGGCTCTCGCCACCACAGCGAATATTCACTCTGCAATGCCGCGACTAGCTGCACTGCATGGGCGCGACGGATCGTGCGCACCCCAGCCTCGGAAAGACCAAAGTGCCTCACCTTGCCTTGCGCAATGAGGTCCTTAACCGCGCCCGCCACATCCTCAATCGGAACGTCAGGGTCAACACGGTGCTGGTAGAGCAGGTCGATCACATCTGTCCGGAGGCGTTTCAATGCACCCTCCACGTATTCGCGGATATGTTCTGGCTTGCTGTTCAAACCTGAAATCTTGCCTTCCGCGTCGAAGGTGAAGCCGAACTTGGTGGCGATGACCACGTGTTGGCGCATCGGAGAGAGTGCTTCGCCGACTACCTCTTCGTTGATGTAGGGTCCGTATGCCTCCGCGGTGTCAAAGAACGTAACTCCGCGTTCAAAGGCCGCCCGGATCATTGAAGTTGCCTGCTGTTTCTCGGTGGCTGGTCCGTAGCCAAAGCTTAGTCCCATGCAGCCGAAGCCAAGAGCCGAGACTTCCAGTCCGCTTTTCCCCAGTGTGCGCTTCTTCATGTGTTCTCCTTGCCAGCTTGTTTCTTCTTCCCGACACTATGACAAATGAGCATGAAACGGTAGCCCGATCCTGCCTATTTATTGCCTATTCCTCTTGTCAGGCGAAAAATCAATGGCGTTGCTGGAACCGGGCAGCTATCCTTAGAAAGGACTGTACAGCTGGCTATCATGAAAAACACCAAAGAAAACGCCACTCTGAAAGCAAACCCGGTCCGCACCTTGCGCGCAGAACTCGCGCGCACGATTGCCTCCTTAGTGGGCAAGGAAGAGAATCGGATAACAGATATTCCCGGCGTGAGCCTCCACCGGCGGACTTCCCCTACCCCTCCCTGTCGGACAACCTACCATCCGGGCGTCATCGTGGTCGCCCAGGGCAGCAAGCAGGCAAACCTCGGCCGGACCCAGCTTCATCTACGACGAGTCGCGCTTCCTCCTGACTGCGGTCGATTTGCCAATCGTGAGCTGGGTGGCCGAGGCTATCGAGGAGGTCCCCTGTCTCGTACTGTCGCTCAAATTGGACATGTCCATGGTCCGGGAGTTGCTCAGCCGTGAGGAAATTCATGTCGCGGAGGCGCCGTCTGACAGTCCTACTATGTCACTCGGCGAGACCACGCCGGAATTCCTGAACGCATGCTGCCGCCTGCTGAATCTGTTGGACAGCCCGCAGGACATTCCTTTTCTGAGCGGCCTGATTCAGCGCGAGATCATCTATCGCATCCTGCGGGGACCCGTGGGAGCGCGCTTGCGCGCAGTTGCAACCCTCGGAGACCAAAGCCACCGGACGGCAAGAGCGATTGCATGGATAACCGCGAACTACGCTAAGCCGCTACACGTAGAGGAACTCGCGCAGCTGGCCAGCATGGGCGTATCGACGCTACATCATCATTTCCGGATGTTGACGGCGATGAGTCCGCTTCAGTATCAGAAACAGCTCCGGCTCCAGTCAGCGCGGAGCCTAATGCTGAACGATGGTCTTGATGCCGCCAGTGCGGCTTTCGAGGTCGGCTACGAAAGCGCTACGCAATTTAATCGCGAATACAGCCGCTTCTTCGGCCAACCTCCAATGCGAGACATTCGAGCGCTTCTTTCTCCGGGTGCTCCGAAACTGGAATTGGTCGGTAGCCTCTGAATCAGGTTATTCACGGCTTTTGTCCATAGCCGCAAACCTGCCTTTGAGGTTAGTCGAACCTGCGCTTAAGTCGTGCGAGTCGCCGGCCATCCGGAAGGGATTCCTTAAGTTAGTGATTGTGGAGCACCCGCCCTACGTGGTTCGGGTGAATCAGCCGCGAGTTCTACTCCACAATCGCCAGCACATCGCCGGCATTCACTGCCGCACCTTGGCTCACCGACAATTTCAGCACAATCCCCTTTTTCGGCGACTTGATTTCGTTCTGCATCTTCATGGCTTCAACCACCACCACGCCTTGCCCCGCTTCCACCGGAGAATTCTCCCCGACCAGGAACCGGACTACTTTCCCGGGCATGGGAGCCAACAGGTGCCGCGGCCCTTTATCGGCGTCGCCGCGGGTCTTCCGGCTGCGCAGAGATCGGGGATCACTCACTTCGGCGGCGTAGGAATGATCGCCTACCCAGATTCGCCAGCCGGACGCCAGGCGCTCGCGCCTGATCTGCCAGGCCTTACCTTCGATCAGGATTGAAAGTACATCAGGCTGCGCCAGCAGCGCATTCATCTCGACTTCGCGTCCATCCACCAGGCAGCGCCAGCGCCCAGCCGCGCGATCCAGGGTCAGATCCAGGCGGTAGCTATTTCCATCGATGGTGACGTCGTAGATCATTTTCGAAATTCCAAATGTAAATGGAGCACGGGCGTCCCCGCCCGTCCCGGACCACGTTCACCAGAGCTCGCCAATGACGGGTGAGAACGCCCGTCCTCCATCTGTTTTTATTTAGTCGCGCTACATCAGTCCTTCGCTGCGGGCCGCTCTTTTCCAGCCTGACTCAGCTGCGGCGGCGGTGCCAGACTCGGGTTTTGACGCAGCGGGATTAGAGGTCGAATCCAGGACGCTGAATACAGCCGCGGCGATGGCGGCGGTGCTTTTCCCCGCTTCGATGTCTTCGCTGCCCGCCTTCGCCTCCAGCAAGCGGTCCAGATAGCCGGCATCGATATTGCCGGACTGAAAGTCTCCATCCAGCAGAATCCGCCGGAACAAACCCAGGTTGGTCTTTATTCCAGCCACGAAGAATTCCGGCAGGGCCCGAGTCAGCCGGGAAATCGCCTGTTGCCGGTCTTGTCCGTAGCCGATCAGCTTGGCCAGCAGCGGATCGTAATCGATCGGCACGGTCCAGCCGGCATACACTCCGCTATCCAGCCGGATTCCTGGCCCAGCCGGGGTCATCAGCATCTCGATCTTTCCCGGGCTGGGGAAAAAATTGTTGTCCGCATCTTCGGCGTAGATGCGGCACTCGATGGCATGTCCCCGGATAAGAATGTCCTCCTGCGCGAAGGGAAGCCTTTCGCCCGCCGCGATCCGAATTTGCAGGTTCACCAGGTCCAGTCCTGTGACCAATTCCGTCACCGGATGCTCGACTTGCAGGCGTGTGTTCATTTCCAGGAAATAAAAATTCTGCTCCTGATTCACCGGATTGGGGTCCACCAGAAACTCGACCGTGCCGGCGTTGTGGTAATGGGCAGCCTGTGCCACGCGTACCGCGATCTCGCCCATGCGCCGGCGCATTTCCCCATCCACCCGTGGCGAGGGCGATTCCTCCATTACTTTCTGGTGCCGGCGCTGGATGGAACACTCGCGCTCACCCAGATAGACCGTGTTGCCGTGTTCGTCCGCCAGCACCTGCAGCTCGATGTGACGGGGGTTGAAAATGGCCTTCTCCAGGTAAATTTCACCGTCTCCGAAGGCCCGCTGCGCCTCGCTCTGCGCCGCTTCGAACGCGGGCGCCAGTTCTTGCGCGGTGCGCACCAGGCGCATCCCCTTGCCGCCCCCGCCTGCCGCCGCTTTCAGCATGACCGGGTAGCCGATTTTCGCCGCCACCTCCCTGGTCTGCTGCACGGACTCCAGCCCGTGCGCTGTCCCCGGCACAAACGGCACGCCGGCCTTTTCCATGTGCTGGCGGGCGCGGGTCTTTGATCCCATCTTCTCCATGGAAGCTGCGGTGGGCCCGATGAACTTTATGTCTGCATCCGCGCAGGCCTGGGCAAACTTGACATTTTCCGAAAGGAAGCCGTAGCCGGGATGAATCGCGTCAGCGCCGCAACGTTTCGCGACTCCCAGGATCTTTTCGATATTGAGGTATGACTCGGCCGCCGCAGCGGCGCCGATGGAGTAGGCCTCGTCCGCGCTCAAGACATGCAAGGCGGCGCGATCCACCTCGGAGTAGACCGCGGCGGAGAGAATTCCCAATTCGCGGCAGGCGCGTATCACTCGCACCGCGATCTCGCCCCGGTTAGCGACAAGAATTTTCTTGAACATGATCTGGCTGACGACCGACGACTGGTTCCCAAAAATACAAAAGCCTCTTCTTACGCAGAAGAGGCTCTTGCCAGGTAAAGAGTGTTCAGCATTCCTACTTGCTGGGCATGGTGATGCCCTGATTGCCGGGCTGCTTTTCGGCCTTGGCCTTCTTGGTGGCCATGGTCTTGTCCACCCATTCGTCGGCCGTCTTCAAATCTGCGGCGTGGGCGGCCGGATCATCACACTGCAAGTCTGCCCGCTCGCGGTACAGCAGGTTCAGATATGCCATGGCATCGTCGTAATCCGGACGCAACTGCAGTGCCTTCTCCAATTCCGTAATTCCATCTTCGATGACGGACGAGTTCTTGGCCCGCAGGTCTTCGCAGACCTTCTTGTTGGCCTTGTCCTTCATGAGCCACTCGTCCGGCTTCAGACCCGCCTTGGCGCGTTCTTCCATGCGCGGCTGATAGCTCTGGGTCCAATCGATGACCGCCACCGAGTAGTACGGCTCCGGATCATTGGGGTCGAGGGCAATGGCTTTGCGGTAGTAGGTCTTGGCGTCCTCGAATTTCTTCATCTGCAGGTAGAGGTAGGCAATGCCTTTTACGCTGTTGATGTTTTTGGGATCGCGCTCCAGCACTGCCTGGTACTGATCAATGGCATTCTGTCCCATGCGATTGTTGTCCTCAGCATCGACGCCGGGAATATATTGCTGGGCAAACGCAGTGGCCAGGTAGAGGCGCGCGTTCAACAAGGTGGGATCAAGCGACACCGCCTGCTGAAAGTGGTTGATAGCCTCTTCGTACTTGGCGTTCTTGTAGGACTGCACGCCTTTGTTGAGCTGATCGCGCGCCCTCAGCTTGCTGCAGCCCGTGGTGGCCAGCAACGCCAAACCGAGCGCTGCCATCGCCAGCATTCGTATGCTTGTTTTCATTGCGCTGTAAGTCTCCCTTGCCAGAAATCGTCAGGCCTGTGCTGGTGCCAACAGACGACCCGCACGCGAAGGTTGCCGGTGTGTGCGGATGAGACGGCTGGGCGGACCCTTCCGCCCAGCCCTCGGTATACCAGAAAACTTACAGGACCTAACCGCCGGCTTCGATCTTGGCGGTAATCAGGCCCACTTTATCGACGCCCGAGGCGTGCGCGATGTCGATCACGTTGGCCACGTCGGCAAAGGGGACGGCATCGTCGCCCTTGACGAACATCACCTTTTCCGCGCGCGTCTTGAAGATGTCGGTCAACCGGGCTTGCAGGTTGTCCCAGGTCGTTTCCTCCTGGTTGATCTTCAATGCGGGCGGCTGACCTGCGCCGCGGTCGATCAGTTGCACCACGATGGTGCGGTCCGGCGTAGTGTTCTTGGGCGCATTTGGCGGTGGCGGTTGGGGCACCAGCGCATCCAGTCCCTTGGGGGTTAACGGCGTGATCACCATGAAGATGATGATCAGCACCAGCAGCACGTCAATCAGCGGCGTGACGTTCATGTCCGCGCTCTGACCGCCGCCCGATCCCATTGCCATTCCCATAACAATTCTCCTCGAATCTCTTGCTGCGAATCTCTGGCTACACTCGTTAAGCTATTGTCCGCCGCTCGGCGCCGGTGGCGGGGCAGGTGCGGCGGTGGTCTTGCGCTGTTCCGTCAGCAAACCCAACTGGTCCACTCCCGCGGCGCGCACGTTGTCCACGACCTCAACCACAGATCCAAACCGGGCCCGGGCGTCGGCCTTGACGAAGACCCGCTTGTCCACCCGATTGGCCAGTCGGTCCTTCACTTTGCCGGTCAACTGGTCGGCGGGGAGCTTGTCGGTGCCGAAGTAAACCGTCCCGTCGCGCATCACCGACACCAGCAGGGCGTCTTCCTTGTCGGCGTCGGGCATCGACTCCGGATTATTGACTTTCGCCATGTCAACGCTTACACCGTGTTGCAACATAGGCGTGATGACCATGAAAATGATCAGCAATACCAGCATCACGTCCACCATGGGGGTCACGTTGATGTTGGAATTGACTTTTTGTCCTTCGTTGCGCTTTGCCAATGACATAAACTCACGTCTCCTGGGCAAGTCGATTGCAAGCCTGCCCGAGCTGAGAATGATTCTCAGCGCCTCCCGCCCTTGTACCTCATACTTTGGAGGCTGGCGCCGGGTTTCCCGCCCGACGCCAGATCAGCAACTCTGAGGTTCCAACCTGCGTTTCAGGGCTAGCTGCGGCGCATTCCCCGCCGCTTCAGGAAGTAATCAATCAGTTCGCTCGATGAGTTATCCATTTCCACGTCGAAGGCTTCCACCCGTCCGGTCAGATAGTTAAACATCATCACCGCCGGGATAGCGACGAACAGACCGATTGCGGTGGTCACCAGCGCTTCCGAAATACCGCCGGCGACGGCCGCCAGACCGGTAGCCTTTTCGGACTGAATGCCTTTAAACGCGTTGATGATGCCGACCACCGTTCCCAGCAGTCCCACGAACGGGGCGGTGGATCCGATGGTGGCCAGACCGCCCAGGCCGCGCTTCAGCTCGGCGTGGACAATGGCTTCGGTGCGCTCCAGAGCGCGCTTGGAGGCTTCAATGGTCTCGCCCGGAATCTCACCGCTTTCCTGGTGAGCGCGGAATTCCATCAAACCCGAGGTGACTACCTTGGCCAGGTGGCTCTTCTTGTTACGCTCAGCGACTTTGATGGCTTCTTCGATCTTGCCATCGCGCAGCGCGCCGGCCACGGCGGGAGCAAACGCACGCGATTGTTTGCGCGCGGCGCTGAAGGCCATGGCGCGATCAATCATGACTCCGATTGACCAGCCCGACATGACGAACAGAATGATGACCACTGCCTTCGCTGGAATTCCCATCTGGTGCCACAGCGAAATCGGGTCCCAACCCACTGCTGCCTGCTCCTGGAAAAACCAGGCCGCCATGGTGGACATATGTGTAAGTGCGAGTGCTGCTAGATTGGCTACGAACATGAGTCGCGTTCCTCCTCAGAGCTGGTCAGATTGCAAAACTGTTTCATACTGCGAAAATTGCCTTGCCTTGTGGCACACCGGAGTCTAACCCCCGGCCAAGGTAAAGTTAACTGTGATCTGCGTTTCCACTTCCACCGGCTCGCCGTTCAGAATGTACGGCTTGTACTTCCACTGCTTCACCGCCTCAATGGCGGAGGGAGCCAGCATGGGGTGGCCGCTGATCAGGCGCAGGTTCTGAATCGTGCCATCCTTACTGATCTCAGCCTGCAAGAGCACTGCACCTTGGATGCGCGCCTGCCGGGCCAGAGGTGGATAAGTGGGCTGAATTTTGCGGATGAGCAAGCCCTGAGTCACGCCTTGCGATACCCGCACGCGCTGCGGCGTGGCCACCTTGGGTACGGCAATCGGGGTCGAGTTGATAATGCCGCCGATTACGCCACCCATTTGTCCGCCCGCCGCGCCCGGGACGCCGCCCACCACGCCGGCCATGGTCGAGACTGGCGGCGGCGCCTCCTCTTCCTTGATCATCTGCACCTTTTCCGGGATCTTGGTAGGAGTGCGCAGTTGCCCGTTAATGATGTCAGTCTGGATTTGCTTTACCACCTTGATGGGGGTCGCAGCGGGTGGCGGTGGCGGCGGCGGCGGTGGTGGCGGGGCCACCAGGAACGTCATCAGCTGGGTTTTGGGCAGTGCTTCGGTAAACAGCAGCGGGATCAACACCAGAATCCCGACCAGCACGATCTGCAATCCAAACGACAGAAAGGTCGTCAGGCCGCGCTTGGTTCTCAACCTGCCACCCGATTCAATGAGGCTATCTTCAAACATGAGGATTCTCCTGCACAACCCTACGTATGTTTAGACACCGCCTGTTACTGCTTTGCTCCCACTGTTCCACGAAATACTCCATGCTTCACACGGCCCAGCTCAAACTATTGAAACCACACCCGATTCCGCCCCTAGACTCGCCTCGAAACCTGACCTACTGCCCGCTCGCCACGCGACCCTTGCCGGGAGCCGCCTTGCTCTTGCCAGCTATGACCGCAACCGGCTTCCCCCGACTCGACCGCCAATCCTGGTAGGCGACCAGAATGGGCGCTGCAATCGCGATCGAAGAATAGGTTCCGATCAGGATTCCTATCACCAGGGCGAAGGAGAAGCCGTGCAGCACCTCTCCTCCGAACAGGTAGAGAGCCACTACCGTTAAAAACGTCAACCCTGCGGTCAGGATCGTCCGGCTCAGCGTTTGATTAATACTCCGGTTTACGACTTCTGACAACTTTTCTCGCCGCATCAACTTCAAGTTCTCTCGGATGCGGTCAAAGATGACGATGGTGTCATTGTTCGAATAACCGATCAGGGTCAAGATGGCCGCGATTACGGTCAGCGAGATTTCCTTGTTCGCTAGGGAGAAGGCCCCCACCGTGATCAGGGTGTCGTGAAACACGGTGATCACCGCCGCCACGCCGTAAATCCACTCAAAGCGGAAACCCAGATAGACCAGCATGCCGGCCAGCGAATATACCACTGCCCACCTGGCCTGGCTCTGCAACTGCTTTCCCACTTGCGGGCCCACGATCTCCACCTGGTAGACACCAAAATCGGAGAGAAAGAAGCCCTCCTGCAAGGCCGCGACCACGGCCGGATCCACCACGTTCTTGAGCTCATCCATCGAACTCAATACGCCGCCCTTGGTCTTGTCGCGATAATCAACAATCGCCTTGGCCACGGCCGCATAGCGCTGGTTGGCATCCGTCCCTGCCCGCA
>Ga0335085_10006488_pt1 | contig 18422 bp, 12 predicted proteins | sample Lox_Sample_45_FD_206712 | JGI IMG/M metagenome (GOLD analysis project Ga0335085, IMG submission 206712) | Soil microbial communities from Loxahatchee National Wildlife Refuge, Florida, United States - Lox_Sample_4.5 | ecosystem: Environmental > Terrestrial > Soil > Wetlands | place: USA...
AAGTTTCCTTTGAGGTGTTTCTCAGCCTCGGTCATCGGCGAGAGCGAAGCAGCGCCCTCGACAATCTCGACCATGCACTCCTTGCATTTGCCTTGTTTGCGGCACGAAGTGGGCACGTCGATGCCAAGGGCCTCGGCCTGGTCAAAGAGAGAGAGGGCCGGGTTGGCCTCTGTCGACTGTCCGTTAATGATCAGTGTGACGGCCATGTTCGGGAAGTGCCTACCAGCCCTTCGCTTCGAGCTCCGCCTTCAACGCATCTGCGACGTCCTGCGCGGAACCCTCGCGCTCCTGTTCGTCGCTCCACTTCCATTGCGCCAGGTAGTCGTCGGCGGCCTGCAACCCGCGCATGGCTGCAAGGCGATCGATCTGCTCCATGAATCGCCCATCCAACTGCGCGGTCACTTCGTCGATCCCGTCATCAACCTTGACCTGAGTCGGGATTTCCTGCCAATAAAGGATTTTGTAGGTCGCCATCGGGGTCACACCTGTCCCGCCAGCCGCAGGAATAAATCCACGGCTGCGGAGGCATTGGCTCCGTATCCGTCGGCGCCAATTTCGTCGGCAAACATCTGGCTGATGGGAGCGCCGCCGACTGCCATCTTGATCTCGGTGCGGCCCGCCGCATGGAAGCCCTCAATGACCGTCTTCATGTACATCATCGTGGTGGTGAGCAATGCGCTCATGCCGATGATATTCGGCTTGCATTTATCGGCGGCGGCCAGAAACTTCTCGAGACTCTGGTCGACGCCGATGTCATGGACCTCAAAGCCTGCGCCCTCGGCCATCATGCCGACAAGATTCTTGCCGATGTCGTGCAAGTCGCCGCGGACGGTGCCCATGAGCAGAACGCCCTTGGGCTTGGAACCGCTGTCTTTCGATGTCAGCAGAGGCTTGAGCACGGCCATGCCCGCTTTCATGGCTCGCGCGGAGATCAAGACTTCCGGCACATAGAGGATGTTGTGCTTGAAGTCCTCGCCTACCACGCTCATGCCCGCAATGAGGCCTTCAGTCAGCACTTCCTGCGCGGTACGGCCTTCGGCCAGGGCGGCTTCAGTCAGCTTGCCCACCTGGTCGGCGTTTCCCTCATACAGGAGTTGATTCATCAAGGCGTAATCGGGCATCGAATGGTTTCCTCAGCGAGCGCTGGCAACCGCTGACGCGGCGCGTTTGGCGTTGAATTCCTCAAGGGCCTCGAGCATCGCCAGAATATTTTCACGGGGCATTCCGGGGCTGGTGCCGCCACCGACGGAGAGAATGATGCCTTCGCCGCCCGAACCCTCCAGAACTTCAAGAGTTTCGTCTTTCACTTCCTCGGGGGTTCCGCGAACAGCGACTTCCAGCGGGTTCACATTGCCCATCAGGCACATGCGGTCGCCGATGCGGCGTTTTACTTCAGTGATGTGCCGCTGCTTGCCCCAGTTGAGCACGTTGAATCCGGTATCGGGCAGGTGGTCGAGGCAGGCATCCACCTCGGCGTCATTGTGGTACAGCTTGACCCAATCCTTGGGGAAGGCATCGCAGATTCGCTTCAGATAAGGATGCGCGAACTCGAGGTAATGCTCTTCGTTCACGAATCCGACAATGTCATCGAGGATGAAGATGCTCTCAACGGTATCGCCCATCACCTTCTGCTGCGCTTTCAGCCAGTCGATAATGACGCGCGTGCAGAGATCGAGCAGCTTGTGCGCGCCTTTGGGATCCTCGACCAGGTCAATCATGAATTCCGTGGTGCCGCGGACGAATCCTGCGGTGCACATGGGCCCGCGCGAGGTGACCATGGGGAGAATGTAGCCGGCATCGAGAATCCGCTGGCGCGCCATGCCGATTCGGTGAAGAGTGAGGCCCGCAAATGCGTCGGCCTCCACTTCGTATTCGGGGAAGTTGTCGATGTCTTCAAGGCGGTAGAGCGTGTGGTACTCGCTGGGAGTGTTGTCCTGCCAGAACTTGATCTTGGCTCCCAGGACAGACGGCTCCGCTGCCATCCCGTACTCCATCCACCACGAGGGGATGAAGATGATGTCGGGAAACTCCTGCATGATCTTCAGGTTCGACTGAAACCAGAGTTCGGGATCCAGAAAATAATCCAGGTGCTTGATTCCCAGGTATCCGGGAATCCACGGACTATCGACGATGAGCGCCATCGGGATCTTGTCGAGCTTCTCGCGCCGCACTGCTTTCTTGAATGTCTCCCACTGTTCCGGCCGCATACGGTTCCTCCCGATCACAATCGTGATCGATGCATCTCTGTCGAGCCCATGATCTGAATGAGCGACCTCCTCGCCATCCATCTTGCCCGAATTGCCGATCTATTTCTTCACGCCGGACGGGATACTCAGGTGACGGGCGTCCGCCGGAGATTATGCCGAGCCCGCCATGAATCTAAGTGCAATCATTCCCGTCATCTAAGATTTTCTTCGACTGTCGTAATAATTACGACTACGCCATCATAGTGTAGCGGGAACAAAACGCACAAGAGGCGCCAAAATTGGCGGTCTTGCGGGCCGCCGGGCGGGAGATGACCGGGGCGGGCGAAGCCTGGCGCCGAGCCTTATTTTTCTTGTACTTCGCTCGGGATAGGGCTCCGGCACGCTACTTGAATTCTCTATGTTAACGGGCCGGGATTGAAGATTGTGAACTCGTTGTGCAGGCCCCAGTGGTCGGCCCAGGTCTTCTTGCGCCCGCTGGCCACTTCCAGCACCATGGAGAAGATTTCCCATCCGACTTCTTCAATCGTCGCTTCGGCGGTGGCAATTCTTCCCGCGTCCACATCGATCAAGTCATGCCAGCGCCGGGCAAGTCCGCTATTCGAGGCCACTTTGATGACTGGCGCCATCGCCAGACCGTAGGGCGTGCCGCGCCCGGTGGTGAAGATGTGTACATTCATCGATGCTGCCAGTTGCAGCGTGCCGCAAATGAAGTCGCCCGCAGGTGTGGCCGCGAACACCAGGCCCTTTTGCGTCACGCGCTCGCCGGGTCCGGTCACACCCATCAGTGCTGAGCTTCCCGCCTTGGCGACCGAGCCCATCGTCTTCTCGACGATATTCGCCAGACCGCCCTTCTTGTTGCCGGGAGTTGGATTCGCATTCCGGTCAGCGCCGCCGCGATGCAGATATTCGTCGTACCACGCCATCTCGCGTAAAAAATCCCGCGCAATCTCCGGCGTAGCCGCGCGAGCCGTGAGCAGGTGCGCGGCATCGCGCACCTCCGTCACCTCAGAAAAAATGGCGGTTGCGCCGGCGCGCACCAAAAGGTCAGCGGCAAATCCTACGGCCGGGTTGGCAGTGACTCCCGAAAATGCGTCGGAGCCGCCGCATTGCAGGCCCACCACCAGATCGGAAGCTGGGCAAGTGACCCTGCGGCGCTCATTCAGTTTCTTCAGCCGCGTTTCGGCCAGGTTCACGATCGTGTCGACAATCTCGCCAAAGCCCTCAGTCGCGTCCTGCAGCACGGCCACGGCCGGTTTTTCCTGGAGGACCTTGAGTCCGCCATCCGCCATCATGAGCGCGGGCTGCAATTTCTCGCAGCCCAGGCTTACAACGAGCAACTCGCCGCCGAAGTTCGGATGCAGGCTCAGATTCCTGAGTGTGCGCACGGGGATTTCCGCGCCTGGCGCGTTCAGCGCTATGCCGCAGCCGTAAGGATGCGTAATAGCAACGACATCGTCCACGTTGGGATAGTGCGGAAGAATTTCAGACTTGATGCGCCGCACTGCGTAATCAACAGTCGCTGCGACGCATTGCACCGTGGTGCTGATGCCCAAAATATTTTTTGTGCCCACGGAGCCGTCGTGGTTTCGATAGCCCTCAAACGTGTATCCATCGAGCGGGGGTAATGGCTTGGGCGTTGCTGTTGCCAGCGGGCAATCGGCCAGCAGCGGCGCCTCCGGCTCGATGATCAGCCCCTCACGCACCCAACTGCCCTGCGCAATGTTCCGATTTGCGAATCCAATCGTGACGCCGTAGCGCACGATCGCTTCACCTTTGGCGATATCGGTGAGCGCAACCTTGTGCGCCTCGGGAACGGCTTCGCGCAACTCCAGTCCTGAAGGAAAGCGGCTCCCCGCGGGCAGTCCACCCTGATTCACGACAATCGCCACATTGTCGCGCTCATTGACGCGGATGAATCGAGGCTCGACAGATGAACTCATAAAGCTATCGTAGTCGCCGCTCGCTGTTTTTTGTTCGCCGACCCCAGGGTGCTGATTCTTAACCCCATTCGCGCGGTCTCATCGCACCATGGACGGGCGTTTGGGGTCGAACTTCCAGGCTGAAATCAGAAATTGCATCGCCATTGCATCATCGCGCGCGCCCAGTGCCTTGGCGTTGTAGAGCTCATGCGCGCGCTCGATCGCGTCCATATCAAGCTCGACGCCGAGGCCCGCGCTTTTCTGCACTTCAATCTTGCCTTCCTTAATTTGCAAAGGATTTCGCGTCAGGTGTTGCCCATCCTGCCATATCCAGTGCGTATCGATCGCGGTGATCGCGCCCACTGCCGCTGCAGCTACATGCGTGACCATGGCCAGAGAGATGTCGAAGTGGTTGTTCGAGTGGAGGCCCCACGTGAGCCCATTGTCGCGGCAAATCTCGGACACGCGCACCGAGCCTTGCATCGTCCAGAAGTGCGGATCGGCGAGCGGAATGTCGACGGCATGCAATGCGATCGCATGATCCAGTTCGCGCCAGTCTGTTGCGACCATGTTGGTCGCGGTCGGCAGGTTGGTGGCCTGGCGGAATTCCGCCATCACTTCGCGGCCTGAAAATCCCTGCTCCGCGCCGCACGGGTCCTCGGCATAGGCAAGCACGTCGTTTTTCTGTTTGCACAACGCAATCGCATCCTTCAGGCTCCATGCGCCATTCGGATCGATTGTGATGCGCGCGTGCGGGAATCGCGCGTGGAGCGCCTCCACCGCCTTCATCTCATCTGCGCCAGCAAGTACGCCGCCCTTCAGCTTGAAGTCGTTGAATCCGTACCGCGCCTGGGCCGCTTCAGCCTGCCGCACAATTGCCTCGGGCGTCAGAGCCTCTTCATCGCGCACCTGAAACCATCCGCCGGCGTTTTCATCGGCGCGGCGGTAGTCCAGGCCGGTTCTTCTGCTGTCGCCGACATAAAACAAGTACCCCAGCACTGGGACACTGCTCCGCTGCAGGCCTTGGCCCAGCAGTGCGGCCACGGGAACTGCCAAGGACTGTCCCCGCAGATCGAGCAATGCCGACTCGATCGCCGTGAGGGCGTGAATGGTGACGCGCAGATCGAAAGTCTGCTGCCCGCGTCCGGTGGCGTCACGATCGCTGAACTGGTCCCGGATTGAGTTGAGAATCGCGTTGCAGCCGGAAATCTCCTGTCCAATGACGAGCGGCGTGGCTTCTTCAAGCAGGGCGCGAATTTTTTCGCCGCCAGGAACCTCGCCGACGCCGGTATTGCCCGACTCATCAGTAATCAAAACCAGATTGCGCGTGAAATAGGGAGCATGCGCGCCGCTCAGGTTCAACAGCATGCTGTCGCGCCCGGCCACCGGAACGACCCGCATGGCAACGGCCCGCGGCGATTTACCCGTCGCGCCAGTTCGTTCGTTTTTCCGCAGGCCCTCTATATAGGTCTCCATCTCGATTCGCTGCCCGAAATCATAGCACTGCGCAAGATCGACGTAATTCCAAACTCAATCACTCGACTTTACAGACCTGCACCCGCTCGCATACAAGGTTGAGGACGACACCGAAGGAAGATCGCCTATGAATCGACGAGAATTTCTGATCTCGAGCGGCGCAACTGGAATCCTGGCCTCAACCGCCATCACTCCGGTTTCCGCGAACGCCGAAGATACCGCACAGTCTGCGCGGATGAAGCTTGGCGACCAGACCGCGCCCACCAACGATGTGCATCTCAAGTATCTGGCCCGCTACGGCGTGCGCAACATCTGCGGGTATCCGCAAATCGAGGGCGATCGTCTCTACGCCACTACCGACGAACTCAAGCGCATGATCGACATGGCCGGCAAATACGGCATCAGTATCGACTGCACCGCGCCGCCATTCCTCGAGTCCAGTTATATCGACCGTGAAAAACATCCTGCGATCATGCTGGCCCAGAGCCCGGAGCGCGACCGCGACATCGAGCAGTTGCAGACTTTCATCCGCAACTGTGCCCTCGCTGGAATTCCCACGATCAAATACAACATGAGTATCCTGGGTGTGCTGCGCACCGGTCGCGTGCAGGGCCGAGGCGACGCGCTTTATCACCAATGGAAGCTCGCAGGCGCGCACCCTGAGACGCCGCTCACCAGGGCCGGCGTGGTCGACGCCGACGCCTTCTGGGAGCGGATTACCTGCTTTCTCGATCGTGTCATCCCCGTGGCCAACGAGTACAAGGTCCGGATGGCATGTCATCCGCAGGATCCCGGCGTGCCGCCCGAGGGCTACCAAGGCATAAACCGCGTGCTCGGCACTATTGATGGGCTCAAGAGATTCATCACCATTCAGGAGAGCCCCTGGCACGGATTGAATTTCTGCCAGGGAACCATCTCCGAAGATCTCGAAGATCCGGGCACGCAGATTTTCGACGTCATCCGCTACTTTGGCACGCGCAAAAAGATCTTCAACGTCCACTTTCGCAACATTCGCGGACATCGCAACGATTTCATCGAAGTTTTTCCCGATGAAGGGGATGTGAATTTCGTCAAGGCCATCCGCGTATACAAGGAAGTGGGCTACAGCGACATGCTGATGCCCGATCACGTGCCGCTGGCTGCCGACAACGCCGATCCCGATTCGCTGCAGTCCTTCGCCTTCTGCTACGGCTACATTCGCGGACTCATCCAGTCCGTTTACGAACCTGTATGAGCAAACCTGGCGTGGTACCGTGAAGCCGAAGCGTTAGAGCACCACAGAGGAAAGGACCCAGCTTGATCGAGCCGCGCCAAACTCGCGTCCGCTACCTCATCATCACTGTTCTCTTCATCGTCAGTTGCTTCAGTTTCGCTGACCGCTCGGCGCTTTCCCAGGCTGCCGCCGTGATGCCCAAGGGCCTGGATTTGAGCGAGCGCATGGGCACCTTGCTCTTCGCGTTCGGCGTGGCTTACATGCTGGGCCAACTGCCGTCGGGCGGCTTGCTCGACCGCTTCGGATCGAAACGCGTCTACGGCATTGCCATCATTGGCTGGTCGGTTTGCGCTTTCTTCACTGCCTTCGCGGGCTACCTCGTCGCCAGCGAGGCCCTCACAGCGATCTTCATTCTTCGCGTTCTTTCGGGCCTCTTCCAGTCGCCGGTTTTTCCCGGCAACGGCCGCATCGTAGCGGCGTGGTTTCCCGCTGCTGAGCGAGGCCGCGCATCGGCCATCTTCAATTCCTCGCAATACTTCGCCCTGCCCATCTTTGCGCCCATTTTTGGCTGGCTGATCCATGTGTCGGGCTGGCGCAGTTGCTTCTGGTTCATGGGCGCGCTCGGGTGCCTGCTGACAGTGGTCTGGTTCATCAGCATCTACGGCGTTAAGGAGCATCCACGCATTTCGCAGTCTGAAATCGACTTTATCGAGTGCGGTGGCGGCCTGGTGAACACGGACTCCGCCGCGAGCGTGAAAAAAAACACGCTCACCTGGGCCACGGTCAAAAAACTGCTGAGCTACCGCATGCTGGTTGGCGTCTACATCGGCCAGTACTGCATCACCACGCTTACGTGGTTCTTCCTCACGTGGTTTCCGCTTTACCTTTCACAAGCCCGCCACATGTCGGTTCTCAAGGTTGGATTTGCGGCCGCGGTGCCCGGCTTGTGCGGCGGCGTGGGCGGAATCCTCGGCGGCGTGATCTCCGATCGGCTGCTGCGCAGCGGTCATTCACTCAGCTTCGCGCGCAAGCTACCGATTATGGCGGGTATGGCATTGTCGATGACCATCATCGCCTGCAACTATGCCGCATCGCAGAGCCTGATGATCCTCTTCATGTCGATTTCGTTTTTCGGCAAGGGCATCGGAGCGCTGGGCTGGACCGTCATCTCCGACACTTCGCCCAAGGGCATGGTCGGCATGAACGGCGCGCTCTTCAACGTCTTTGGCAACGCGGCGGGCATCTTCACGCCGCTGATTATCCAGTTCATTCTCAAAGAGACCCACTCCTACAACGGTGCATTGATCTTCGTGGGCGTCACTGCGTTTTGCGCCATCGTGGCGTATGGTCCTATTGTTGGCGAAATCAAGCGCCTCGATTTTGCCGCGCCATCCGCCTGATTTCGCGCTTTACAATCGCCAGAGGAGTTTTAACCCATGCCAGACCGGCCCGTAAAATTCCCACCCAACAAATTCAAGCAGGCGCTGGCGCGGGGCGAGCGCCAGGTGGGCCTATGGTGTTCCCTGGCCAGTCCTGTTGCCACCGAGATCGCCGCCGGCGCCGGATTTGACTGGATCGTCGTGGACGGCGAGCACGGCCCCAACGACATCACCACCCTTTTGCCGCAGTTGCAGGCCATGCAGGGCGGCACGGCCGAGCCTGTTTTTCGAATCCCCTGGAACGAACCGGTCATCATCAAGCGCGCGCTTGACGTGGGTGCACGTTCGCTCCTCATCCCTTGGGTGCAGAACGCCGAAGAAGCGCGCCGCGCCGTGGCCTCTACGCGCTATCCCCCGCTGGGAATTCGCGGCGTCGCCCGCGCCGTCCGCGCGAATGACTATGGCCGCGCAAGAGACTATCATCGCGGCGCGCACCTCGACACTTGCGTCCTTGTCCAGCTTGAAACAAGGACCGCACTGAGCGAGATTGAGGCCGTTGCTGCCGTGGATGGCGTCGACGGCATCTTCATCGGCCCCAGCGACGTTGCCGCCTCGCTCGGGCATCTCGGCAATCCTGGGGAGCCTGAAGTGCGGGCCGCCATCAAAGATGCGGTCAAGCGCATCCGCGGCGCGGGCAAATCTGCCGGCTTTCTCACTGGTGATCGGGACGAAGCGGAGGCCATGTTCGACCTCGGCTTCAACTTTACGGCCGTTGGCAACGACGTCAGCATCCTGTCGGGCGTCCTCACTAACCTTGCCGCACACTTTCGCAAGCCATAGGCGCGGTCAGCCTTGCCGCTCTTCTGTATCACTCGCTAACTGAACAAAACTCGAAGGTGACGGTCTGCGCAGAGAATTCCGAGATCATTGGCGATTCTCTTCCTGTGCCGCATCCTGCCTGGAGACGAGCCGCAAGGGACATAGGATTCCTGAGGGAAGTGGTTCGAGATGATCCATGTCCTGCGGTGTGAACTTCTCGCCGTAGCGCAGGTTCAGCAGCCGGTAATCCGGTGCGGCGCGCCCGGCGAGTTCGTTGATGGCGGTGTTGGCCACAACGATCTTGAGTTCGTTTGTGCCTGGGTGCAGGAGCGGGGCAATATCAATCTGGTAAGGCGGATGCCAGACTGGGCCTGCCAACTTCCCATTCACGTAAACCACCGCCGCATCGCGCAACGGCGCGTCGTACCAGGTGCGCATTCCTGCCTGATGAAGCTGCGTGCGCTCTACGGGCGTTCCGGTGCCGAAATCGAGCAACACGTTGCCGGCGTTCGCCACATCGGACGGAATCTCAACGGCGCGCTCATAGGTTGCCGTGCCGGAGTAGTATTTCTGAGCTTCATCGTCGGCCCATGAATGCAGGGTTTGCATGGTTTCCGAAGAGCCCGTCTTGTCGAACGTTACTTTCCAGCTGTGGGTCAGGTCAATCGGCGCAAACCGCGCGCTTGGGCGCTCTTTTTGCGCGGGTGCAGGATGATCGGTGAAGACCACCACCTCCGATTCATACGGTTCGAGATCCATGGAAAGAGTGCGGTCTGTTCCCGCGCCAGCGACTTTGCCGGTGAACGGATCCCACCACTCCGCGCCGGTTCTCGTAGTGCGGAAGGTCGCATCGAATGTATGCGGGCGGTTGTCGGTGTTGACCACAAAATAGACATCTGCATCCGGCAGCTTGCGATGCACGAAGCCGATCGTGGGTGTCGCCGGAGAAAGCGCGACGTCGGGCTTGAGCACAGCGCCAATCGCCGTGCCTAGCTCGGCCGGGCTCGTAACCAACTTCGCGTTCCTCGCAGCCGCCGAAAACAGCTCCCGCGAGATTTGCGCCACGGCAGCCGAATCGCGTGGAGCTTCTTCGTAGCCCGGCGCGCGGGAGGGAAGGCTCTTAACGGCGATGACCAAGCCGCCACGGCGAGCGAAGTCCTCGATTCGTCGGTAGGTCGCGAGCGGCACAAGCTCCACAGCAGGAAGGATCAGAACCGGATAATGAATGCCCACGCGATCGATCGCCGCCGAGTCAATGAAGTCGAAGTTGTAGCCCGCATCGAGAATCGCAGGCACCAGATCGGGGCCCAGCAGGCGAGGCATCTCATCGGAGACGGAGACATGGCCGGGGCTGAAGCGCGCTTGCGCATCTTCTTCCGGCAGCAGCACGGCGATGTCGTTGACCGGCTTTCCCTGGCGGAGCAGATAGCTCAAGCGCGTCAGGTAGCTTGTCACGTCCGGCATCACCATCCACCAGGGATTGTGATCGTTGAAGACCGCGGCGGCGTAGAACGACCAGCCGGGATCGCCAGCCGAGGGCGGCGAATAAGGCCAACCGTGGCCCACGAGCTGATTGATTCCCTGCAGGAAGAACGTATCGGCCTCAGCTTTCATATCGAGCGGAGTGGCGCGGAACGGCGGAGAGTGCAGCCAAGTCCAGGTCTCCGACGATGTGATGGGCCTGCCATACACGTGGCTCGCCGAGGTTGCCCATCGCGTGTACGAAAACGGCCCGTGCCATTGCGAGCCCTCGCCCTCAGGCAGATCGACGAGCGCGTTGCTTGAGAGCGTGACGGCGGGTGTTCCGTAGGTCTGCGAGCGGAACCGCGTGTGATGCTCGCGCGCCCAGGTGTTCAGCGGCGTCAGATAGTGCTCGTCAATCAGCTCGGCGAGTGTGCGGCCCCAGTCGTAGCGGAGGTCGGCGGCTTCAGGAGTGGTTCCGGCCACGAGCTCCGGAAGGTGCGGCGTCAGGTCGTAACCGCGTCGCGTGCGGAATTGTTCGAGGAAGTCCGGCGTCCAATCGGATTCATAGACCTCGAGGCTGTCGCTGAAGACCGAGTAGGGAACGTTCTTTCCGCAGGCCTGAATCAGCGGGTCGGCGACAGTTTTTAAGTGGTTCTGAATCGCCTCCATGCTGAAGTGGTCGAGGACGAATCCTTCCGCGCCGACCGCTGCGCGTTTCACCTGTTGCCCGGTGCGGCTGGAGATGAAGAACAGCACAACATGCGGGCCGGAGAGGCCGCGGGGCAGCGCAAGCCTGTAGGCGCCGATTGAGTGCAACAACTCCGCGTGCCCGGCATCGTATTTGCTCGGAGTTCCCGAGGTGAGGAACGTGGCCAGCAGCTTCTCCCCATTGCCGATGGAAGGAACAGGAAGGGAAGTGGCATCGGCGGGCACAGCCTCGGCGACGATGCGCAGGCGGCCTGCCGCGTCGCTGACCGGAACATAGGACCCACCGTACGGCCAACCGCTGGCGAGCGTCAGATTCAGGCGCAGGCCAAGGTCGTGCGCCGTCTGCGCAGCAAAGCTCACCATGTCAAGAAAATCCTTGGAGAGATAAGGCAGATTGCGGAAATTCCTGGCCGGATCGTCGAGCTCAAGTGCATAGACTGGTTGAATTTCTGCGCCTCCGATGCCACCCGCCTTCATGGCGTGCAGTTCGCGGGCCAGTTCTGTCTTGTCGACAGCGGGGCCGAACCACCACCAGCGCATCATGGGCCGGGCGTCGGCAGGCGGTGCGGCAAATCCGGCGCGAATCGCCGCCAGAGAATCCGCCTGACCCGATGCCTGAACCGCTGCAATCGTGGGCAGAGCCAAGAGGGTCGCCACGGTGAGAAGGCGGGCGAAGAGACGGAATGAGAGCGCAGTCCAGGAGAATCGCACGACGGAAACCCTCGGCGGTCCATCGTAATCTGGCGGGATACAAAATGAGAAATAGTCGAGGGAACGAAACGAAAGGCTCCTCGGCCGGTTGGGAATCGGAACTCGCCAGACCCCGTCACCTAATCCTTGTCGATTTCTCGTTTCGCGAGTCTGGTCGCACCGGAAGCCGGATTCTTGACCCGAGTGGTCCGTCCATTCAACTCTCACTTCGCATTTGCCACTGGTGCTAGGATTTCTGCGGGATCATTCGAAACGCCTGGCATGTGAAAAGGAATGCGATGCGCACGTGCTTTCTGCTCAAGGTACGACCGGAAAAAATCGAAGAATACAAGGCGCGCCATGCGCAGGTCTGGCCGGAGATGCTCGCCGCGCTGCGCCAGACCGGCTGGCGAAATTACTCTCTGTTTCTGCGCCCGGACGGCCTTCTGGTGGGTTATTGCGAGGCCGACGATTTCGACAAAAGCCGTGCGGCGATGAAGGATCACCCAGTAAACCATCGCTGGCAGACCGAGATGGCGCCGTTCTTCGATGCCCTTAACAGCGATGGCGCGGACGATGCGATGTTTCCGCTCGAAGAAGTCTTTCACCTGGATTGAAGGGAACCGAATACCGCGCCGCCGCCCCGCCAGTCTCCGTGCGGCTTGGGCATCGGAGCCGCAGGTGAACCCAGGCCATTAACGCACAGCCTCAGAAATCGCTTACTTGCCCCATCCCATTGGCTCCCTAGAAGAAAGCCTGCGGCTGACGGCGAGATTCCCGCCTCAAAAGACACAGCGGAAAGATTCTTCGAGACGCGAAATAGAAATAAATGTTGACAGGGGTTCACTTTGCTTGTAACCATGTTGCGCGGGCCGGTAGTGGTCTGACCACTGTCCCCTGAAAAACAAAGCGCCGGTTTCATTCATTGCAAACCATCGAAAGCTGGAACAGCGGAATCGCTCATCGGAAGACCAATCGCTCTACTTGAGGAGGAAACGATGCAACAAGAGGGTACGAATCCAGAGGTTCGGCAGCAAAAGAGGCCGCTGCGGCGACTCATGCGCCTGATTTTGGCCTTGAGTGTAACCGCTTTCACCTTTGTTCCGGCGGGGATCCGGGCGCAGATCGCCGGTACCGCCAACATTCAGGGAACCGTGTCAGACCCAACCGGAGCTGTTGTCGCCCACGCGAGTGTGGTGCTGACCAATGGCGCGACGCAGGTTAAGCGCACAACCGTGACCGACCCCAGCGGCGTGTATCTGTTTCCGGGCGTTCCCATCGGGACTTACAGTCTGGCTGTAACAGCGCCGGGATTCAAGACCTACGAGCAAAAGGGCATCGTGCTTGAAGTCGGCAGCAGCATCGCCATCAATCCCACCCTTGCGGTCGGCGAGATGTCGCAGAGCGTCGAGGTTCAGGCAGAGGGGCTTGCGCTTCAAACGGAGGACGCAACCTTCAAGCAGACGATCGACAGGAACGAAGTGAGTGAAATGCCGCTCAACGGGCGGCACATGACCGATTTGATTACGGCTTCGGGCGGCGCAAGCCCTGCTCCAGCCGGCGACTTTACGGGTTCCAAGTATTCGTACGCGACCATCTCGGTGTCGATCGCCGGCGGCGGCGGCAACACCACGCTCTGGCGGCTGGACGGTGGCGATAATCAGGATTACATGGCCAACGGCAACCTGCCTTATCCTTTTCCGGATGCGGTCAGCGAGTTCAGCGTGGAATCAACGGATCTGGGCGCGCAGGACGGCGGACACGTGGGCGGCATGGTCAACGTGGTCACGCAATCGGGAACCAATCAATTCCACGGCGAGGGCTTCGAGTTCATCCGCAACAATTACATCGATGCCACGAACTTCTTTTCTGCGACTCCCGACACGCTTCACCAGAATCAGTACGGCGGAGTTTTCGGCGGCCCGATCAAGCGCAATAAGCTCTTTGCTTTTGCCGGGTATCAGCGGACGCAGGCCAAACAATCGCAATCCACAACCCAGGCCACGGTGCCGACAGCTGCCAACCTGAAGGGCGACTTTTCGGTGACCGACGGAGTGCCGGGAGTAACGGGAAGCAATCCTTGCAACTCAACCCACGCTCCCATCACGCTCGTTGACCCATTGACTGGCGCGGCGCTGCCAGGCAACAAGTACGCCACGCAACCAACCTACGCGGCGCCTTCGCTGGCACTCGATACTTATCTTCCAGCCCCCACGGCGGCGCTGGATCCGAACAACTGCGGATTTGTTTTCTACGCGATTCCTTACTCGTTGACAGACAACCAGTTTGTGACCCGCGTCGACTGGACGATCAGCCCGAAGAACAATCTTTTCGGCCGCTACCTGATCGACGGCTACCAGTTCCCGGCGTATTTTTCAAAGTCCAATATTCTCATTACAACCCAGTCGGGCAACATTCAGCGTGTACAGAACTTCACGCTTGGCGATGCATATACCATCAGCCCGAACGTCGTAAACTCGGCGCACATCACCATCCTGCGCCGCGTAAACAACCGCGGCTATGCGCCGGACGACATCAACGCCGCCACACTGGGCGTGAATGTCTACCAGGTGGTGCCCAACGGCTTGCAGATGTCTGAAGGCAAGTTCAGCATTGGCGGCGGCACCAACTCGGTGGCCCACTTCAACGACAACACCGCTGCCCTGGACGACGACGTGACCTGGGTCCACGGAAAGCACCAGATCGGATTTGGTGGTGAATGGGTGCAGAACCAGCTCAACATTGGGAACGCCTATGAAGGCAACGGCATCTTCACCTTCAACGGCGAATACAGCGGCAGCGGACCGAACGGCGGCACCACGATCGGGGACCAGAACCTTGACTTCCTGATGGGGACGCTGGGCAGTTCGTCGCCGTTCCAGCAAAGCAAACAGCAGCAGAACGCCTTGCGCGGCCCGATTCCAAGCCTGTATATTCAAGACACCTACCACGCCAATCACCAGCTGACGATTGTTGCCGGACTTCGCTACGGACCGAACGTGATGCCGCACGACTATTTCAATCGCGGCGTTGAATTCAATCAGGCAGCTTTCCTGGCCAACACGATCAGCACGGTCTATCCGAATGCGCCGGCCGGGGCGCTCTACTACGGCGACAAAGGCGTGACGAAGCAGTTCACAAAGAATTCGTGGCTGCAGTTCTCGCCCAACTTTGGTTTGTCGTACGATCCGGTGGGCAATGGGAAAACGGTGTTCCGCGCGGGCGGCGCGTTGATGTTCGACAATCCGAACTTCTTCACCAGCCAGCGCAACCAGCAGAACCCGCCTTACGCGACGGCCGTCACCAACGCGCAAACTTCGTCATCGCCGCCGATTCCTTTCGCCGCTCCGTGGTCGGTGGGGACCTTTACCACCAGCCCGTTCCCGCAGCCGCAGGTTCCATCTCCGACGCAAGCGATTTTCTTCGCCCAGTCCCAGTACATCGTGATGCCGGCGCAGTTCAAAGCGGCCTACACGATCCAGTGGACGATGAGCATACAGCATCAGTTCCCCCACGACTGGCAGGCGCAGGTGGACTACATCGGAAATGCGACCCGCCACGACCCGATGAGCTTCAGCTTCGATCCGGCAGTCTACATTCCTGGAAACTGGGGCGCGGGTGGAACGGGTTGCACCGGCATCGTGACGACCGGCCCGGGGAAGGTGACTCCCGGAGCGGCCGGAACGCCTTGCTCAACAACCAAGAACTACCGGTCGCGCTTCCTGCTTACCCAGGAAAACCCGATCCAGGGCGACCAGTACGCTGGCGGCGCCACAGGCTCGAACATCGTGGGTGACGAAGGCACGGCCAACTACAACGGCATGGTTGCGTCTATCCAGCACCGGCTGTCGAGCACGTTCAGCCTGCTGGCCAACTGGACCTGGTCGAAGTGCCTGAATGAGGAAGACGCTCAGGGCGACCTCGCCAACGAGGTCATCGAGAACCCCAACAACCCGGCGTTGGATTACGGGCCGTGCGGCTCGGACTATCGCCATATCCTGAACACTTCGGTGGTTGCGAGGAGCGAGTTCGCGCGATTTAACCGGCTCACCAAGGCTGTCATCAACGGTTGGGAACTGGCTCCGCTCATGCGCATCCAGTCCGGGGCACCGTTCACTGTGACGCAGGGCGCCGATGATTCATTGACCGACATCGGCAACGATCGTCCGAATCTGGTTGCCGGTATGAACCCATACGCCGAGGCCAAGTTCCACAAGGGCACCGGCGAGTCAAATCGCGAGTTCCTGAACCCACTCGCCTTCCAGCCCGTCTGCCCCAACAACGTGACGGCGGGATGCGCGGCAGCAGGAACCTACGGCAACATTGGCAGAAACTCGTTCAGAGGGCCGAAGTCGCTGCAGCTCGACGCTCAGATCTCGCGGATCTTCCCGATCCATGAGAACCTGGCGGCGACCCTGCGCCTTGAGGCATTCAATGTGCTGAATCACCCTGACTTCAACCCTCCGTCCAGCTCAACAACCGGCTCGCTTCCAGCCAATACCGGAGGCGCCGCAACTCTTACGTCATCGACCTTTGGTCAAGTCTCGTCAACACTCAACCAAGCGCGCGTCTTCCAAGGCAGCATCAAGATTGCCTTCTAACCTACCGCTTGTTCGCTTGTATTCTGTAATGCCGGGCGCTTCGGATCTCTATGGGAGGGATTTCGAAGCGCCCAACTTATCACGGTGGCTCTTACACTATTTACCGCTCAGTTTCAAACATCGCATGCAAATTTCACCGGAAAGCCAACCTCAAAGGACCCCATCATGGAATCGAATCAAAACAATCGCAGGGAATTCTTGAAAGCCGGCGGCGCGGCTCTGGCGGCGACCGCGGTTTCATGGAACGCGAAGAGTTACGCGCAGATCGCGGGCGCGAACGATCGGGTGCGCGTGGGCATCGTGGGCTGCGGCGATCGCATGAAAGGTGGCGACCTGCCTGCGTTCCAGCAGAATGCCAAGGAACTCAATTTCCAGATCGTGGCAGTCTCCGATATTTGGAGCCGCCGCCGCGACGAAGGCGCGGCTTTCATTGAGAAGCTCTGCGGAAACCGTCCTGACCCCGTCCGCAACAACGACGAGTTGTATTCGCGCAAGGATGTGGACGCGGTGATCATTGCCACCGCCGACTTCCAGCACGCGTACCACGGCACCGAAGCCGTAAAAGCGGGCCGCGATGCTTACGTGGAGAAACCGATCGCGCACACCATGGCCGACGCGCGCATGATTCTCGATGCGGTGAAGAAGAGCGGCAAGATCGTGCAGGTAGGAACGCAGCGCCGCTCGACGCCTGCCTATCAAAAGGCGGCGGAATACATCAAGTCGGGCCAGTTCGGCGACATCGTGATGGTGGAGATGAGCTGGAACGTAAACCAGCCGGGCCGCTGGCGCCGGCCGGATGTGGTGCCTCTGCTGAAGGAAGAGGACACCGACTGGAAGCGCTATTCGCTGGGCAGAAACATGGGGCCATTCAATGCTCGCAAATATCTTGAGTTCCGCCTCTTCTGGCCATTCTCATCGGGAATTCCCGATCAGTGGCTGGTTCACCAGATCGATACGGTGCACTGGTTCACAGGGCTGCCGCATCCTCGTTCCTGCGTAGCGAACGGCGGCATTTACCTATGGAAAGATGGGCGGACCAACTGGGACACGATGACGGCGGTGTTCGATTACGGGCCGCTCGACGATCCGACCAAGGGCTTCCAGGTACAGTACACGTCGCGCTTCACCAACTCGGCCGGCGGCGTGAAGGAGCTTTATTACTCGAATGGCGGCATGATGGATATGGACAAGCAAACCGTTACGCCGACGGGCGGGCTGACCGCGAAATATGCGGCCGAGATGAACATGAAACCCAACCTGCTGCCAAGCTTCTCGCTTGTTGAAAAGACCGAGACCATTGAGACGGATGCCAACACGCATGGCGATCCGCAGACCGCAGCGAATATGCGCAACTGGATGGAGTGCGTCCGATCGCGCAAGACTCCGAACGCGCCGATCGAAGCAGGCTACAGCCATTCCGTCGCGCTATGCATGAACGTGGCCGCCATCCAAACGGGGTTGAAGATCACCTTCGATGACAAAACGCAGCAGGTGCTTGCCGGAGGCAAGGTATATGCGTAGTCGAGTGTTGATTGCCGCGGTGGCAACAGTGTCGTGGCTGGCCGCGGTTGCCCTGGCGCCGCCGCCAAAGGGCGTGCAAGTGGTCCCCGACACCGCCAATCGGCGGGTCGACATCACGATCGACGGGCAGTCCTTTACCTCATATATCTGGCCGACGACGCTGAAGAAGCCAGTGCTCTTTCCGATCGTGGATGGAGACGGAGTGACCATCACGCGCGGCTGGCCGCTCGCGCCGCGGCCGGGTGAGCGAACCGACCATCCGCACCACGACGGCCTGTGGTTCAACTACTCGAACGTGAATGGGTTCGACTTCTGGAACAACTCCGATGCCATTCCGCCGCAGCGGGCGCCTAAGATGGGTACGATTGTGTTCGACCGAATCGTTTCCGCGAAGAGCGGCGCGTCGCGCGGCGAACTCGTCACTG
>Ga0335085_10006489_pt1 | contig 18413 bp, 11 predicted proteins | sample Lox_Sample_45_FD_206712 | JGI IMG/M metagenome (GOLD analysis project Ga0335085, IMG submission 206712) | Soil microbial communities from Loxahatchee National Wildlife Refuge, Florida, United States - Lox_Sample_4.5 | ecosystem: Environmental > Terrestrial > Soil > Wetlands | place: USA...
CGGATTCGAGCGCAAGTGCTGCCAGTTCGGCGCCGCCAATGAAAATGTCGTGCGCCGATTCGCGCTTGAGTTTCCGAGTTGCCTCGGGATCGAACTCCCGCTCGACACGCGCGATGCGTGTCGGAGCACGTGTCAGCGTTCGTGAGAAGACGATCTGCTCGGCCTTCTGCCAGACCCGTGCGAAGTCACGGTGTTCGGGCGGGTAGCCCTCCAGCGGCCCATCCCAGTACGCCATCGTCTCATGGAGTCGCCGCCCAAGGAGATGGGTTCCGATCGGCCGCATTAACTCAGTGATGAAATCGAATACTTGATCCGGATTGCCCCAATCGAAGGCGCCGGTTTTGTCCTCAATGTAACCGTCGAGTGACGCATTGGTGATGTAGATTAACTTCGACATACGAGAGAATCGTACTACACTTCGCACATGTCGATGGGCAAACGAAAACGCCACCGACAGCCGGCGATGTGGGTGACGGCAACGAACTTGCCGATGGCCGCGAGTCGTTCTCGATTTCAGTTGCCTTGTGCAACCAGCCGTCCTGCCAGCATTGTTGTTGCCTCAAGTGGAGTGCTGACCCGATTTCTTCGTTGCGCCGTACTCCGTAACCTTGCCGTCCACCGCGACCGCGACAAACCTGTTGCTAGCACAATCCTTAAACTGGACGACCTGGTGACCTGATCGAGCGAGTTGTCCCCACTGGCTGGGCTTGTCGGGGTTTTGCTCTATGGCGGCAAGTTCGTGACCCTCCATCACGAAGTTTACGGTCCTGTACCGGCCACTACTGGTGCGGCGGACGCGCAAGCACTGGCCCTCCACCTCGACCTGATCGCCGCTCATCAATTGGGTGGCCACCGAGGACAACACTGAAGTATCCAACATTTCCAAACTCCTCAGGGCAACTCTAGATCTCAGGATTACGTCCCGCTAATTATGCGACACCTTACAGGGTAAGCGTATCCACCAAAGCGCGTCGCCCGAATCATGGCGGAGCCGAAACCCATCAGGCGCCTGGTTTGCACGCGCCATGGCCTAGTGAGGAAGTAGATGTTACTCGTCGTTTACTGTTTCGGTGGAGCGACGCCCTATTGAGAGTCAGAGGCCAGTGACCGGAAATCTCGGGAGTGGCCCTGGAGGGGGCGTAGCCCCGTGCCATTTTGATAATGCGGAGCGCTCGTCGAGGACTGTTGGGAGCGCACCACCTAGGGCAACGGACAGTTGAGGATATTCTTTAATGAAATCGGAGGTAAAGTTGTTCGCAATGTACTCGGGTATCGGGTCAACCAAGCGAAAGCGTACCTCTTGACCTCCGAATGACCAGACTTTGCTTTTGAGGCTCTTCACCATTGGCAGGTCGCAACCGCCACCTGTAAGGACGAGCTTCACGCTCTCGAGTGGCTTCAGCCAGGTCTTGTCCACGCCATTCAAAAAGTCTTGTAAACAGCTTTCCAGGCTGCCGGTGAATCTCGAAACACCTTCGGTTCTCAGGAATTCTTCAAGCGTCATTGATACCTCTTGGTCGTTCACGAGTCGTTGTTGAAGGCTACCCGTAACAAACAACCGCTCCTTGAGGCGCCTGACGCCACTGAGCCACAGCGCTGAACTGATGCGCCTTCGCAATCCCTCATCAGCTCCTAAGTGGGCCCTATCTAGCAGTTCAGAGACTAAAAGAGAATCTAGGGTATCCCCTGCCTGGCGTATCGCCCTCCCGCAAGGGACAACGGGAAAGGCTCTACGGCCTTTTACGACGAAGTTCTGGTCCACGAAAAACAACGAAAAGTCAGAGGTGCCGGCGCCAACATCAAGAACCATCATAAGTTGACGCTCGGACCTTTCAGCCCAAATCCGGGCGGAGCCAGCGGCGAGGGGTTCTAAAAGACCTCCCCAGCGAATTGAGAGGTTTTCTGGACTGGCCTGGTGAAGATCCAACAAATATCGGAGTTCATTCGCGCGTGGAGTGACTAACTGAAACGCTTGCTTGACCTCCCGGACATGAATGCCTTGTTTCCAACGGCCTTGAAACGTATCCGCGAGAACCTGCGCACAGGCAAGACTGTTAGAGAGAAGACGCGCGGCGCGAACACGCTGATCAGCTTCCCAACACGGGATAGTAAATCGTCGTTTGACGTATCGAGATTTGCCTTTCTTTTGGAGTTCGCTTACGGCGAGATCCGTCAGATATGCAAGGTAGAACGTGATTGCATCGTCGTAAGTCAAGTTCTCATCCGTCGGGTTTATCTCTTTGGGAAGCAGGCGCGAAGCGATATCGTCACCTACTAGGGCTTGGCTCAGCTCTTGCTTTATGGAGTCCAACCGCTTTCTAGGCCTGCTCGGATCACCAGAAGCACGCAGTTCACCTCGCCGAAACGCCTCAGGGCCGGCGAACATAAGGCCGTCGTCATCAATCCACACCGAAGAATTGACCGCATAGATCGCCTCTGCATCATTACTTATGGTGCCGAGTCCAAGCTCGATGAGTTTCGGATTGTCCTGGTCGGTTGAAGCAGCGAAGGCCTTGGATTTTGCAGTTCCGAAGTCAAGGCATAGGAGGAGATCGGGATTCTCCGGCTCAGACAGGGTAAATGCAGTCTCGCAGACGGTAAAGGGAGCAGGACTCCTATGCGTGAAAACTCCACCCTCAGGAGTCTGGGTCTCAACCTGGGCTGCCGTAGTTTTTCTGTCCAGCTCGAGGAGGGCCTCTAAGGGATTGGCCGCGGTCGCCGCGCCTTCAGGCGGTTCGACCGGCTGCGAATGCTGTTTGGGAGTCTCTTCCGCCTGCACATCTGCTACATCAACCAGTTTTGCCTCCCCTGGGGAGGCATTTGGAGGTCGTGGTTCGGAAGTGGTTGTGTTTATCGTCAATCCAAGCTCGTGTGCCAGGAAACTCAAAGCTTCCCTTTCAGCCTCCGACACCAATCCTGCGAAACGTGGCTTCTCGGTAAGCGAGTCGTCTCTGAGCCGCTCGAGCAAGCTGGCAAGTAGAATGTGGGCTGTTGATTTATCCATAAGTAGGTTTCCCCCTGAAAGAGGCAGCTAAGAATGATTTACGGTGGCGGGCTCCACGAGTCCTTTCCGAACGATGCGCGGTACCCCATCAGGTGAAGCGGCCTCCACAACTGGTCGAAGAATTCTGACCCTTCGCACTCCCGGCTGCGAGCCACCCAGCATCTCGTGCTCGAGTGGCGAAAAGTCAACTTCCTCGCCTGTTTTTCCGCGGACGCGAAGAGAGCGCTTCTCGGCGACGTACTTCAGACCATGGAGAGTGCGCTGGCACTGGCGAACAAATTCAACCATCGGGTCGGCGAGTCTCGGGGCTACAACCCCTATTTCTGGAAGGATGTCCCTTTGCGTTGCTTCTGCCATTTCCGACAATCGGAGCGTATCGATCAACAAGTCGGCGACGATTTCGTCGACAGAGCGCTGCTGGCTCTCGGTTGCAAGTGGGCTTTCTTTCAAAGCGGCACTTCCGAGAAGCCAACGCCGGACCGGGTCTGGTAAGCCTGGTGTCTCTTCGGCCAATTTCCGTCCGATTTCGCGCGCCTTTTTGGGCGTTTCTACAGTCTGGACGAGCTTCTCGAAGAGGTTGTCGTCAGTAATGCCGGCTTGTATCAGCAGTTTCAAGGCCTCCGAAATATCGTTTCTCAAAAGGAGTAAGGCTGGCGATTTTTCCGCAAACCTAGCCCACTCGTGAGGTTTGTACCAGGAGTGCAGAGTGTCGATGACGGCATATGTTGTGGGGGCCGTAGCCAAGGAGAATCTGGCTCTCACCAGTTCGTGAACTAAGCGCGCAGACTCTTCGGCTACTTGAGTTTTGGTCTCTGCGTCTATTGGGGGACCTACACCCCGAAACGTTTCATTTATCCACTTGGCAAGCACTACGCCAGCATTATGACCAGGCTCAATCGGTTCTTGTGAATAGAATGTTCGTAATGTCGATAGTACACGATGGAAACGGCGGCCGGTGCTGGTTGAAGGATCCGCGGTATCAAAACGTAGACTAAGTAAGGCGCCACGCAATTGCCCCATTGCAGACACGAGGTCGCTTGAGATTGCCAGGAGCCCTTGGATAGATTCCGAGCGCACTCTCTCCGCGGTGTTTTCTTGCTCCACCACTGCGGTCGCGAGATACGCTGCCCACCATTCTGCGGGTGCGACGCGCCAGGTGCTTATGACGGCGAAACGATCATCAGGGTCATTCAACAATCCCAAAGGTGGAAGGGGTTCGGTGAGAGCCTTCGATAGAAGCTGGCTCAACTTTTTGCGTACGGGCTTGACAATACGGCCGATGCGGGCGAGAGTCGCCACAGCGAGCAAACGATTATGCTCGTTGGCATTGTCACTAGCAAACGCAGCCAGTTTCTGCAATCCCTCTTGGAACACAGGTGACTTTGCCGCAGAGTGAAGCTTTTTCTGCTTCACAAGCGGAATGAGAGACCGCGCGGATTCTTCAACTGTCCCCGCGGCCGCAAATGCCTCAATCTCTCTATCAGAATCCATGGAAGATACCAGTTCCCGCCACACCTCAACCTATTTCTACGGAATATCTTGCCGACCACATATCGGTTGACCGCTAGTATACGCCAGTCCGAACCTCATAGTTCCTTGAGAAACAGGCGCGGGGCGATCCCCTGGCACACACTTAAGAGGACATGAAGAATTGGTCCGTGGCTCACGCCGGGCACACGCTCATTTGGTGGCTCGGCCTGCGCCAGGACAGTCGCGACACCACCCGAGCCGGTTCCCCCGAAACCCAGGGGCTAACACGCTTTAGCGTTTGGGGCTGTTGTTTCCGCGGGTACCCGCCAGCGCATGCCAACATCGGCTCCGCGGCGGGCGTTTCGGAGTTCGGAGATGGTTGCCACGGAAAACCATTCCGGGAATTTTGTACGCTAAGCCCGCGCTATCTTTGGGTAGCCAGCACCGGCGTCGACCGATTGCCCCCGGTGCCGATGCGCCCAGTAGAACTCAAGTGCGGCCAGTCTTGTTCCGTCGCGGGAGCCGGCCTGCTCCACATCAGACTGGCGCCAGGGCGTACACGTCGGTCCCGTCATTATGAGTTGCTCGATTGCCTCCTCAAGCACGTCAAGGCCGCCGATTCCATCTTTGAATTGTGCTTCAAGCTGCGCTCTTGTGATGTTTTGGGCTTCGATCCGCGCAAAGCGATATTGCCGAAATTCACGATTCATTCCATCCCTCCGTTGATTTACGGCTGGTTCCACGAAAAAATTGCGAACGGCGCAATTTTTTCGAAAATTTTGTCGGAACTATTGCGCGGGGGCGCGCCCGGCGCGTGCCCCCGCGTAGGGCCTCAGTGAATCTGAAATAGCCTTCCGTCGGCATTAAATGCCTGACGCAGAATCACTCTCGCCTGGCAGAGATAGCGATGGACATCGCATTTCGGAATCCCCATAGCCTCGGCTATGGCCTCAGCATCGAGGATCGGCCTTCGGTCCCTATCGCGCTTCCATTTGTCGGGGTCACCTGAGGCCGTGTAGGCGTGCTCCTTCAGAGCAAAATCCGGGCCGAGAGCCGCAATGCATTGAAGTGTCGCTCGAACTGGAGGGCGCAAGTTCGAGTAATTGGTCACCTGGTCCAGCAGTTGTTTCGCGATAAGGTCTCGCTCGACGGTGACAGCGGGAATCGTCTTGCGAGTGCGGACCGCCCTGACATCCCCAACCGGGCGAATCTGGCTGTTTTCCTCCCGCATGAAATAGCTCCGTAGCATGCCGCGGGACAACCCGCGTACGACGTAGCGCCGAAAAGCGTTCGGGACGGAACTCAGAGGAGCATTGAGTTGAAACATCTCGATGGCTGCGCTGACCGCACCGTCGTACAGCAATTCAACCTGCCAATCTGACGGATGAACAAATAGTTTTTCCGCCTTCCGCCGCGCGCCCTTCTCTGCCGAAGGTAGAGTGCAAGCAAGAAAGAGGTCTTGGGCGTTCGGATGGTTGTGGTCGTAGCGGTAAACAATCTCCGCAATCTGGAAACGAAGTGGGCGGTCTGCTGCCTTAAACAGATAGTGCAGTAGAGCCAGCATTTGTACACCGTCGATCCGTGGAATTTCCTTGGTCAAGGTTAATTCAAGCAGAGTCGCCCAAACGACAAGCGGTTCCCCGTCGTTTCTCTCAGCGCCATCGCGCGCGCTGCCTGTGAGCCCCTGCGAGCTTGGCGGGACCGGAACGCCCGGCTCCGCTGCTGTTGGCTGGGTTTTGATTTCGTGGGTCATGATCTTTTCTCCTTTTCTGCCCCGCTTCTCGCGGGGCACCCAAGGGCAGGGGGCAAACCTGCTCCCGCCGCTGCCTTGGCGGGGGAACCAAGAAAATTTCGTTGTGTCGGTCGATTTTCTTGGGGGGACCGCCACCAGAAGGGCGGCGAAGCCGAGGCAGAGCCTGCGTCGGCAGGGCGCAGGGTTTGTCGCCCCCTGCCGTGCCCGAGAGAAAGCTGGGCGTCAGAAAGGGAGAGTGACCGAAAAAATCAAAGGCCGACCGAAAGGAAGGAAGGGCGGTTCCCCAAGACAACCTAGGGTCATCCGCTTTTTGGCCGCCGTGCGGTTCTATTTCTGGGCAGGGCGGCCAATGCCGCCCTGCCCAGAGATAGTTACCGCTTTTTGGTTTGCGGCTTTGCTTTTGCAGAGGTGAGCGAGTTGTTGCCGGTCTTAGAGGCTGGCTTTTCCTTGAGTTCTCGCAAAATCCGCTCGGCATTGACTTTGTAGTGGACCGCCTCGCGTGCGAGACTGGAATCTTTCGTGAGCATTCCGCCACCTACATACGATGGGCTGTAGAGGTCTGAGGCGAGCGCACACACCACTAGGAACTTCCCGATTTCTGCCGTGGTCATCTTTTCGAGTTTTCCGCTAGCCAGTTTTGGGTAATCCACGTACCCGCCCTTGACCTTTGATTTGGGCTCTTCCCACGCAAAGAATTTGAAGATGCGGTGTTGGCTGTCGTGGCCCAACTGCTCGAAATACCGGAGCGCCACAAAATCAAACTCATGGCGGGTAAATTCGGCGGGCACACGTTTATGAATTTCGGTCAACAGCCGCTTTCGGTAGTCCTGCTGGATTCGCAGAGCTTCAGCCTGCTTGCGCCGCTGTTCTCGCTCCTCTGGGCTGATGGTTACGCGGGGGTGGTGGACTTTGCACTGCTTGTCGGTGCAAACGTGGAGCGTGGTACCAACGTTTTTTCCTTCCGCCATGACTGCTGCCACCGTCGCCGGACACTCTCCCTGCTTGTCCTCGCGGTAGTCGTCCCGGTAAACCACGCCCGGCTTTGGCTTGAGCCCATAAAAGAGATGACTATCCGATACCTGCACGGGCTTTTGGCCGTTGTCTGAAAGCTCTTTCACCCGAAGCTGCACAAGCAAGTCGCGCTTCTGACGGTAGCAGCCTGGGTCGGTGCATAAATCCTTCTTCTTAATGTCGGGAAACAGAATCGGATTGTTTCCGGTGCGCTTGGGACAAGCGGAGCACGCCCCCGCCGAAGGCAAGAGCTTCGGGTCGTTGGCGTCAAAAGGCGCGGTCAAAAGGTCCAAATGGATTTCCCGTTGAATCCACTGCCGAAGGTCGCGGACCGTGATTGTTGCCTGCGCTCCCCGGTCCTTAAGGACAGCGGAAGCGCCGCGATGGTCCGGGAAACATTCCGCGAAGGCCCTCTCCTGGTCGGGCACCTGAAGTCTTGCGATCTCCAGAGCATGGCCCACCGTGAGCTTGCCTTCGTAAAATGCCTTCTGGACGGCGGGTATTAATTCGATCAATTTCAGGCGACCGAGTACGTACGCAGGACTCTTGCCGACCTTGGCTCCAATAACTTCCACGGTGTACTGGTCGGGGTTTTGCTCCATCAACGCCTTATAGCCGAAGGCCTCGTCCAGTTCGTGCACGTCGGCCCTGTGAAGGTTTTCGATAATCTGAAGTTCAAGCGACTCGGTGTCGGAGAGCTTCACAATGCGGGCGGGAATGGAAGGTTTTTCGGCCAGCTTCGAGGCGCGATAACGGCGTGCCCCAACGACGAGTTCGTACAGGCCGTCATCACTGACGGGATGGGGCCGCACCAACACTGGCTGAAGCACGCCATGGTCGCGGATATTGGCGGCCAATTCTTGAAGTTTCCCGGAATCAAATACCTTCCGGGGGTTAGTCTTGGATTCAACGATGCGATCCAGAGGGATTTCCTGAACCAAAGGGACGTTCTCGGTAGCGGCGGAAGTGGCGGTCATGTTGTTCACGGGCAATTCTCCTTTAAGTTGGGATTTAGTATTCCTGGGGCAAAAGAATCGTGGTGCTGGAACGGTCAGCCTCGGTGATGACCCAAACGACCGTTCCGGCGTTGGTCCGATAACTGCTCAAAAGCCTGAAGCCATACTTGAGGCCGTAAAGGTTCTCGGCGACATCGTGGGCGTCAAGCTCTGTCCAGTCGCCCGCAACGTGGCGGCGTAAAAATTCATCGGGCGTCTGGCTGGCGCGTGCCATGGCGTCCAGAGCGCCAAGGGTGGCAAAAATTCGACCGAGCGGGAATAGAGCTTGCATTGGCGCACTCCTTTTATGGTCACTGGTGATAAGTGGCCGTTGATCATTGAACGGCGTCGGTTGGTTCTGCGGTTCGGCCCGCGCGGAGAATCTGGTCGGCGGCCCGGAAGATGCGTTGGGCGGAACGCTCGCTGATGGCCTGCCCCTGGCCCCATGACTGGATGTAGGCCCGGCTGTACTCTGCGCCGGGAAGCCCCAGCGATTCACAGCAAAGCAACGCCACCGCTTCGGCTTCTACCTCGCGGATGTTTCGGGGTGTGGTTTCAGTGTCGGAAAGGTCGCCTTCCTCGCAATGACCAAGGGCAACGTGGGCGAGTTCGTGAAACAGGGTCTTCGAGGGTTGCGCCGCGATCGGGCTGATCGCGATTGTCCGACCGCGCTTCGCGTAACCCTGGGTGTTGCCGTCCAAGTCTTCAAATGGAATGCGCTCGATTTTCAGCGCGGCAAGCGCTGTCTGCTCGTTCCAATCGGAAATGGTCTCCGGCTGGTATTCGGCCCCTTCCGTCTGCGCCAAAACGAACCAATTGGCCTTGTAGGTAAAATGGGTGAAAGAGAATTCCTCTTCCTGGTTGGTGCCATCATCCTTCTTTACTCTTCTAGTGCGCGAGCAAGTTAGAGGCATACAGAGCGTTAACGCCTTTGCGCCTTTCTTGACGTGTCGGCCTAACTCTTTCCACTTGGGGAAAGTGGCGAGCGGCCCCGGCTGTATGCCACGCTCGAAGCATTGGAACAGGGCCAAAAGCTGGTTCCCAAGGCTGTAATTGTGAAAGCGGCTGTACGCCTCGTGAATGAAGCCGGGCTTTTTCACGGCTTCGTCTAACAGAGCCGCCCACGAAACCATCGGTTTTCTCTCAGCGCCATTGCGCGCGCTGCCTGTGTCGGCCCGCTGGCCGGACTCGACCGCGCTCGATTCCTCTGCTGTCTGCCTGGTTTTGATTTCCTCGGTCACGTTGTTTTCTCCTTTTCTGCCCCTTTTCTCGCGGGGCACCACCCAGCGAGTGGAGCCTGCTCGCCAGTGCCAAGGGATGCTTTTTGTGGGGGGAGCCAAGAAACTGCGTTTTGAACCATCGTTTGGCTGCTTTTGTTTCTTGGGGGGACCGCAAACCCGGAGGGCGGCGAAGCCGAAGCAGAATCCCGCCGCGCCGCCAGCGCGCAGGGGCGGTCTCCAGCTCGCCGTGCCCGCGAGAACAAGGGGCGCTAGAAAGGAAGTGACCGCAAATTATTGGCAGGCAGAAGGAAGGAGAGTCGAGTGGGGCAAGGTCCTTGTAGAGCACTGATTCGAACTGCGAACGGTCAAAAGTGCTCCTTTAAGATTCCTCAATTTGGTAGTCAGAATGGGCTTGACATGCCGAATCCAAGACGATATGCTGTGGGATTGTTAGACGGCACTTGTCCCGGTTCTATTGACGGCGTCGCAAGGACTCCGACGGTAGGAAGGCAAGATAGGCGTACAGCGAGCTGTACGCCTTTCGTTTTTTATGGGTAAGTGACACCTCACCTGTTCCTCTTGTTTCCAACACCTCATTAGTGGTAATAAATTCCTGCCTTTTCTCGACAGGCGAGTCGCCAGTGGCGATGACTTTGCCGAAATGAAAGCACATGGTCCCGTCCAAGGAAGAAAGCGCCCATTTCAACTTCCCCGAGCTTGTCATCCATAACCCTGCAACGGAGGGTATCCTCTCGCTTCTTCAGCAATCGATGGAGGGTCGAACAAATACTCCAATCGTCCTTAACTTCGAAAAATGCCGTTGGTTTGACATCCTGCCTTTAGTTCAAATACTCGCCATTGTATGTAGGTACGGCGGACAGGGCCGTCAACTACATGTGATCGGACCGTGTTGTGACGTGCTCCCCTACCTTCATTCCTACTTAGCGAAACTGGAGAAGCAGTTCGCCGAGATGGGTGATGCTGGAGATCAGGTGGAGTCGATGCGCAGGAAGATTAGGCGGCATCGTGAAGAACTACCGCGCGCTCGCAAACTCGCTGGCGCTTTCCTGGTCGGATGGGGCTTTTTTGATGGCCTCGAAAGTAATTTGGGAAATTGTCTGTGGTACGCGCACCGGCTGGGTGAATCGATCTCTCTTGCGCAGTTGTCTCGGACGTACGGGTTTGGCTACGGTTCCCGAGAGCCTATCCCGGCAGAACAATCGGACAGAGTCTGGCGATTCACAGCAGTCGGGCGGAACGAAAAGATCGAATTCATGAAGCGGATGAATGGCGCTGACATGATCTACGGAGCGCTGAGTAGGTATGCGAATATAGAGGCTATCCACGAGGGGTCTGTTTCCAACATTGTGTTCTTTGAGCCTTTTGAGAATGTTTTCGAACATGCGTTTGAGGAGACGGGAGATGACGATTGCGCGTGGGTCTGCATTCGCGTGATCGACTGGAAAAAGAAGGATGCTTTGACGCCGCGAGGACGATGGTCACTTGCCATTGCATCAGAATGGTATCGAAATTGTGTCACTTCCTTCGCAAGCGATTCTTTCATGGAGATTGTCGTTGCCGACGACGGACTGGGCATACCCAGAACGATAGGAGATGCGCTTAAGGAGGACCAGGAGTATTGGCGTCACAACACAGTCGAGGGATCGTTCGATATAAGTGTCTCCAACTTTGGCTGGCATTCGATCCGTTACGCGTTTAGGCCGTATTCTTCCCGGCGACGCGAATCGCGTCTAGGGCGACGCGGGCTCTCTTGGCTAAAGGAGACGTTAGATGCCTTGCAGGGCGGAGTCGAAGTACATTCCAATGGGGCGGTCTACGGGGTGTATCACGACGGGAAAGCACTTGTGGAGATGCCGCCTAGTTCGTCTGCGCAAGCAATCCATGGAACGTTCATGCGAATTTTGCTTCCTTTGGTTCGGATGCCCAAGACCAAACTGAGGGCGCCCCATTGGGCGGGCGCGCGGCGGGATGACCTAACCTTGCCGTTTCGCACGGGGGTTGAAGCAACAATTCAGCGAGTCTTTGAACTGAGGGATGAATCAACCGACACAGCAGGGTGGGCATCCTGTCTTTCATCTCTAATCGAAGGTGTTCCTGAGGGTTCGCTGTGTGCGCTGGATTTCGATGGGGCTTTCATTAGCCGGGCAGTATTGGAATGCTTCTTTAACGCCTTCATACAGCTCTCGTCCCTCCATGGCCGGACTATCCTGCTCAACGTTCATCCCCACGTCGCGTCAAGATTGGTCACGGTTGAGGCCCTGCGGAAGTTAGGAGAGCTTAACCTTGTGATTCCCGCATTTGACCTTGGATTAAATCTCTATTGGGCTGGGGCATCTTCCGAAAGAGAAGATGCTCTCTTGGAGTCTTTCAGGAGCGGCACTCGATTGCCATCGGAAATGAGGGAAACCGTTAATGCCAATCCCGGTTTTTTTGAGCGGGGTGGCGGAGCGGGAGCAGTGTTTCGATTTGACTTTCGTGATGTAGAGGAGATCACGCGCCGAGCATTAGGCCAAAAACTAGCTGCCACACTGGAACAGCGAGGGGCAATACTAAGAGGGGCGTACGCCTTGCCTCACTCGGTCTCGGTTCCGGTATATATCGAACCACACCAACTATTCGGCGATGCCGACTTGGCGCAACGATTGTGCAATCATTTGGCCAATATGATTCGCTGGTGGTATGCAAGGGACGCGGGTCCCAACTTTAGAGTGTTGACCACAACGCGGATTGGCAGGGAGATTGCCCTTCGGATGCCCTTCACTCAACAACCGGGCCGCTTTGTGTATCAGGACCATGATCTTCTTCGGCAGGACAAACCGGGCCGTCTTCAAAATCTTCTCGCCGGGCAAAATGTCGCGATTGTCGTAGACATTATCTCGACCGGTGGCCAGGTTCAGTCACTCATCACGGCATGTGTCGATGCCGGCGGGTCCCCGGTAGGGGTACTTTCCTTCATAGACGCGAGTGAGGGATCTTCGCTCGCGCCAAAATCCTTCGCCACACCGGAAAATCGTCAACTCCCCCATCGTACCTTCTGGAGATATCCACAGCGTTTTCTAAAGCCTGGACCCAGTGATACCTCTGTGGACGCTGCAACGCTCTCTATCACGCCGGTCCTTTCACACGTGGTAAAGGACGAGTCGGCGTCGACGTGGTTTAGTCGTGACGACGGTCTCCGGTTCTTGGAAGACTGTCGCGCGATTCACCACGGGCACTTCGAGCTATTTGGACATCACTATGATTTTGTGGTGAATTTGCAGCGGTTGCTGGTGTTTGACTCACCGCACCGGGAGGCCCTACTTCGCGCGTGTGAACAACAAATCGTTCGCTCAGCCAGCGCGGTGCCGGTGGGAGTCGTGATCTACCCCGATACAGGAACCGCTCATCTTTTGCACGCCGCACTGGAGCGGCGACCGACGATACGCTGGGAGGAGAGGCGCGATAAGCTTACGTTCGTTGAGGCCCGGCGGGCCGTACGACCACGCGGGATGAACTATTGGTTGACGAGACGCGAGGTAGAAGATCTCAGGAAGCGGTTATCAGAGAAATACCCGAGCGGGTTTGCTGCTCTTATTCTGGATGATGGTGCATCGTCGGGCGAGACATTGCTTGCGTTGCTCGATCTCTGTCGGACGATCCGGCCAAAGGAAGTTTCGGCATTCGTGCTGATTGACAGGATGCCTCATCTGCTGTCCCGTCTGCATGCGGACATTGGTGCATTTAAGTGGGCAAAGAGCGGTTTTGGCTCCCTCCTGCGCCTAGATATTCCCGTGTATACGGCGGAAAACTGTCCGCAGTGCCGCGAACACGCAACCCTCGAGCGTGAAGCCCGACTTGCTCAGAATGATTGGTTCGCGAATCAACTGCGTGATAGGCTTCGGCAGCTTGACTTGATTACGACGCTCGGCCCACAGGACCAACCTGAGTCAATAGGCTTCGCCGCACCCCGTGGTCCGCGTCGTTACCCGTGGGAGGACCGTTCTTATCTCCCTGGGTCCGGGGTATCTCCTATTTCGGAGGCAGCACGACTTCGAGTGGCCATCCACGAAGGAGTCCTACTGAGTGACATCCTTAAAGAATTGGAGCAGCCGTGTGACGACTTCGTGTTTGCCTCGACGGTCGGCGAGGTTGCCCGACGTGTTGGCCAATTGAGGAGCCAAAAGCTTGAAGACAGCACCCGAACCTGGTTGGTACGACATTCGTGTAGGCTAACGCATCGCACCCAGGTGAACTCTTCTGAAGAAGTTGAGGAATCGTTTGAAGTACCGCGAGCGAGACGTATTGCGGTTCTTGAAGCACTTCGTTATCTGCGGCCTGAGAGCGTCGTGTTCGATTTGCCCTTTATCGTTCGTAAGGCGATTGAAGTGGACGGACTGGTTGACGACGTCGCGGCAGCGGAGTTGCTTCTACTCTTGAAACGTGTGCTCCAATATCGTCACTTACCGGCAAGCTCAAAAAGCATCGAGATGGCAATTGCTGGCGAACTGAGGTCAAGGGCCGACGAAAGGGCACCGCGGTCGGTCGAGCGGCAAGCGATCGAACGGTTCCTTGCTGAGTTTACCAACGTGCGAGTGGGACATCAGGTTCGACGTCTCTTGACAGAGATCGAGGGAATCCTGCGCACTAATAAGAAACAACACCACCGATATGGGTTACGGGCTACTGTTGGAGTTCGTCTGGCACACCGGTTGGAAGGCCTGCCATTCGATATCACTAACGCCTTGAATCAAGCAGTGGAACTAACACGCCTTGTCGAATCGCTCATCCCGGCGTTGCAGTCTGGTGAGATGCTAGTGAATCAGGATTTGGTTTCCCTGGCCCGTGGCTCGGTCGAAAAGGCACTCAGACTCAGAGAGGAGGCAACGGCTTTTTTTTTGCATCAAAGAGAAATAGATACCGTAGGTCTTCGCGAGCGGCTAGACGATGTTGATGAGTTGCTGTGTAGGTTCCTGCCACAGGAGATAGGCAAACACATCTTCGATGTCGTGAAGGCTGTTCATGATATGCTCCACACGGAATGGCGTGGACGGGTTGGGCTAGACCAAGGTGTTCGCGTCGATTTCGTGAATTCGGTCGGACAAAATGTACCAATCGTCTTTTCGGCTTGGCTCGCCCAAGAACTGCTTAACAACATGCTGACGAACCTTCGACACGCCAGGACTAATCTAAGGCCATTACAGGCAACGCTTTCCCTTGTTCCGGGGGTGCAAGCCAACACAGTTGCCGTCACGATGACCTGTCCTGCTGTGAATGTGCCAGGTCCTGCAGAGCAGGGATCCACATCAGCTCAGATTGAGACGAAAGCCGCCATATACGACGCAACACACGAAGTATCGGCGCATGAACCGAATGTGCACGGAGGGGAGGAGAGGATCGAGCGATGGATCTTCTATAGTGTCTAGCCATGAAAATCCTTTTCGTTGACAACCGGTATGACCACTACGAGAATTTTCTGAAACTTCAGTTCGCCATTGATCACCGAGAGGAGATAGCATACCGTGACAATCCAGTCGGATTGCCTACTGTGGTCAACGACAACTCCGATCTGCAATTGATCATCCTGGATGTACTTTGGGAAGAGGACTCATCAACGGGGCCGATCGAGATGGGGCTCTCCGCGATGCGCGATTTGGCGAGTCACGGATGTAGAGTCCCAGTGGTTATTCATTCAGTCATCGATGATGAGGCCACATTCAGACGACTCATACCGGAATTAACTGAGTTGGGAGCTGTGGATTGGGCATCAAAGGAAGATTCCCGGATCGTGCGGTCGTATCGATTCGAAAAAGCCTATGAGCTCGGTAGACAGCGCCTTACGAGGAGGGCGGGAGTCAGTCTGCTACGGAATACCGAAAAGAGCCGCTCATGTCATATGGCGGTGCTCTTTGTGGACGTGAGCGGTTTCACTGCTCTTTGCGAGGTCATTCCTTCTGCTGATTGTGTTGAGATGCTGAAGGCGTTTTATGGCTTGGTTTCGGGACACGTGATCTCTCGAGGTGGAAGAATCGACAAGTACGTAGGCGATGCGGTCATGGCGGTATTCCCAGGAGGGGGCCAATCTCCTGAAGAGCTCTATGTTAATGCTTGCATCGATGCGGCTCGGCACATCCTCGCTGCAGGACAGGAATTCAAGATTAGCTATGTGGACCGTTTCAAAAGGCACGCGACTCAGTTGGGTGCAAGTCATTTGGACGACCTCGGTAAACTTCGGTGCGCCATTGAAAGTGGCACCGTCGAAGTTGCCCGATTCGACCGCGAAGATCAAACCGATATAACTGTAATCGGCACACCTGTTAATATCGCTGCACGAATACTGAGTCTCACCAAGGGTGGAGAAATACGGATCGGCGAAAATGCCCACCAATTTGCTTCCGCGGGATTAATGGGGCAAGCAGAATCGGTCCAATACAAGAACCTCAAGGGTACCTTCTTAATGTACCCTGTCCTATAAGCGTGAGCGCATTACAGCGCTCCGCAACCTTGAAGGAGTCGGGCAATTGAGGGGGGGAGGAGCTTGCACCGCTGCCGTTCCTGTCAACCCTGCCTGGGCGGGAACTGGTTGCTGGTAAGTTGACTACTCCTCTCGTGGTTCGGCATGTGCTTTACGAGTGTATCAAAACAGGTGATTATGTGAATTGAGCCGAGACGCGTGCTGAAGGTTCACAGAAGCAAGAAGTAGACGCAACGATGAACATCCATAGGCGCCTTCAATCGATTCGCGGACTACTGGGAGGAGGGCCCCGCCCGATGGCGAGGCCCTGGTTGGCGGGAATTACAAGGCGGGATTGTTGGCGGGAATATCGTTGGAAGGATCTTCTTGGACGGCGCGGTCGAGTTTCGCGATCCGGATTGCGCGGACTTCCCACGCCCTTACCGTCGCCTTGGCTCCGCTCTTTTTGCCGCGGCCGGCGCCGTTCTTCTCAACCTCGCGTGAGCGTAGGAAGCCGGTGATGTGAATGTGAGCCCCCTTGCAAAGGCTGGACGCAAATTCCGCGACCTGTCCGAAGCAGGTGACGCGATGCCATTCGGTTTGGGACTGCCACTCGCCCTTGCCGTCTTTCCAAGAGCGCTTGGTGGCGAGCGAAAGTACGGTTAACGGAACGCCGTCCCGCGTGCTACGACTGTCTGCGTCAGCCCCTAAGAACCCCATCAAATCCACCGAATTTTGGTACATAAGAAATCCTCCGTTTTCTGCTCCCGCTTCTCGCGGGGCACCCTGAAAGCGAGAGGGTTCTGTCTCCCAAGGCGGCTTTTTCGGAGGGACCAAAAGAATCCGGCCTAGCGGCCTGAAGCATCGTTTGGCCGCTGGATTGTTTTGGAGGGGCCGCAACCCATTGGGGCGGCGAAGCCGCAAGCCGAGCGTGCGTCCGCCGGGCGCAGAGAATTACCCCGAGCCGTGCCCGCGAGAAAAAGGGACAGAACGGAGGTGCGGACCAGAAGGCGGGAGATGCGTTTCGTGGCGGATGACAGGAGTCGGACGATCTCTGGGGACGGCGCGAACGCCTGATTGCTCGCCGCACAGTGGGGAAAGAAGGGAGAGTGGCAGCACCACGGCCGGGGCGCCACCTGAAACGGTCGTAGGAAACGCACCAGCGAGGCTTGGGCGCTGTCGCCTCACCGGCGCGCGAAATGAGCACGGGACGCGGCAAGAATACGGAAGCGGAGCCGTAAGGGAGCCAGTCCGCACTGCAAAATCTGCCCGGCCGCGCCGTCCGTCCTTTGGTTTCCGCCGACAATCCCGCCTTTTAATTCCCGCGATATAAAAACTCGCCACCGGCGGCGCAATTCCCAGCTTAGTCCCGTTCTGCTGCATACTCACATCGGCACCCTTCTGACTGCAAAGAGCTTAAATCCTGAATGAAATAAGACCCGGTGAACTCGGTCACCATGTCAACGCGATTGCCAATTGCATTCGGTGCACCGTCCGATGTAGCTTGTGGTTAGGGGCAGTTGCAATCCAATCAAGCCTTTCCCGGTGCGCGATAGCGCGCTCTGCGTGAAGGGTTGGGGAAAGCAGTCCACGTGCTTGGCCGTGGACGGTTTGATCGTTGTGGCGTCGAACTTGGCACGGGATGCGTTGAATGCGTCGTGTCGAGCAAGGGGTTTTGCTGTGCATTCTGGGGCTGTTAATGGGCCAATACCTCGGCTTACGTGCGCAGCAAATCGAAGGGAGCTTCACAGGAACGGTAAGGGATCAGTCCGGCGCGCTCATTCCCGGTGTCACGGTGACAGCCTCGGAAGTGAATTCGGGCGCGAGCCGAAGCACCGTAACTTTGCAAGATGGTTCCTTCACGATTCCGCTCTTGCAGCCAGGCCGCTACCAGTTGACAGCAGCGAAGGCAGGCTTTGAACGGATCATTCAAGGACCGATCAATCTTCTCGTGGATGCGCACCCGCGGGTGGACTTCCAAATGCAAGTGGGTTCGCAGACGACTGTCGTTACTGTGGAGTCGAGCGCGCCCGTACTTGACACCCAAACGGCCACGGTTGGCACCACCGTCGAACAGGCGAAAGTCGGCGAACTTCCCTACAACGGGCGGAGCTTCCTCGAAACGATGCTGTTCACACCGGGAGTAGTGCCGGGCGTCCAGGGGTCGGAACTAAACAATAACCGCGGCGGGTCGATTAACGTGAACGGGCTGCGCGAGGACATGAACAGCTTCCTGCTGGATGGCCTGAGCAACACCTCGATTGCGGTCGGGACCTTCGTCGCCGCGCCGCCGCTCGATTCGATCCAGGAATTCAAGATGGAGACCGGCGTCTATGACGCCAGGTTCGGAGTCTCGGGTGGCGGCCAAGTGAACATTGTGACGAAGTCGGGTACGAACCAATTGCACGGCTCGCTTTATGAATACCTGCGCAACGGCAATCTGGACGCGCGCAACTTTTTTGAGCCCAATGTGCCGCCCTTCCATCGGAACCAGTACGGGGCCAGCCTC
>Ga0335085_10006491_pt1 | contig 18410 bp, 14 predicted proteins | sample Lox_Sample_45_FD_206712 | JGI IMG/M metagenome (GOLD analysis project Ga0335085, IMG submission 206712) | Soil microbial communities from Loxahatchee National Wildlife Refuge, Florida, United States - Lox_Sample_4.5 | ecosystem: Environmental > Terrestrial > Soil > Wetlands | place: USA...
CCAGATGGGTCTGTGGCGCTAAACGGCCACCGCACGGTGGCCCCAAACCTTCGGCCCGCGTTAGCGACCCGACCAGCCGCTTTGAGCGGCTCACAACCTAAAGCCCCCGGCTCTCCGGGGGATACTTACACTTCCGCCAGCTCTTCTTCCAGCAACTGCTTGTTGTAGAGGTCGCTGTAGTATCCGTTGCGGGCCAGCAGTTCGTCGTGGGTGCCCAGTTCAACGATGCGGCCGGCGTGCAGGACCGCGATCCGGTCGGCATTGCGCACGGTGGAAACGCGATGGGAGATAAAGATTGTAGTCCGGCCCTGCATGACCTCGCGCAGATGGTTGAGGATCTTGTCCTCGGTGTGGGTATCCACACTGGAAAGGGCATCGTCAAGAATCAGAATGCGAGGGTTGCGGATGATGGCGCGGGCGATGGCCGTGCGTTGCTTTTGTCCGCCGGACAGTGTAATTCCGCGTTCGCCGACAAGCGTGCGATAGCGCTCGGGGAATTCTTCGATGTCCTCGGCAATGTTGGCCGCCTCGGCCGCGGACCGTATTTCCTCCTCGGTGGCATCGGCCTCGCCGAAAGCGATATTTTCGCGGATGGTTTCGCTAAACAGGAAAGTTTCCTGGGGCACGAAGCCGATCTGGCGGCGCAGCGACTCCAGGGGAAATTCGCGCACCGGCTTACCATCGATCAGGACGCTCCCGGGAGCAGTATCGTAAATGCGCGGGATAAGGCTCACCAGCGTAGTCTTGCCCGAACCGGTGGGGCCAACGATGGCCAGACTGCTGCCCTCCGGGATTCGCAGATTGATGTCGTGCAGCACCGGCACGCCGTCGAATGCGAAGTTCAATCCCCTGAATTCGATCTCCCCCCGGATCGGTGTGGCGCGGGCGCCCGCGGCCGTTGCTTTTATAGTTGGGCTATCTTCGATCTCGGGCCGCTCGACCAGGATTTCGTTGATCCGGCCCATGGACGCGGTCCCGCGTTGGAAGATATTAATGACCCATCCCAGCGCGATCACCGGCCAGGTCAGTTGCACCATGTAGGTATTGAAGGCGACGAAGCCGCCCACTGTCATTTTTCCGTGAAGAACCTCCCGCCCGCCCAGCCAAAGCACGAGCACGATGGCCATACCCAGCATGGTCTCCAGCGTAGGCCAGAGCATTCCCATCAGGCGGACCAGTTTCAGGCTGCGCTGGATGTATTCGCGGTTGGAGGTTTCGAAAGCCGCGATTTCCGGCTCCTCCTGTACATACGCGCGGATCACCCGGGCGCCGGAGAAATTTTCCTGCGCCCGCGCCGAGATTTCAGAAAACATTGCCTGAATTTTCTCGAAGCGCTCATGAATCTGTTTTCCGAAGTACTGCACCGTAATGCTCACCAGCGGCAGAGGCAGGAAAGCGTAAAGGGTCAGCTTAGGGCTGATCGAAAGCATGAACGCCAAAGCGCCGGCGGTAAACACGATCGTGTTCGCCGAATACATGATGGCCGGCCCCAGGAGCATGCGGACGGCATTCAGGTCGTTGGTCGCCCGAGCCATGATGTCGCCGGTACGGGTACGCTGGTAGTAGGAGTACGAAAGCCTCTCCAGGTGCCGGAACAGATCGTTGCGCAAGTCAAACTCGATCTCGCGTGAAATTCCGATCACAATCCAACGGGTCAGAAATTGAAAGATGCCTTTGATCCCCGCTACTCCCATCAGTTCCAGGGAATAGATCAGCAACTTTTCGCGGGTCACACCTGAGCGCAGGCCATCTATGGCATGGCGCAGGACCAGCGGAAACAGGATCCATACGCCGTTATTGACGAAAACGCAGATTGTGCCGAAGAGATAGCTGCCCCGATACTTCTTCAGATAGGGAAACAGTGGACGCAGGCTTTTGGGCAGCATGTGCTTCTAGTAGATGCAATTCTACCAGCCCAAGCTTCAGCCTGTGAATGTGTGGGACGGACACTCCCTTCGACTCCGCTCAGGGCAGGTTCTGTCCGTCGCCTTTGACTTTGCCCTCGCCAGACCGCGCCCCAACTGAGAACCGGGAGCTCAGCAACTGAAAAGCGGGTTTCCAAAGTATTTTCATCACTGGCCATCGGTGCCAGCCCGGCATTCCTTGCTGTCCAGCAATCCGAACCGCTAGGCAGAGTCTCCCTGGAAGGCCAGAACGTACGCCACCAGCAACAGCACGATCCAACTGAGCAGGAATGCCCAACTCGAAGCCATCAGGTAAACAAACACCGCGTTCATGACGATAGCCTCTACGAGGAACCGACCGCAGGTAGCATCCGGCAAGTCAGGTTAGCTTGGCCGGTCAGGTGCTTGTAGTTTTCCACGATCTCTCGTACCGCGGTCAGCTGGCCCAGCGGCGTGAGATGCGTATTGGTGAGCGCCAGTTCGATCTCCATCATCCAGCAATCGACGGCGGTCTGTACTCCGTGCGCCATTTCTTCGGCGATGGCCTGAACCAGGTTGTGGTTGAGTGCTGTAGTTGACACGGGTTGGATTCCTTTCCTGAAGAAGTGATCGCCGGCCGCCAGAAGTATGATCGGGATGAAGATGAATGCCTGGCGACCGGCGACAGTTTTACTGGCTCGGCGTCGCTTCCGGGGTCTTGCCCTGCATGCGATTCATGAATCGTTGCTCGTGTTCATTCATGAGCGCGGCCAGTTTTGTTTTCTGTTCCGGCGTGAGAACCTGCACCATTTCGGACCCGGTGCGGGCGTACTGCACGATGAGCTCAGTCATGGCCTGGCTCTGTTGCGCGGCCAGGTCGCGGACTTTCGCTTCGTCGAAGCTTCCGCTCATGACCTGCTCCCGCAACTGCGCGTGGCCCTGGGCCATCTGCAGCATCAGGGGCTGAATGGTCGGTTTTTCCTTGGTCATGATGGCTTTCACCTGCGCCTGCTGCGCCTCGGTCAGGTCGAGCTTATGGATGTAGTAACCCATCATGGGCCCGCCGAACATGCCGTTGCCGCGCATGTGACCTCGCCTCATGCTTTGCCCTGCCGCGATGGCCGCGACCACGGATAAAAGTAGAACTACGGCCAGAATCTTTAAGGACTTCGGTTTCATGTGTGCTCCCCTCCCGGGTCCGACACGCTGCGACTTCGGCAAGATGCCGTTGGACAACCCGCGGGACGCCGGCACTTGGATCAGCTACAAACATTAGAATCGCTCCTCGCGGCTGTGGCGGTAAAAAGTCGGTCAAGTGGAGTAAAGTTTTGTAAAGCGTCAACCTCTTCGGATTGACAATTCTTTACCGCCACACCCCTCACTCCACCGCGGAAAACGCTGTCGTCGAAGTACAATGAAGCCTGTGGATCGCATACTGGTTATCGATGACGATGTCGAGCTGTGCAGTCTGGTGAGCGAGTACCTGGCGCCGGAAGGCTTCCAGGTCGAGTCCGCGGCCGACGGAATGCGCGGGCTGGAGATGGCGCTGAACGGAGAATTTCTGCTGGTGGTGCTCGACGTCATGTTGCCCGGCTTGAATGGCTTCGAAGTGTTGCGACGGCTGCGCGACAAATCCAGAATCCCAGTCCTCCTGCTGACCGCCCGCGGCGAAGATGTGGACCGTATCGTGGGATTGGAAATCGGCGCTGACGATTATCTTCCCAAGCCTTTCAATCCGCGGGAGCTGGTGGCGCGCATCCGGGCCATTCTGCGGCGGACGCGCTCTCCGGAGCGATCGGGCAGCGGGCAGCCGTCGGAGATTTTGCGCGTGGGCGAAGTCGAACTGGATCCCGCCACGCGCACCGTTCTGCAAAAGGGCAAGCCGGTGGAGTTGACTTCGGTCGAGTTCAACCTGCTGCACGCGCTGCTGCGCGAGGCGGGACGCGTGGTGCCGCGCGAGCGTCTGGTGGACATTGTGCTCAGCAGGAAGTTCTCCCCCTTCGACCGCAGCATTGACATGCACGTGAGCAAAATTCGCAAGAAGCTGGGCGAGTCCGATTCCGGTCTGGACCACATCAAGACGGTGCGCGGCGTGGGCTACATCTTCACCCGTCCCCAGGAAGTCTCGGCCGATAAGGTCAGGAGCGGGGGACAATGAAAAGTCTTTTTCTCAAGATTTTTCTTTCCTACTGGCTGGCCCAGGCGCTGTTCGTGGCGCTCGCCATTCTGATTACTGTGGTGATGCGCGAGCGCGGAGAGTCGGCCGCCTGGGACGCGCAACAAGCCGCTGTCCTCGATAAGGCGGTGCAGGCGTACGAACAAGGTGGCCCGGGCGAAGCGCGGCGTTACCTCGAAGAGGTACGCGACTCCTTTCACGCCCGGGCCTATCTGCTCGACGACCATGGCCAGGATGTCTCCGGACGTGAACTGCCGCGCTGGGCGGAGGCTTTGGGAAAAGGAGTGGATCCCCCGCGTCGCGACTTCTGGCAGCGTGTAACGCCCAGCCCATTCCGGCGGCACGTGCAGGTAGCGGCCACCGGGCACCGCTATACCCTGGTGGCCTTCCTGCCTCCAGGCGGGCCTTTCGGACCGGGCGGCGTTCCCGGCCTCAGCATTCTCATCGGAATTATATCGTCGGGCCTGGTCTGTTACTTGCTGGCGCGATACTTGACCGCGCCGGTCGTCCGTTTGCGCGCCGCGACGCAGCGACTGGCGGCCGGCGATCTGAGCGCCAGGGCGGGCGGTCTTGCGGCCCGGCGCCGCGACGAGATGGCGCAGTTAGTGCGCGATTTTGACACCATGGCCGAACGCCTGGAAGCGGCCGTCCATGCCCAGGCGCGATTGCTCAACGATATTTCTCACGAGCTGCGGTCTCCCCTCGCTCGCCTTAACGTAGCCTCCGCTCTGGCCCATCAGCGTGCCGGTGTGGAAGCGCATAGCGCACTTGAGCGTATCGACCTCGAAGCGGAACGGCTGAACGAACTGATCGGAGGACTGCTCACCATCGCCCGCCTGGAGAGCGGAAGCGATGCCCGGCAGAAGTCGCCAGTTCTCTTAGGGGAAATAATTGAAGGCATAGCCGCGGATGCCAATTTTGAGGCCCAGGGCCGTAATTGCGGAGTGGAGAGTGTGATCAGGGAAGACTGCGTGGTCACGGGTGCGCCCAGCTTGCTGCACAGTGCGATTGAAAATGTGGTGCGCAATGCCGCTCGCTATACCCGGGAAGGCACCAGCGCGAAAATCACGTTGGAGCGCGCCCAGGGCAACCGCGGGCCCGAGGCCGTCATTCGCATTGTGGACTCAGGTCCGGGTGTACCCGAAGAAGCCCTCGACAAACTTTTCCGGCCATTCTATCGCATTGACGATGCCCGCGGGCGTACGACGGGTGGAGTGGGCTTAGGGCTGGCCATCACCGAGCGCGCGGTGCGCCTGCACGGTGGGACGGTCAAAGCCAGCAATCGGCCCGAGGGCGGCCTGCAAGTCGAAATTCGTCTCCCTATCGCCGCCGATGTCGGCCACGCACCGAATCCCCCAGTCGAACAAAGGGAACCCGTGGAAGCCAGTTCGGGCCGCTCAAATTGAGAAACAAACAACCCTGCTCGGCGGGCAACTTTCCGCCTCCATCGTGGTTCCAACCAGCCAGCGCGGTTTGCTCTTCGCGGTTATTCCTGATACACAAAAGAGGGTACTTTTGGACCTCAATCTTCCGGCATAAGCCGTGTACACGCGTCGGAAAACTTGAGAACACAGGGAGAAGGAAAAAGAATGGGGACGAGGTTCCGGTTCCTGGCAGGAGTAGTGGTTCCAGTTTTGCTGCTCAGTTTGAGCGCTTGCAGTACCAGCAGTTCATCAACTCCTACGGGTTCGGGGGCTTTGTTCGTAGCCACCCAGGGAGACTCGTCGGTTTCGGCTTACCTCATCGACTTGTCTGCCGGGACCCTGACCGCGAATGGCAAGAGTGTTGCCACCGGCAGCGTGCCGACTGCCATGATCCTGGCGCCTTCGGGGAAGGCGCTGTTCGTTGCCAACCAGGCGACGAATGACATTTCGTCTTATACCGTGAGCTCCGACGGCACCCTCACGTCCGGCGCGACCACTCCAACCGGTGGCATGACGCCACTGAACATGGCCATGGACTCGGCGGGACACTTCCTGTTTGTGGCCAACCAAGGAGTGCAGGTCGATCCAGCTTCCGGCACCGTATCGGTATTTGCAGTCCAGGATGCGACCTTGACCGCAGTGCCGGGTTCGCCATTTCAGGTTGCCGAACTCGGAGCGGCCAGCGGCACGGGCCCCGCCGGCGTCGCGGTCACTCCCGATGGAAAGTTCCTGTATGTTTCCAATCAGTTCGACAGCACAGTTACATCCTTCTCGGTGGATGCCTCCGGCGTGCTCACGCGGGGACCGGTTGTGCCCGTGGGCACCACCCCCTCAGCCGTCACCATAGCTCCAGACGGCGGCTTTCTGTACGTCGCCAATTCGAGCACCCTGTCAGGTTTCGCGATCTGCAACCAGATTGTGACCAGCTGCAACGACCCCACCCACCCGGACGGCACTCTCACTGCGATCGCAGGCTCGCCCTTTTCGGCGGGACTGGGGCCGGTGTCGATTGTCACCGTGCCCTCGGGCAAATTCCTGTTCGTGGTCGACCGCCTCTCCAACCAGGTTTCGGAATATAAGGTCGCCACCGGAACTGGTGTCCTGACCGCCAATTCCCAGGCCACGATCTCGACCGCCTCCAATCCCGTTTGGGCGGCGATTCGCGACGCCACCACCGGCGGCACCACAAATTATTTGTATGTAGCCGAACTGGGGGCGTCCTCGCTCTCGATTTACACCTTCGATTCGACGAAGGGTACCCTGAGCCGCGTGGGCCAGCCCATCACCATCGCCGGGGGTCAGCCCGCAGCCCTGGCGGCGGAGTAGGGCGAGTTTCTGGTTTCTGGTTCAAAGTCTCTGGTCTCACTTCGCGGACCTTCGTGCCCTTCGTGGTTAACGGCCTTTGCTCTACTTCCCCTGGAAGAGCAGCGGCGCGAAGTTCGTCAGATTGTCACGCCACACCATCCACGCGTGCATGCCTGGGGTTTGGATAGCGGTAGGCTTCAAACCGTTCTCTTTCAACCAGGCGATGAATTTCTGATTGCCCTCGAACAGGCCGTCTTCGGTTCCGCACGCCACCCAGAGCACGCGCAGTTTGGTATTGATGTCGGACGCTGCCTGCGCCGTGATTCCTGGGAAGGATGATGCGAAACCACTCTGGCCTCCCAGGGGAGCAGAGCTGAAGCCCCCGACGTAGGCAAAGTCCTCGAGGTGATTGAGTCCGACCAGCAAACTCTCCGCGCCGCCCATGGAGAGCCCCGCCACGGCGTGTTCCTCACGTTTGTCGGAAAGCGGATATTGCTTTTTCACCAGCGGCATCACTTCCTGAAAAAGCGCGTCGGAGAAGCGGGAATAGTTGCGGTGAACCAGATCGCGATCATTCCAGGCGCTCCATCCCCGGGCAATCACTTTCATGGTCCCGTAGCCCAACGGCATGACCACGATCATGGGCTTGGCGTTCCCTTGTGCGATCAGGTTATCCAGAATCACATTGGCCTTGCCCATGCCGGTCCACGCGCTGGGATCGTCGCTGTATCCATGAAGCAGGTAGAGCACCGGATATTTTTGCTTGCTGCCAGGATCAAAACCGGGCGGAGTGTAAACGTAATACTCGCTGTTAATGCCGACAATGTTCGAATGGTAGTAATGGTGATGCACCACCCCGTGCGGCACGTTCACCGCCTCCCATGACCTGGGCGGCTGGCCCGGAACCAGAAAGATATTCTGATTGCTGAAGAAGCTGGTCTTGATCGAAACATTGTGCGGATCAAGCACCTCCGTGCCATCCACGTTGAAGCTGTAGCTGTAATACTGGGGTGCCAGTCCGGGTACGGTGACGCTCCAGGTGCCATCGGGTCCCTTGCTCATGGGGAGCGGATCCTTTGTACCTTCCAGACGCAATTCCACTTTCGCGGCATTGGGCATGGCGAGCCGAAACACCGCGGTCCCGTCCGGCTGCAATTCCGGATAAGAAGGGGGAGCGGCATCCAGTGGCACCGGAGCAACCGATTGCGTCGGCTTGGCAGCCTGCGCACCGGCTGCACCCGGACATAAACCGCAGCACAGCACGATTACCAAGACAGCGGACAAGAAGACGGACGATCGCGACATGAATATTTCCCCTGGTACTCGGAGTTCACGGCGCCCCACAGTTTACACCGCGTAGCGCCGGCGTCCCGCCGGCTGTCCGGAGGGCATCTTGCCCTGCGCCGCGCGGGGCGAGGCCGCCGCGACAGCTTGCCCTACACCAGGCCAAATTACGTGGGTACTTTGAGAATCAGATAGCCGCCGGCCAGTCCGAACAGAAGGGCGGGGGCCCAAGCCGCCAATACCGGCGGCAGCTGGCTGACATTTCCCATCGACTCCGACAAGCGCGAGACCATGATGTACAGCAACCCGATGCCGACAGCAGTAGCGACGCCTGCTACCGCGCCGCGTTTGCCCGCAGCCAGCGCGAACGGAATGGCCAGCACTGCCATGATGAGCGAATTGAAGGGGAAGGCAAATTTTTCCTGCAACTGCACCCGCAGCCGCACCACGTCGAATCCACTCTGTTGCAAATCGCGAATATAGCGCCGCAGGTCCTCGGAGTTCATCTCAGACGACTGCCGCACTTCCTTCTTGAAATACGCCGGCGGCTCGCTGACCGCGGCAAACGTGGCCACGTCGAAGGTCCGGTAGTCGACAATGGCGGACCCGTGTACGCTGCGCTCCCAGCCCTGGGTGCAAACCCAGCGCTGCAAGCGTTCTTCCCAGTGTGCCTGGTCGGCGTACACCCGGTCGGTCAACCGGAAAGTTGCCGGATCGAATTGAAATACAGACAGGTTGCCGAACTGGTCACGGTCGGAATCAAAAAACTGGTAGTAGTAAATCGTCGAATGCTGCCCGAAAATCCATTTGCGATCCGGATTCAGATAGGTCTGCGCCGGCTTACCCTTGATCAGGTTGCGCAACGCATCCTGGCGCTTGTTGGCGTGCGGAAGATAGAACTGGTCGAAAAAGAACAGCCCCGCGGCCAGCATGCCAGATACCACCAGGATGGGCACAATCACGCGGTAGATGCTGATGCCGGTGGCCTTGATGGCGGTGATCTCATTCGACCGCTGCATCAGGCCCAGCGTGATCAGCACGGCCAGCAGAATACTCAGGTGCAGAACGTTGTACAGAAAAAAGGGCGCGACATTGAGCAGATATTCGCCCACCACCAGCGGCGAAATCCGGTTGCGCAGAATGTCTCCCAGCAACTCAAAAAGCGTGAACACCTGCAACAGCATGAGAAACGATGCCAGGATCATGGTCAGATACACCAGAAAATCCCGCAGCACATAGTCGTCCAGAATCATGGGGAAACTGGCGCTGAATACGCGGCGCCGGCTGACCGCGCGCTGGAAGGCGTCCTCAGGCCGGTTGAAGCGGAACAGGTTCCTTCCCCAATGGATCAGTCTGGTTTTCAGGGGGTTCCAGCGCGCACGGAAATGGCCGATCTCCAGGGGCCGGCGTTCCGCTCGCCACAACAGAAAGGCTCCGCCCAGGAAGAAGACAATGTTGGCCAGCCATGCCCCCAGGGCAGGCGGCACTTTGCCCTGGCGCGCCAGGGAAACTCCGATCAGCGTGACCGAGTAGTATGCAAACACCAGCAGGATGGTGAGAACAAATCCCGCGGACTTGCCGCCTTTTTTTGCCGACAGCCCCAAAGGAATTCCTACCAGCGCCAGCACCAGGCACGAGGTGGGCAGCGCGAAGCGGCGGTGGAACTCGATGAAATACCAGGGAGCCACATACTTTTTTACCTTGTGGGCCTGATCGCGCAGCTCCCATGTGCCCATCTGCGCCGCCGGCACCGGTTCCTGGTCGCGACTGTCCGTCTGCGGCACCGGTATCGGCACATCGGTCTGGTCAAATGTCGAAATCTGGTAATGGTCGGCGGAGGTGGGGTCGGTCTCGTGCGTGGACCCGTCGGTCAGATGCAGGTGCAGCATCTGTGGCCCTTCGCTGACCAGGATGCCTTGCCGGGCGAGGGTAATGCGCGGCGAGGCCGGGTCGCTGATGTCCGCAATGAACACGCCTTTCCAGATGGCGGCGCCCTGCGCGGTCTTTACATCCTGCACGTACAGCACGAGTTTGGGAAAGCCTTCGTAAAAGACTCGGGGCTGAACTTCGAACGACGCCTGTGAGGTCTTGAGCCGGTCCTCGAGCCTGCCCAGCGCCGCTTGCGATGCGGGCGCCAGGTATACGGCGTTGAACATCGCCAGGCCCCAAGCGCTCACGGCAAAAATGGAAACCACCCGCAGGAACGTCCACACCCCGATGCCGCTGGCCCGCATGGCGGTGATTTCGCTGTCCGCGGCCAGGCGGCTGAGTCCGATCAGAATGCCCACCAGCACGCCCATGGGAATGGTGTACGTAAAAGCAACCGGCAGAGTGTACAGAAAGATTTCCAGCACGCTGGGCAAAGGCGCGCTGTTGCGCACCACCAGGTCGAGAATGTGTCCCAGGTCCCGCGTGAACAGCACAAACGTGAACACCGCAACCCCGATGGCGGCGTGCGAGATCACTTCACGCAGGATGTAGCGGGTCAGAATCCGCATGGGACTTAGCCGAGCATAGCACGCCCAGAATGTCAGAGAGCGTGGTCGTCTGGGTCTTTGAGTGTGTGTTGGTTTCAGTGTCTGTGGGTCGGACACTCCTGTCCGACGCCTTTGACTTTAGCTTTTGACTTTAGCTTTTGACTTTGGCTTTTGACTTCAGGTTTTGGCTCCGGCTTTTGACTTTAGCTTTTGACTCCGGATCTTGACTTGAACCACCCCCAGGACTCCTCAATCCAAAGCCTCTGGACAGAGCCTGCCCTGAACGAAGGCGAAGGGAGTGTCCGAACCCACAGGTGCACTGCCTATTCGGATTTCAGGAAGAGGGCAGAGAGCGGCGGCAGGGTCAAGCTGAGCGAGAACGGACGGCCGTGCGTGGGCTGCGCTTCAGCATGCACGCCTCCCAGGTTCCCCATACCGCTTCCCCAGTATTCCTGACCGTCGCTGTTGAGCAGCTCACGCCAGAATCCACCGGAAGGCACGCCCACCCGGTACCCATAGCGTGGCACCGGAGTGAAGTTGCAGACGATCAGGATTTCATCACCCGGGGTTCGGCTCTTGCGCAGCAGGGAAATAACACTGGCGGCAGTGTCGTTGCAGTCCACCCATTCGAAGCCGGCGGGGTCGGTGTCGAGCTGGTGCAGCGCCGTCTGTTCCCGATAGACATGGTTCAGCTGCGCCACCCAGTTCTGCACGCCTTGGTGCACCGGATATTGCAAGACGTGCCATTCCAGACTGGTGTCATGCGCCCACTCCCGCACCTGGCCGAACTCGCCACCCATGAACAGCATCTTCTTGCCCGGCTGGGCGTACATGTAACCGAATAGAAGGCGCAGGTTGGCGAACTTCTGCCATTCGTCTCCCGGCATCTTGCCGATGAGCGAGCCCTTGCCGTGCACCACTTCATCGTGCGACAGCGGCAGGACGAAATTCTCGGTAAATCCGTACAGCATGCGGAAGGTCAGCTGGTTGTGATGGTAGCGGCGATGAATGGGGTCCTGCGAGAAATAGGCCAGCGTGTCGTGCATCCAGCCCATGTCCCACTTCATGCCAAAACCCAGCCCACCCACGTAGGTGGGCCGCGACACCATGGGCCAGGCCGTGGATTCCTCCGCGATCGTCTGAATGCCCGGGTGCTCCTTGTAAGCCTCGGTATTGAACTGGCGCAGAAAGTCGATGGCTTCAAGGTTTTCGCGACCGCCAAACTTGTTGGGAATCCACTCCCCGGCCTGGCGCGAATAGTCGAGGTAGAGCATGGAAGCGACTGCATCCACGCGCAGGCCGTCGATGTGATACTTGTCCAGCCAGAACAGTCCGCTGGCCATCAGAAAGCTGCGCACCTCGTTGCGGCCATAGTTGAAGATGAAGGTCTTCCAGTCGGGATGAAAACCCTTGCGTGCGTCGGCGTGCTCGTAGAGATGTGTACCGTCGAAATAGGCCAGGCCGTGCGTGTCGGTAGGGAAGTGCGACGGCACCCAATCCAGAATTACCCCAATACCGTGCTGGTGCAGATAGTCCACCAGGTACATGAAATCTTGCGGAGTGCCGTAGCGCGAGGTGGGCGCGTAATATCCCGTGGTCTGATAACCCCAGGAGCCGTAGAAGGGATGCTCCATGATGGGCATCAATTCCACGTGGGTAAAATTCATTCGTTTGACATATTCCGCCAGGCGCGGCGCCGTCTCCCGGTAGGTCAGCGGCCGGTCGCCTTCTTCCGGGACCCGCATCCAGGAACCCAGATGAACTTCATAAACCGAGATCGGGGCCTGCAGTGAATCCCACTTCACGCGGGTTTCCATCCACTGCCTGTCGGCCCACTGATATTCAAGGTCCCACACCACCGAGGCGGTACGCGGCGGTTTCTCATGAAGAATGCCATACGGATCGGCCTTCTCGCCCACATGCCCCTGATTGTGAGAAATGATGTGGTACTTGTAGAGCGCGCCTTTGCCGACTCCCGGCACAAAGGCCTCCCAGATGCCCGAACTGGCGCGCGCGTGCAGAGGATGGGACCGGGTGTTCCAGCCATTGAAGTCGCCGACCACCGAAACCGTGCTGGCGTTGGGCGCCCACACTCCGAAGTACGTGCCTGGCTTTCCCGCGACCGTGGTGATATGTGCGCCCAGCTTGTCGTAGATCCGGTAATGCGTGCCTTCATTGAAGAGATGAAGGTCCTGGTCGGTTAGCAGGCTGACCTCACCGCGCGGGGGCGCGGTTAGCTCGGATGTGGTTTCCTTACTCATCACTAAAGTAATCCGTTTTAGTGTACCGGAGTTCGGGCAATATCGCCCCACGCAGTGCTAACCCTGCTAGACTTCAACAGGTTTCATGAATGGCTTCGTGGAAAGGACGACTTCAGTCGTGCCGTCCGGAGCGGGTAACCCTGGGGCTTTAGCCCCGGAGGTTTGCTCCGTGAGCCCGGAAACCATTCAGTTAAATTTGGAAATCTCACGCTCATGCCCGTTCTGCGCGTCGTAGTTCTCTGGCACCAGCATCAGCCGTTTTACAAGGACCTGGTCACCGGCAGCTACCGGTTGCCCTGGGTGCGGTTGCATGCCCTCAAGGATTACTACGGCATGGTCAAGCTGCTGGACGAGTTTCCCAACGTTCACCAGACTTTTAACCTCGTCCCCTCGCTGGTCACCCAAATCCAGGACTACGTGACGGGAGCGGCGCGAGATCCGTTCCTCGAAGTTGCCGCCAAACCAGCGCCAGATCTCACCCCCGAAGAGCGCCGCTTCGCTTTGCAGTATCTCTTCCAGGCCAATCCGGTAAATCTGATTGGACGCTATCCGCGCTACCGGGAGTTGTGGGAGCAATTTAGCAGCGCGGGCGGCACCCCGGAATGCGCCGACAAATATTTCTTGCCGCAGGACCTTACCGACCTGCAGGTGCTTTCGCAGATTGCCTGGTTCGATGAATACTACCTGGACGATCCCGACATCGCCGGACTCATCCAAAAGGGGCGCGGCTATTCGCTTGACGATCAGCGCTTCGTCATGGCCCGTGAGCGCGAACTGCTGGCCAAGGTTTTGCCCGCACATGCCGAAGCGGCACAGCACGGACGGATCGAAATGTCGACCTCTGCGTATTATCACCCGATTTTGCCGCTCGTCTGTGACACCAACCAGGGTGCGGTTTCAACTCCCGGCCTGCCGCTGCCCCAGAATCGCTTTCGCCATCCGGAGGACGCTCGCGAACAACTACAACGTGGACTGGATCTGCATCAGCAGGTGTTCGGGGTCCGTCCGCAAGGTGTCTGGCCGTCCGAGGGCAGTGTCTCGGAAGAAGTCCTGGGCATCGCGCAGGGCCTGGGCGTGAAGTGGATGGCCACCGACGAGGAAGTGTTGGGCCGAAGCCTGGGCGTAGCTTTCGGGCGCGACGCGCATGGTCATCTGCCCGGCGAGTTGGCCCGGAAGCTTTACACCATCCATCGCTTTGAGAATGAGCAGACCGGGATGAACCTGATTTTCCGCGATCACACCCTTTCGGACTTGATCGGGTTTGTCTATTCCGGCATGCCACCCCAGGACGCCGCCCGTCACCTCATGAACAACATTAAGCAAGCCGCTCATCCGGTTCTGGATGCAGGATATGACGCGGTAGTGCCGATCATCCTCGATGGCGAAAATGCCTGGGAATACTATCCTCAGTCCGGCCGGGAATTCCTGCGCCGTTTCTACGATGCCCTGCAGCATGAGGTTGGGGTGGAGGCCACAACCGTCTCCGAGGCCATTCAGCGGCACCGCGAGTTTCCCCTGCTGAAATCATTGGTTCCGGGCTCCTGGATTCACGCCAACTTCAACGTCTGGATTGGCGCACCGGAAGACAACCGGGCCTGGGACTATCTCTACAGCGCCCGCAACTTCTACGCCCAGACCGCACCCGGCGCTGGGGAAGAACAACGGAAACTCGCCTTTGAAGAAATCCTGATTGCGGAAGGCAGCGACTGGAACTGGTGGTATGGTCCGGAGCATCATTCCGCCAATGACCGCGAATTCGACGAACTCTACCGCAAGCACCTTTCCAACATTTACCAGCTGCTGGGCAGTCGGCCGCCGGATTATCTGGCCCATCCCATCCTTGGCGGCGGGGAGCGCCCTGCGGTGGTCCCGCAGACGGCCTATATCCATCCCCGCATCACCGGTGACAGAGTGCGCTACTTCGAATGGATGGGGGCCGCCATGCACACTGCCGACCGGCGCGCCGGGGCCATGCATGGCAAACAGTTCCTGCTCGATGCCGTGCACACCGGAATCGATGAGGTCCACATCTACGGGCGCCTCGATTTCGTCGAGAATATTGTCCCCGCGGCTGAGTTTGAACTGGTGGTCAACCTGGAGTCCTGGCCCGATGCCGGCCCGCGCCCACGACGCGCCTTGCGTCTCGATGTGGCAGTGGAAGCAGGCAAGATTCGGAGTTGGAAAGTGAGCGTTCCTGATTCCGAAATACCACTCGCGGCGTCTGACCGGGCGATGGATCAGGTAATCGTTGCTCTCTTCCGAAACTTCGAATTCAAAATTCCCCTGGGGTGGTTACTGGCTACTCCCGTAACTTCCGCGACTGAGATTGGCAACGGTAAACCCGCCGCTCCGGTCGCGACCAGGCTGCGCCTGCGCTTCAGCTTGTGGCAAAACGGGCTGCCCGCCGATGCGCTCCCCGTGGAAGGCTGGATAGAGCTGCCCCTCCTCAGCGAAGAAGATCTCATCGCGCAACAGTAGTTTGGATGTGGGTCGGACACTCCTGTCCGAAGCCGTTGAAGTGGCTGTTGGTTTGGGGAACCTGCGGTCTGGAGATCGGCCATGGAAACCGACCAGCTTTGCGGCCACCGGGTCCAACCCAAAAACATCGGACAAGAGTGTCCGACCCACAGCTAGTCCGGTACTCCCGGCATTGTTGTGCGTGGCCTGTCTTTGCGTCCTTCGCGCCTGTTCTTCGCGCCCTTTGTGGTAAAGGGTTTGACCTTGATCGCAGTCCTTCAAAAACCTTGAACCGCAAAGTTCGCACACAAAGCCGCAAAGGACGCAAAGAGTTCCTGATTATGACACCATCGGACCACGCCTCGTGGCCGTGTGCACTGCCAACTACTGGCCGCCGGTCTCCGCCGTCATCGCCAGCGGTCGGCTCAACTCCATCATCAACTCTGTGCCAGAGGGCAGCACCGCCGAGCGTTTCTTGCCCAGCCAGTGGGCGACTGTGAGAGTAGCGCCTATTCCTCCGCCGATCAGCAGGCCTTTGCCTCCACCTGCCAGGCCGCCGACCAGCATTCCGCCGCCCGTGCCGAACCCGATCTCGGTCAGGTCCTTGCCATCGTGGCCGTCACCCTTGAACTGACCTTCGGTATTCACATCGGTTCCATTACGCAGATTGGTGTCCACCATGGTGGCGTTGAGCATGTAGCGCTCGCCGTTGGGCAGTACCACCGCCTCGGGAAAAATTCCGATCGTCGGTTTACCCGCAACGCGGCGTGGCTCGTTCACCTTCGTAACCCGTCCCTGCACCGTGGAACCAGCGGGGATTACGGTCTTTCCATCGAGCATCACCGCGTCTACCACCCGGCCGGAGAAGGCATCACCCTCCTTGCTGGAGAAAGTTGACAGCGTGTTTTCCAGTTTGACTTTGAACGCCGTGCCCGCGGGTAGAGCCATATTGGTTTGTGCCCCAGCCGCGACCGCCAGACACATCACACCCAGCCATACCAGTATCTTCTTCATTCCGCCTCCTGAATTTCCACCACAACTCTGCCGACCGAGCCACATGCATCAACTCGACGCCGATAATTTCTTCGCTGCCTGCAGGACCTGATCGAACGGAGCCCGGTCCGTCTGACTGTCGCCGCGATAAATGTAAGCAATCTTCCGCTCCCGATCGATCACCAGCGATGCCGGGTGCGCGATGTTGATCGCATCCACGCCCAGCGGGTGATACAGCCCGTATGCCTTAGTCACCGATCGGTCTTCATCCAGCAGAAACGGATACGACACGGGATGCGATTGCAGAAACTTGGCCGGCTTCCACATCCCCGCACCCATCTCCGCGGCGATATACACCAGTTGCGCTCCTGCCTGCTCGATCTCAGTCTTCATCGGCTCCAACTGAGCCATGCGTTTCACGCAATTTGGTCACCAAGTGCCACGCAGGAACTCCAGGATCAGCGCTGCCCGCGACAGAAAACCGGAAAGGGAGAGAATCCCGTCACGATTCGCAGCCGACAACAGAAATTCCGGGGCACGTGAACCGACAGCCAGAGTTTCCGTGCGATCCAACATCCTGCCTCGACTCTAGAGCAGAAGTGGCGGACGCTGGCCTGTGAAAAACTCGAGGAACCAGCATAGACACTGGCGAAGTGAGATGGCGTGGCGCGGGCGCCCCCGCCCGTGCGAAGGCTGGCACTCCGCTAAAGCAAGAGAAGACGCTACGCACTTCAAGGCACGCCCACTCTGCACAGTCGAGAGTCTCGCGGACGGGGCGCCCGCGCCACACCGGAAAACCCGATATAATTTCGGTTCTCACCTGCAAGGAAAGAACGAGGCATGTCGGCAATCATGGACGTCATCACGCAAATTCAGGAAATTCAGGCGCGGGAGATTCTCGATTCCCGCGGCAATCCCACGGTCGAGGCGGAAGTCACCCTGGCCGACGGAACCAGGGGACGCGCGGCCGTCCCCAGCGGGGCCTCCACCGGCGAGCACGAGGCGGTTGAGTTGCGCGACGGCGACAAGCAACGCTATCTGGGCCGGGGCGTACTGAAGGCGGTAGAGAATGTGAACGGCGAAATTGCCGACGCGCTGGCCAACTTGGACGCAGCCGACCAGCGCGCTATCGATCAGAAAATGGTCGAACTCGATGGCACCGAGACCAAGAGCCGCCTGGGCGCCAATGCCATACTGGCGGTTTCGATGGCCGCCGCGCGGGCTTCGGCGGCCGCTTTCGGCGTGCCGCTTTACCGTTATCTTGGCGGGGCCGGCGCCAATGCCCTGCCCACTCCCATGATGAACATCCTGAACGGTGGCGCCCATGCCGACAACAACGTGGACTTTCAGGAATTCATGGTGATGCCGGTGGGAGCGAAATCTTTTTCCGAAGCCTTGCGCTGGGGCGTCGAGGTCTTCCATACCTTGAAAGCCGTGCTCAAACAGCGCGGCTACAACACCGCGGTTGGCGACGAGGGCGGCTTTGCCCCATCGCTAAAGTCGAATGTCGAAGCCATCGAAGTCGTGCTGGAGGCCATCACCCGGGCGGGTTATAAGCCTGGCAGCGAAATCGCGATCGCGCTCGACCCCGCGGCCAGCGAGTTTTACCAGGACGGCAAATACGTCTTCAAGAAATCGGACAAATCAGCCAAGAGCTCCGACGACATGGTGCGCTTCTGGGCGAAATGGGTGAATGACTACCCCATCGTCTCTCTGGAAGACGGTTTGTCTGAAGAGGACTGGGATGGCTGGCAGAATCTCACCAAAGAGTTGGGCGGCAAGATTCAACTCGTGGGCGACGATCTGTTCGTCACCAATGTCACGTTTCTGCAGGAAGGGGTCGACAAGCACGTGGCCAACTCGATTCTGATCAAGGTCAACCAGATTGGAACGGTCAGTGAAACTCTGGATGCCATCGACCTGGCCAGGCGCAATGCTTACACCTCAGTCATCTCGCACCGTTCGGGAGAAACCGAAGACACCTTCATCGCCGATCTTGCGGTAGCGACCGGGGCGGGCCAGATCAAGACCGGCTCAGCCTCACGCACCGATCGCGTCGCAAAATACAACCAGCTGTTGAGGATTGAAGAGCAACTGGGAGGCACCGCCAGGTTCCTGGGCTTGAGGGCCCTGAACTACAGAGGGTAGTT
>Ga0335085_10006493_pt1 | contig 18407 bp, 20 predicted proteins | sample Lox_Sample_45_FD_206712 | JGI IMG/M metagenome (GOLD analysis project Ga0335085, IMG submission 206712) | Soil microbial communities from Loxahatchee National Wildlife Refuge, Florida, United States - Lox_Sample_4.5 | ecosystem: Environmental > Terrestrial > Soil > Wetlands | place: USA...
AATACTATCGGCATGGCATCAACCGGAAGGTCCTTTTTACGGACGGCGCGAAGTACGTTGCCGACACGGCCGGAGCCTATTGGCTCTTGGATGAAATCGCGCTGATCCAACCGTACAACAAGCTCGTTGCTGCAGAGAAGTTTCAAGTCTGGAAGCTCGTTGTACGGCCAAACCGGACGGCGACGTTGACTTGCGACGACGGCAACGACAACATCGTGTACACGAAGGAAATCAAATACACGGATTTTCCGCTGGATGAAATTATCTTTTATTTTGCTAACAACGTAATTCATCTGCCGAGCGAGTACTGATAGTCCGGCCCACTTCGGAGATTTGTTTATTGCCGGATCAGGTTGACGCCTGCGGCTTCTGCGGCTTTCGACAAGGCAACATCGAGAGCTGCGAGGGGCAGCTTATGACGGATTGCCAGTTCGAGATATGCGGCGTCGTATGCGGTGAGTTTGTATTTGTTCGCGAGGGCCCAAGCCGAGTCAAATATCAGTGTTTGCACCGGATTTTCGATCTCGATGGGCAAATCAACAAGGCTGGCAAGGAAGGCGCGCGCCTTATCTTCAGTAATGCGACCTTTTCGCGTCGCCAGTTCGACGACATTGACCACTTCATATAGCCACAGGGCCGGAACCAGCGCGCTGTCAGTCAGATTGGAAAGACGGCTCAGCAGATTTTCCGTCAGTTCCGTTGCCTCATCGGCGAAGCACCAGGCCATCGTGACCGTGTTGTCCAGGACAAAACGGCTCACGGGCGGCCTTCGTCGATCAGTTCCCTAATTGTCAAGCCCCCGAGCGTAACGCCTTTTCGCAACTCTCGAATGCGAGCCCCCGCCGCTTGCGCTCGCTCTTTATCGAAAGCTGACCTGTCCCTGGCTGTCCCGCCAGGAAGATAGGCGGCCTCTTCGAGCAGACCGGCGGCGTAGACATCGATCGCCATACCCTGCGCCGCAGCCCGGCGGGCGAGTTCGGCTTGAATCTCTGGCCTGATTTCAAGAGTAATGGTCATAGGCGAATTCCTTTTTTTCCAGTACATCCTTACCCTATTCTCCCCGGTGTTTCAAGTCAAGTTCGTCCCCCAAAAGTCCTTGACGTTAGGCTGTCCGTCTCACCTGCGCGGGCATCGCCAGAAAATCGAAAATGGACGCGTGATACAAGAAAAGATCGTGTTCCGAGAGACTCCAGTGTGTCAGTTAAATTTCTTGGTGAAGGGAAATCCCCATGAAAGCATCCGCAATATCTGGCGCCTTACGCGTTTTGACCGCGGCCCGGCAGCCTGTGTTTATCTGGGCGGGACCTGGCTGCGGGAAGTCTTCGCTCGTCCGTCAGCTCGCAGCCACACTAAAACTCCCACTGCGAGACGTGCGGGCGCTCTTGCTTGACCCGGTGGATCTGCGCGGCCTGCCGTTCCTGGGAACCGACGGCCGTTCGAAATGGGCCACGCCGGAGTTCCTGCCGCAGGACGGATCGGGCATCCTGTTCCTGGACGAATTGAACGCTGCGCCGGCTATGGTGCAGGCCAGTTGTTACCAGTTAGTCCTTGATCGAAAGCTCGGGGAATACACTCTCCCCGAAGGCTGGGCGATTATCGCCGCAGGTAACCGCGACTCGGACCGCGCCGTGACCACGCGCATGCCCACACCTTTGCGAAACCGTTTCGTGCATCTCGAATTCGAAGTGGATCTCCAGGATTGGTCGGAATGGGCGATCCAGGCTGGAATCCGCCCGGAGGTGATTGCCTTCCTTCGCTTCCGGCCGGAACTCATCTTCGCCTTCAACCGCGATGCCACTGCATTTCCCTCACCCCGTTCGTGGGAGTTCGTCTCGCACATTCTCGACTCCCTCGACTCGCAGTCGAACTCGGCGATTGAGCACGAAGTCATTGCGGGAGCCGTTGGCACCGGGGCCGCGACCGAATTCTCGGCTTTCCTCAGAATATTCAGAGAGTTGCCCAACATCGACGCCATTCTGTTGAACCCGCTCCAGGAGCCTGTCCCGGAGAACGCTGCCGCCCAATATGCGGTCGCTTCCGCGCTGGCGCGGTGCGCCTCAGATACCAACTTCGATCGAATCTGCCTGTACCTGGACCGCCTGCCGACTGAGTTTCGCGTCTTATGTGTGCGCGACGCGACGCTGCGTGCGGCGGCCATTCGCTGCACCGCTGGCTATGTGAAGTGGGCCGTTGAGAATCACCATGCTATCGCTTAGTCTATCATTCCAAAGGCCCGCCGACCCATTACGAGCGACAGATTCTTGGCTCAGGTCGTCGCTAGAAGCAGTCCAGGCAGTCCGTCCGGGTGGAAGCAGATGGAGAGAAGATTCCACGTTGGGTGTCAAGAGCAGCGCTTAGTGGAAGAGACCTGATTTTCCACTTGACTTTTGCACACAACACAACTAAATTGTTGTGTTGAAGCTGTGCATCGAGTCGGGACGGTGTTGCGTTGCTCCCAGAAGCTCAGGTTGACGGAAGCTTACCCCCAGGCGTACACGAAGCCACATGGTCCGAGTTCTGCGCGCGGTTCGGAAGGAATGACCACAGACGCAGACTGCTAATCGGTCTGAAAGCTGTCCTTGAGAACTTGCGGTCGGCAGGGTGTCGCTTCGTCTTCATCGACGGAAGTTTCGTCACATCACGGGAACTTCCTAAGGATTTCGATGGCTGCTGGGAAGTGAGTGGGGTCGATCTAACGCGACTTGATCCGGTACTTCTTACGTTTGACCCCGGACGCGCCAAACAAAAGGCGAAGTACGGGGGGGAGATGTTCCCGTCTGTTTTCAACGCAAACTCTCAAGGAGACACGTTCCTGCAGTTCTTTCAGATGGACAGAGATGGGCGCGCAAAAGGGATAGTTGTCTTGGACCTGCGGAGGGAACCGTGATTAAGAACGAGCGGCAGTACCGCATAACCAAGGCGCAAGCGGAAAAATTCGATCAGGCACTGCGGGACCTCCAAGAGGGAACGGAAAACAGCAAGGTCCCGTCGGCCCTCATAGCGGCGCAAGCAGACGCTTTGCACAGTCAACTGGAGGACCTCCGTTCGGAAATTCGCGAATACGAACTACTAAGTGCTGGAGAGATAAGCGCCTTCGAGCTTGATACGTTGGAGCAACTTCCGCGTGCACTGATTCGCGCTAGGATCGCGTCGGGATTAAGCCAGAAGGAACTGGCGCACCGGTTAGGCCTGAAAGAACAGCAGATTCAACGGTACGAAGCTACTGATTATTCTGGAGCGAACCTCAGTCGAATAAACGAAATCGTCGGGGCGCTTGGCATTAAGCTTCGTAAGGGATTAGGTCTGCTTTTCTCATCCTTATCGCTTTCATCATTCATGGAACGCCTCACTGAGGCAGGCCTGGAACGTATGTTTGTGTTGAACCGACTTCTCCCTTCCTCACTGAGCGGTCAATTAGTAGAGGATTCGTCCAAGGGCCGGCCCGTCGAAGCCCTAATTATTCAATGCGCTGGTATAGTTGGGCGAGTTTATGACTGGACGGTCGAAGAAATCTTGGGCACTGAACCGCTGTCTATTTCAAGCGCAGCTTTGGGCGCGGTACAGTTCAAGAGACCAGCGGTTTTTGATAAGAGAAGGCTATTGGCCTATACAGTCTACGCTCGGCATCTCGCACACTTGATGCTCAGTGCGCTACCCGAGACTGAACCCAAGGACATTCCGACAGATCCTGCCATAGTGCGAAAGGATGTTTTGAACTCGTACGGTTCGATTACATTCGAGCACCTCCTCCGTTATGCATGGGATTTAGGTATTGTCGTGTTTCCTTTGGCTGATCCTGGAGCCTTTCATGGTGCTTGCTTCCGTGTGGAGGGCCGAAGCTTTGTTGTGCTGAAGCAAAAAACGTCTTCCGAGGCACGCTGGATAACGGATCTCCTGCACGAGATCTTCCACCTGGGAGGACACCAGAGCGAACGAGAATTTGGACTAGTCGATGCGGACGATATGCCGGGCGGAACGGGCTTGGCGGCGGAAGAAGAGGAAAAAGACGCCATGTGGTTTGCGGCTGATGTCGCCCTGGAAGGACGAGCGGAAGATCTCGCGCATGAGTGCGCACGGCTTTGCGACTTTGATCTGAGACGGATGAAGAAAGCTGTCCAACAGGTAGCGGCACGTGAGAACGTGCGGGTCGATCTATTGGCGAACTATATGGCCCACCGCCTGTCGTTAGAGAATCAGGACTGGTGGGGAGCCGCCCAGAACTTACAGAAAAGCGACCTGAAACCTTGGATTGCTGCTCGGAATGTTCTTTTTGAAAGACTGGCTTTCAGTCGGCTTCGCGAAATCGATCGTGAACTTATTACAAGTGCTTTTCAAGAAAGTGAGGTGGAATAGGATGGGCGCGAAAACTACAAAACGGCCTGCCCTGGAGCCACTCGGTGTGACGTGTAACACGACGAACTGCCAGGCGGGGCTACATTGCTTTAACAAGACATTGAAGGAAACGCCTCCAACCGAACGGGGGCGCTGCATTTCGTGCGGCGCCCAATTGGTTGACTGGGATCGTGTCCACATAAGAAATCTCGCCGATGTGGCGCACACTTTTGAGGCGTTAAAGTTTGAGTTTTGGCGCCATCGTTTCTGGCATGTGGAAATTGATCAAAGGGCCATCAATTACGCGAGGCGAAAAGGGCGGATCCGACTCAGTCGCGCAGTTGAACGCCGCCTCAGGACATCCATTGGGCCGGCGCAGCCATTCCACGATGGTTGGCAGACTCCGAGGGAGGGATCCGGCAATCCGATCTTTTACGGCCAGCACGCCACGGCGTCTTGCTGTCGGGGCTGCGTCGAGAAGTGGCACGGAATTCCAACAGGTCGAGAGCTGACCACCGGCGAGATTCAGTACTTGCACGACTTAGTAATGTTGTACTTCGCCGATCGCATGGCGTTTCTAGGTGAGGAAGGCGAAAAAGTGCCGCCCATTCGTCGAGGTTCGGAACCAGTCAGAAGGGGAACTTCCGTTCTTGGCGCTGATCGACAACACAAATTGACTGCAGGGAACTGACTGGACATCGATAGGTAGTCTTGGAGTAACGCCTTTGAGAATTATCGACACCGACGCATTTTCGACATCACTCCGGCAGCGCTGCATCGATCTTCGTGGAATGCGAATCTTGATTGCAAAAATCACCGGGTCTAAGCAGGAAGAAGACCTCACACTTCCAGTTAACTGCAACGGCTACGGTCGTATTCGCCATTTCCGTTACCGCCCCCACTCAGGGTGGAGTTCAGACCCTCTCCCGGGTCAACCAGCTGCGAAGGCGTTGAAGAAACCATTCGAAACGACCCTTCGGGCGCAAGTGTTTCAAAATGCCGCATGCAATTGGAGGTGCTGGTATTGCTTCGTTGATTTCAACCGATTGTCCGCCGATCCGGCACACGCAGCCTTCTTTACTGCCGACCAACTCTTAAATATGTACTTGGAGCAGGACGATCCGCCTGAGGTAATTGATTTATCGGGGGGCCAACCGGATCTAACTCCAGAGTGGGTCCTGTGGACCATGGAGTCGTTGGAAAGCTTAGGGCTTGCTGGAAGAGTTTTTCTGTGGAATGACGACAATCTCAGCAATTATTACCTCTGGGAATGCCTGAGTCGAAAACAGATCGATTACATGGTCCGCTTTCAGAACTACGCCCGGGTCGGGTGTTTCAAGGGATTTGACAGCAACTCCTTCTGCTTTAATACCCTTGCACATCCGGACCTTTTTAATCGGCAGTTCACCATCTTTCAGAAACTTTTGCAAGAAGGTTTTGACATCTACGCTTACGTTACGTTCACCTCGCTTCCGGATCCGCAGATGCGGTCCAAGATGGAGGTGTTTGTAGATAGGTTACAGGCGCTCCACCCCTGTTTGCCCCTCCGAACTGTACCACTAAAGGTGCATCCATTCACACCCCTTGCTGGCCGGAATAGGCCCGACATGGAAACCGCAATGCAGTTCCAGCAAGAGGTGCATGCGGCGTGGGTGGAACAACTTGCCGGTCGTTACTCCGACGCGGAAAGGTCAGTACCCGTCTGTGATATAGGCCTGAGTTAACATACGGAAACGCTTTTGTCCCGCATGTTCCCAGCGGATGAGAGATGATTGACGAACTGATTGCTCGTCAAATTGTGCGTCGTCTCAGCAACGGCCCGCAGCGTTTTTCCGAGATTGTCCCTTTCTGTTGGGGGGCCTTCCCGTCTGATGTACGCCGTGTACTGGTTGACCTTGTGAACCAGACCACAGTCTTGCAACGCGGTGAACAGTTCGGAATCGCCCCTATCCCGGGAACGCCATTGCACGGATTCGGAGTGCGACCGTCGGACGAGATAGCGCGCCGATACTGTGAAATTGTACGAGACTGGCCAGACCCTCATCAGTCGAATTATGAATGGCGTTTCACCTTCGAGGGCGCACGGCTCTTGCTTGATACGGTCCAGTCACTATGTGGTTCGGCTGCTCGCGTTTGTTTCATGGGGTGCCCCACCCCATTTTTGTTTGCCGCGCTCGCCGGCCTGTCCGAATCAATCCTTTTGCTCGACAACGGCACGCCGACAATTTCCTACATGCGCACGGTGGGGTTCGGCGCACAGGTGCGGGAACATGACCTGCTATTGGGCCTGCCCAGTGAACTTAGTAGCGGCTTTGACGCTGTCGTAATGGATCCGCCTTGGTACCCGGAGTACTACGCAAACTTTTTGGACGCTTCCTCTAGGGCCGTTGTGAAGGGCGGGTACGTACTCAGTGCCCTCTTCCCGCCTTGCACGAGGGAAGCAGCAGCTGATGAGAGGGCAACGGTGCTTCAAGCTGGATTCGAGTGCGGATTGTCTGTGGTATCGCTCTGCCAAGGAGTTCTCAGATATGACACTCCTCACTTTGAGGCGAATACGCTGGCCTTGTCTGGAGTTGAACCCTTGCCAAATTGGCGACAAGCAGATCTACTTGTGTTTGTAAAAACTGCAGAGCCGGGTGGGCTGAGGCCCGCTGTGGTGCGGCCAAGTTCCTGGAAAGAATGGATATTGGGTAAATGCGTGGTTAAGCTTAGAGTGACCACTGAGAGGTTCGACAATTGCGAAATCCTAGTCCCTATCCGTGGGCAAAACGCCTTACTACCTACTGTGAGCCGCACCTGTGAACTGATACCCCACATCGGCTTATGGACCTCCTCAAATCATGCATATCGAGTCAACCGCCCAGACTTGGTCGGCCGCATCCTCGATTTGATGTCACGCGGGATGAATGCGGCCGAGGTGAAGCTGGCCATCCAGATGGAGTTTTCCCAAGGCTCACACGAAGATCAGCAGTCCCTCTGTTCGGCTGTTGATGAGCTTTTCAAAGCCACCTGTTTTGTATAAACTTCACCAGCAGCCATGAGGAGAACGCATCTAGCTATTGTTGCGGGCAATTATCTTGAGAAGATTCTGGCCGGGGAAAAGACTATTGAGTCCCGGTTCAGCTTAACACGCTGTGCGCCTTTTCGGTGCGTGTCGCCGGAAGACATCGTCTGGTTTAAGAAACCCGGCACGAGCATTCTTGCGGAAGCAGAAGTTCAACAGGTCAAATTCTACGAGGGGTTGAGCCCTGATGATGTATATGCCATCGAAGGGCGATACCATGAGGAATTGCGGCTGGATCCGAGTTTTCTGCAGGCAAAGGCGCGTAGTAAATACTGCACTCTGATATTCCTGACAGGAGTTCGGCCGGTTCGCCCATTTCGGATTGAAAAGAAAGACAGGCGTGGGTGGGTTGTCCTGGCTCCAGATGCAAAGCAGATGGCGATCGAAGGGTTATTTTTGCAGGAGTCGTCGAAGGCCCCAACGAAAGGATTGGTCCTAAAGGCATCTCAAAAAGGCAGCAGGTTCTACAGCTTGAGTAAGGAGATTCTAACTTTGGGTGAGTATTCGAGAGCCATTGAAATGCTCCGCTCGAACGGATGGAGGGACAAGTGGTGGCGAACTGAGATTGACACGAGAGCCGCTCAGCGTGCCCTGAACCTAAGCAATCAAGAGCTTGTGATCCGAGTCGAAAGGCGGCTGAGAAATTCGGTGGGAACAGTAAGGTGTTTCGGTGGACATATTCAACCGTACCGGGATGGCTTTCAGACTCCGTACAGTGGGAATATGATCTTTTATGCACAACATGCGCTAGCCGTATGCTGCAGAAAGTGCATCGAGGACTGGTATGGAATCCCGAATGGGCGGGACCTCTTGGACTCGGAAATTCAATGGTTCACTGGGCTTGTTATGACATACATAGAAATCCGGTTGAAAGGATCGCGAAGCGTCCCACAGTGAGCACCATCAGGAATCAACTATTGCCATGAGGTATCAGCCTGGATCTCAAGACCATAAATTTCTAGATAGTGTTTGGGAGCAAACCGTCGATGCAATCGTCGGAGGGGCGTCCGCACTAGTCTTGTGGGGATTCAATCAGGCGGCCGTTGAGCTCATTCATCGGCTTGATGAGCGGGGTCTACTGCATCTCGTAAGGGGCATCGTTGATGGAAATCCCGCCGTCCAGGGAACGAGATTGAAGAACGTGTCAGTCGTTCCGCCGTCGGAGGTTAAAAACCTTGACCTCGATGTTTTGATTGTGATGACTGATGCCCGGAAGGAAGAAGCATTAAGGTCATTCGCGGGTATTGACGTCCGAATGCCTCGGGTCATAGTGAGTGGGACTGGACATCTTCAATTTCACGACGAGTTGTTTGAACAGGTACTAGCATCTTTACTTGCTCCCTCGCATGCATTTGGGTACCCAACGATGCTAATTCATATTTATCAATCCTTGCAGTATCTAGCCCGCCTGCGAATGCGCGGTGCAGTCGCAGAGTTTGGTGTATACAAGGGGGGAACAACTGTTTTTATCGCGAAGGTGCTCAATGCTCTGGGCGTAGATGCGAAGCTTTATGCCTTCGACACGTTTGCTGGATTCCCTGCCAGGCGTTCCGTTCTCGACCTGTTTAGCGACCAACGGGACACCTTTCCTGACTCCGAAGCGGTGGCACGTGCCTGCGAGCCGTATCACGTGGAATTTGTAGCCGGTGACATAAGCGAAACCTTCCGCGTTCTCGAAGGCATTCCGCTAATGTTTTCTTTTTTCGATACAGACAATTATTCGCCCACCAAAGCCGCGCTTGAAACCTGTTATCGTCACACCGTTCCAGGAGGAATCTTGGCATTCGACCACTATTTTTGCGATGAGAGGTGGCTTTACACCGTCGGCGAGCGAATGGCGATACGTGAGGTCTTGAATCGCGAAGACGTTTTCAATCTCCACGGGACCGGAATTTTCATTCGTATCTAGGTACCTACCGTGATGGTTGATTTTGGCGTGGTCCTGGCAGGGCGCATTTGTTCCGGTAAATCGACGGTCGTCGACTTCCTAACCAGGAACTTCGACTTGGGACTGGTTTCATTCGGGAGTTTCGTGAGACACGAATGCAAGCGGCGTGGCCTGACGGAGAGTCGCAATATTCTACAAGGGCTGGGCACCGAGATGTTTGCGTCGATGGGACCAGAACTGCTGGTCACCGCAGCAATGCAGCACGCTGGGCTTCATGGTACACAAGGGGCGCTATTTGAGGGGGTTCGTCACCTCTTGGTACTTAGAAACATAAGGGCACGATCCAAAAAGTCATTTTGTGTGTTCCTAGATGCAGGGTTGCAGGTTCGATTTACTCGCTATGTCTCTCGTTCGCCCTTACACTCGAATATTTCGCTGTCACAATTCCGTGCGATCGATGACGATCCCATCGAACGTGGCATAGAGCCTCTCCGTGGCGAGGCAGACGCGGTAGTGGATGCGACGGCTCCGATAGAGATCGTTTGGCAGGCGGTATGCGAGGCATTGGAGGCTCTCGGGCTTCCCAAGGCACGTTAGGGTAGTGACGTTTCGCGCTTCCCCGAACGGCACCCTTCGCATATCCGATGCTCAAATCCGGCTAACCGCGGCTTGCGAACGGTGTGTTCGTTCCCAAACGTCAGCGCGCCGGTCAGCCCTGACCCATTGTCGCACGAAACATCGGTTGTTTTGTTATATTGACCATTTCCTGACGCGCCTCGATTTGTCATGTTGCGGATTACCACCTCCCTAGGCCCGAGCAGGCCTTTTTCCAGTATCAATCGGCACGCCTAAGCCCCACGCCAAATCATTTCACTTCCCGAGGTATTGCCGTGAACACCATCCCTATTCCCGAACCATCCTTGTCTTCGCGGGCCATGCTGTGCTCGCTGTCGATCAGCATGTGGTCGGCACGGAAGCACGACCCTGACGCATCGCAAGAAATCGCCCAACGGCACGGTGCCCAAGCCGATGCCGGCCGTTATCACAAAGTGCTTCTGCCCAAGGAGGCGCTGGCGGAAGTGCAAAAGATCGTGAGCGATGCCCGCCAGGAGCATTACTTCATGACGCTGCCGTGGGATGACAACGGCTATCGGGTGCTTCCCAGCGCAGCCTATATGGACCATACGGAGAAAATGCGGGAGCTGTCGAACCGGTTCAATCCGGCGGTCGAGGCTCTGGCACGCGAGTTTGGAAACCTCGTGGAGCAGGCCAAGGTGCGGCTCGGCGGATTGTTCCGGCCCGAGGACTACCCCGCGGCTGATGAGCTTCGTCGCAAGTTCTCCTTTGTAACCAAGGTGATGCCGCTGCCGGATGCCGGCGACTTCCGGGTGACGCTTGGCGACGAGGAGAAGGAGCGAATCAAGCGCCAGATCACCGCCACGGTGGAGGCTTCGCTGCAACTTGCCAGCCGTGACCTGTGGCAACGTCTATACGACGCAGTCAGCCACCTGGCCGAACGCCTTCAGGCCTACAAGGTGACCGGTACAGGCATCGAACATCCCTTTCGTGATTCCGTCGTGACCAATCTGGTGAAGCTCGTCGATGTTTTGCCGAAGCTGAACGTCACCGGCGATCCGGAACTCGAACGCCTGGCTGACCAAGTACGCGCATCGCTGCTGGTCGATCCTCAGGAGTTGCGCAAGTCGGAGTCGATTCGTAATGAGACGGCGAAAGCGGCCTCAGCAATCGCAGATCGTATGTCGGCCTACATGTGTGGCTATGCACCAGTCATATCTGCTGCTACGAACAACGAAGGGAGGGCTGCGTGAAGCCTCCCCATCATCAGACGACGGCAGCCCAAAAGCTAACCAGATCTCGCGTGCAGCTCCTGATCTTGCAGCCGTTCTTTGGCACGCTCTGCCTTCGGTTAAAGCTGGTACCGGGCAGTCTGCCCACGATGGCGACCGACGGCTCCCGAATCGTCTACAACCCTGTCTTCGTGGACCAACTCAAGCCCGCGGAACTCGAAGGGACCCTGGCCCATGAAGTGATGCACTGCGCGCTAGGCCATCACTGCCGCCGCGGCGAGCGTGACCCGCGACTGTGGAACGAAGCCGCCGATCTGGCCATCAATCCAATTCTGATCGCAAACGGTTTCACGCTTCCTGCCGGAGCGTTGAGTGATCCTGGCTTCGCGAATATGAGCGCCGAAGAAATTTACGCTCGGCTGCTGCGCAAAAGCACCGAAGGGGGAGCAGCGCCGAAACTATCGCCAAAGCAGACGAATGCTGGGGGTGGAACGGACGCCGGATCGCACAATACGCGGGGTTCTGCTGCATCCGCTCCGAACTCTGGCCCCTCTAATCAGCCGACACCAAGCCAAACTGGGCAGACGATGGGTGAATCCGAGACGCCTGCACCGGCCCGCCCTGGAGGATTTGGCGAAGTCTGGGATGCGACCGGCGAGCGTGGCCAGAAAGCTTCGCCAGCAGAACAGCGACGTCAGGAGCATGAGTGGAGCATCGCGGCGGAACAGGCCCTCCGATCGGCTAAATCGAGCGGACACGATCCACTGGGTATTGAAAGGCCACTCACCGAAAGCCGCCAAGCTCAACAAGATTGGCGAGCGATCCTGCGTGATTTTGTCGCTGCGGCAGCACCCTCCGATTATCGCTGGACGCCACCCAACCGGCGGTACATCGCATCGGGCCTGTACCTGCCATCGGTCGAGCGCCGGGGATTGGGCGAGATCGTAGTCGCCGTCGATACTTCCGGCTCGATCGGAAAGGGTGAGCTGGAACAGTTTGCGGGTGAGATGTCGGCGATTTCCGAGGAAGCACAGCCGGAAGCCATCCATGTCGTGTATTGCGACGCGGCAGTTCAGTCCATGCAAGAGTTCACAGCGTCGGAACCGCTGCTCCTTGAACCCAAAGGTGGTGGCGGCACTGACTTCAGACCGGCTTTCGAGTGGGTTGCGAAGAATGATGTCTCCCCGGTCTGCCTGATCTATCTCACCGATTTGTGCTGCGATTCGTTCCCCGAGACCCCGGAATATCCGGTGCTTTGGGTCACCGACTCCCGTAGAACGGCACCTTTTGGTGAAACGGTACGGATCGGCGATGAATGAGAAAACAAATATTGCACGGTCACAAAGGAGGACAAAAGCCATGTGCCAATGTGTGAACAGAGTAACTCTGATCGGGTTTCTGGGTGATGCCCCGGAAGTCCGGTTCAGCCAGCAAGGCAAACCTGTCGGCACCTTCAGCCTTGCGGTTAACGAAAGATGGAAAGATCCGGAAGGCGCTCCTCGCGAGAGAGTGGAGTGGTTCAAGATTGTTTGCTTCGGCCGGCTGGCTGAGGTCTCGGGCGAGTACCTGAGCAAAGGACGCCATGTCTACCTTGAAGGAAGACTCCAGACGAGAAAATGGTCGGACCGTGAAGGCGAGAAACGGACCACAGTCGAGGTTGTTGCGAATACGATGCGGATATTGGATCGAGCCCCCAAGAATGGCAACGGTACGAAGCCGGATGAGCCATCACGGGCGTCAGGCCAAGTCGACGAGAACGACAACCCGTTCAACGAGCCGGGGAGCGGATCGACGGACGAAGATCCTTTTTGAAACCTCCGGTATCGCCCAGATTTCCCGCCTTTAGGCCAACATACTCCCAATGATTTGACAATAAATACTGTTACAACAGGAGGTCCGATGTTCGTTGAACTCATGCCACTTCTCGCCGGCCGCACTGTGCTCATCACGGTGGCCAAGGTGGATGACAAGACGCTGCGCGTCAATGTTATTCCCGCCCTGGCAAAGGCCGACGACAACCCGGCTCTCAGTACCCCGCTCACCTATACCGGCCCGCCCGAGGAACTCGACGCTGAACTCGGGAAGCACTTGGCCGGCTACGTCCAAACCCACCAGCAAACTGCCAGCACTTTGTCCGAAGCCAAAGCCACGATGGAGGCTGCCGCCAAGGCTGCTCAAGAGGAAGCGAAGCGGAAAGCCGAAGAGCGCAAAAAGGCGTCTCCGAAGTCACCAGATAAAGGAACTGCTGCCATCGCCGAGACTGTGTCGGCACCCGGCCCCGCCTCGTCAAGCCCCGCAGCCGTGGCATCGCGTTCCGCAACGACGGGTACACTCGGGCTGTTTCCGGCTGCGGCGCCCGAACCTTCCACAACTCAATCCGAAGGAGGTCTCGCACTCTAATGGAGAGTCACGTCCTCAGCCGATTTTTCGAATTTTGCGGCCAAAAGCTGCCCGATCCGGACCCCAAACTATCTCCGGAGGAAGTTCGTAACGTGTACGCGCACCAGTACCCGGACATCGCTACCGCGGCAATCACGGGGCCGGAGGCGGTCGGGGACAAGCTGCGCTATCAGTTCACACGAGCTATCGGCTCGAAGGGGTGACCCGATGAGCCGACATCCCCAAAGCAAGGAGGTGACAAAGCAGGCGGTCCTGGCGGAACTTGAAAGCCTCCGCCAGGGCCGTCATGCCCGTTACCAAACGCTCGTCGGGAGGTTTGCGAGGTGCGAACAAATGAGAAAAGTCGCGGATCTATTCGCCGCCGCGGTCGAGACGAGCGCCCGCACCCACAATGGCACGCCACTCGCCGCCCCACCCGGCTGGCTTCCTCCGGTCAGTTGATGGCGCCCGGAGCCGGCCTCCTGCTACCGCGGTTGGACGCCGTTCCGCCTGTACAGCGGTTCGTTGCCGATGATCGGTTAGCGGTAATGCTTGCCAAATCCCTCCTGGAACTCAACATTGCGTGCCCGGCAGATTGGAAGCGCGCGGATTGCGACCCGACGTCTTTCATCAGGATGACTCTTGAGCGCTGCATCACTGCGCACGGCGGCTCCGCCATTCGACGGCGCTTCATTCTTGCGGCTTCGGTCAGTAGCACTCCAAGCGAATGGGCGGACCATCATGAAATCAAAACCAACCAATTGTTTCTTGTTGTCGAGCCTCCCGAGGCAACTTGCGGCTGTGTGACGTTCGCGCCAACGCTGAAGTTGCTGGAGGGCGTTCATCCGCAACTGCCGGCGACCTTTTTTGAATTGTTTATTGGCGCACTTAATCGCTGGATCCGGGTTTACGACTATCGCGATGCTCAGGATCGCGCCGAGATTGTTCGGGAATGGGCCGCGCAGGAGCCGGATGCCGACGGCTATGAAATCCCAGACGTGGAAGGCTCGATTCCCGCATACATGCGGCTGCTGTCGCTGAGCAAAGGTGAGCTTGCGGGCCTGAAGGAAAACCTCCAGGATCAACTCGCGTTCGATCTTGTAGAGGCCGCACTGGCGCTGGACTGCGCGTCTGCTCAAGCGCAACGGCCCGAGATTGACGACGAGACCCGTCAAGGACTTTCGGACTGCAATCCTCCGCTACCCTGCCTGCTGGCCTTGTTTGCCGAAGCAGACGCCGTCGAAACGTGTTTCGAGGATGAGGCCCAGGGAATGTTGGAAGTGACGCCGGAGCCCAACCTGATCATCCCATTTGAGCCCGGCGTTACAGAGAGTGTTCGTGCCGCGTTCCAAGTGTTCAGAGTGGCGTGTGAGACTCTTGCGGCGGCAAGTCGATTGGTGGATCTCATGCCCGACAACGACAAGTGGGTCATTGGAAGGTAAAACCATGCACGCGTATGTCAATATTGGAGCCAACCAGGAATTCAGGTTAAGCGAAGCGGTGCTCGTCTACCGGGGCGGTGGCGACGGGGCCTTCGCCAGCTTGCACCACGTCAAGCACGGTGAGAATGGAATCCCATATCTCGCCCCCGGTCAAGCCCTGACGACAGCATTCGTCCGGACTCTCACTCGCGGGCTCGGAGCTCACATTCAGGCGGAAGTCTTCCCGGATACGGTTTTGGCACGTACGCCTGACTTGTTGGTTTGGTGGTCGCGGCCCCGGCGAAGGGTCATGTTCTTCGGGGGGATGGACGAACAAGCGCGCAAACTCAATGGCCTCGTTTTTCCGCATCCGGCGCTGGTCTTTAAGGTTATGGGGAGAGATCTCTTTGTGCGGGCGGTGGCAGCCAGCTCCCGCCCAGGGCCCGAAACGCCCCTCAATGCCGCTCCCTACTGGAATACGGATGGCCCTCGCGGGCTGGTCTGTCCCGGCAGCATGCGCGTGCCGGAGACTTCCGATGTGGCGTCAGTGCTGCATTGGGAGGATTCATACTTTCAGAGCGAATTCACGCATGCGACGGCCGGAGCGCGGCTCACCAGCCACCCGGAGGGTTTCGTAGGTTTATGGAGAGGTCTTGCCGACCGGAAGAGGTTCCCAATCCAATACCTGATCGACGCCGGCGAGACCCTCCAAGAATTCGCTGCTTCCGGAAGCGAGCATTGAGGAGCTGTTCATGGAAACTCACCGCATCCATCCGGAGTTGCTTGAACGGCAAGTGCGCGTGCTGGTGGTCGGTTGTGGAGGAACGGGGAGCGCAGTTGTTGCCGGTCTGCCGTATTTGCATCAGTCGCTCGTGGCTCGCGGCCATCCTGGGGGGTTGCATGTGACGGTTGTGGACGGCGATACGATTTCCCTTGCCAACTGCGTCCGCCAGCCTTTCGGGCGGGCAGAGATCGGCCTCAACAAGGCGATAGTTTTGGTCAACAGGCTGAATTTGTTCTGGGGACTGAGGTGGGAAGCGGTCCCTGCGCACCTGCGCCCGGGAACCTTTATCTCGCGCAGTTACTCTGGCGATGACCTCCGCGCTCACGTCGTTATTGGGTGCGTCGATACGCGAGCAGCCCGGGCTGCAATCTGTGATGCGGTCAGTAAGGGGAGCACCACTTCCTATATGATCGACCTGGGAAATAACGCAGATAGCGGACAATTCATTCTGGGGGAGCCGCACAACCAACGTAATCGCAGGTCAAGACTTCGACTTCGTACGGCCGCCGAGCTTTACCCTGAGATCGTGGATTCCAGCCTCGACAATGGCGGGGAACCAAGCTGTAGCGCGGTTGAGGCCCTTGAGCGACAATCACCGTTTATCAACTCGACCCTCGCTCAGCACGCGCTGGCCTTACTCGGCCGGCTGTTCCGCTATGGCGAAATCAGCTATCACGGCGGCTTTATTAACTTGGCCTCGGGAGCAACCGCGGTCTTAAGGATCGATCCAGAGAGCTGGAAACGTAATCGGAGAGTGAATAAGCACGCCACGCCGCCGATGTCGCGGCAGGCCAAGTCGTCAACGCTGTCAAATATGCCACTTGATGCCGTGCATTAATTTTGCGGGGCAAAGTCATGCGCCGCCGTTCGCTTGTCAATTTTCGTGAGAAAGGAGTCACCCTTGCGGTTCCAAGCAAAAGGCCGTCTCGGTTTCTACCCGCTGCCATTGTCCGAAGCTGAGCGGATTCGCAATTTCCTCCAGTTCCCAGGCCTTCCGTCATCTGCCCTCGACGCCTGCGTCGGCGATGCCACGGCGTTCGAGGTCATCACTCAAGGCGCTGAAGTGTCTCGGTACGGTATCGAACTCGATGGCTACCGCGCCGAGCAAGCCCGGCGTCGGATTTCAATCGTCGTCCAGGGGAATACACTTGAGGTGCAGTGCCCGGTCGAGACCTTTGGTCTTCTCTATTTGAATCCTCCCTATGATTGGACCTTGGGGCCGGATGACAGCCGTCGTACCGAACCGACGTTTCTAAGCCACACGTATCGCTGGCTGAAGCCCGGCGGAGTTCTGGTGTTTGTCATTCCGGGGGAGAGACTGGCCGAGTGCAGCCAGATTCTCGCATCCCAGTTCCGCGATGCCAGGGTTTACCGCCTGGAGGCACCCGATTGTGTGCGCTATAAGCAGGTGGTTGTCATCGGAGTACGACGAAGCCGACGTGAGAAAGAGCGCCTGACCGACAGCGATATCACCCGAGCGCGCCTTTATTACGCCAGCCTCGCAAGGAATTCTTCCCAAATCCCGGTCCTGCCTTCTGAGCCCGAAGTCCGGTACGACGTGCCCGTGAGCGGACCTGTCCAACTGGTTTATCGTGGCCTGCCACTGGATGAGATCGAGGACCTTCTGCCGCAGTCAGCGGCCTATCGCCAAGCAGGACGCATTCTCTTTGCAGAGCCCGTGTCTGCCACGGGGCGTCCCCTCACACCATTACATAGTGGCCACGTCGGACTCCTGGCTTGCTCAGGGCTTTTGAATGGTATCTTTGGAAGTAATGACCAGAGACATATTGCCTTTTGGCAAGCCGTAAAGGTCGTAGACAAGACAGAGGAAGAAGAGGATGGCGTAATCACCGTCCGCGAGAAGGAAAGATTCTCCAACGAGTTGACGTTGGTGTATTCCACAGGCGAAGTCGCCATCCTGAAATAATCCTGCCTCTCCCACATCCGTTTCTCCCAGATCCCAGTGTAGGTTCTCACAGTAAGTGAGAACGCGCCTATTGATATGAAAGGATTTGTGCCGCGTGATATCAGAATTCATGAAAATTCGGGTCAAGACTCATGAAAAGATCCTACGGTTGTGTCGCGGTTGTTGAAATAATCCTACGATTCAGTGGTTGCAATAGCGGAGATCAGCTTCCGCCGACCCGGGTCTGGCCATGCAATGCGAGTGTAAGAACACGTAGGGGAACCAGCCATTTAGACCTCCGCCGCCAGCGCTCACGATAGTGTCAAGTAGGATTATTTCACTTTCTGTGACACGAATTTTCAAGAACTGACACGGATTTTCATTAACTCTGAGAACCTACACCCATTCTCACCAATCCCGAGAGGAAACCATGAAGAATGCCCACGAGCGCTTCGGGGTTCTGGAATACACGAAGCGGATGAAGGACACCACCACGCGAATCCAGCTTCGGCTGGATCGGTTTATCGGAGAGGTCGAAGACGGGCGGAACGGTAAGGCCCATCTCATTTCTGTTCTGGGCGGCGACTCCGACGTTGGCGCCATCTGGGCAGCGGTCATCGAGCAGAACCTCTTTAGCGTGCAAGCTCCGGGGATCGAGCCCCTAACAGCGAACCTGGGTGAAGACGCCCAATGCTTCCGCGGGACCATCACTATCGCGGGCCGCAAACCAATCCGCCACCTGGTGGCAATCTCAGCCGAGCTGGCCAAGACACGTCCAGGAGCCGATCCGGGAGGCAGGCGAACCATCCTGTGTGATAACGACCC
>Ga0335085_10006494_pt1 | contig 18402 bp, 17 predicted proteins | sample Lox_Sample_45_FD_206712 | JGI IMG/M metagenome (GOLD analysis project Ga0335085, IMG submission 206712) | Soil microbial communities from Loxahatchee National Wildlife Refuge, Florida, United States - Lox_Sample_4.5 | ecosystem: Environmental > Terrestrial > Soil > Wetlands | place: USA...
CACCGGCCGGGACGGCTCCCCGGTGACGGTCATCAATCCCTGCGATCCCGATGCCGTGCCGCTGACCGTCAGCCCGCTGGCCCCGGAGCCCGGCTACCCGCTGCAGGCGCACATGGCCCTGGTGCGTCGGCTGCTGGACGTTGCCTTCGGCGCTGACGAGCTGTTCTCCCTGGCTGTTTCGCTGGCGCTGCCCCGGGTGTACGAGGCCGCCGGGTGGGATCTGCTCACCGGCCGCGCCGCTGGCCGTGCGCTGGCCGCCCCGGCCGTCCCGGGGCTGGGCCAGCTGCACGCCGCGGTCATCGACGTGATCCGCAAGGCCGGTTACGACCGGAAGACCCGGGCCCGGCTGCGCGGCGTGGCCGACGCCCGGTTCGGCTCGCTGCGGACCGGATCGGCCGGCCGTTTCCTCGAAGGCGGTCATCCCGGCGATCTCGGCGCGCTTGTCCGCCGCCCCGTCGTGCTGGCCGTGCACGACATCGGCGCCGCCGGAGACCGGGCGTTCGTCTCCGGTGCCCTGCTGATCCGGCTGGCCGAGTACCTGCGGCTCCGGTCACGGCCACCGGCCAGCGAAGATCGCTGTCCGGCTGCGCACCCGGCGCCGGGTCCCCAGCCGGCCGGGCCGGGCGGGCCGCTGCGGCACGTTCTCGTGATCGAGGAGGCACGGGCCATCCTCCGCGACCGGGGGGAGGGGCGTCCGGCGACGCAGGCAGCCGAATGGCTCGCGGCCCTGCTGGCGGAGTTCGGGGCGTACGGGGAAGGCACCGTGCTCACGGAGCCGCACCCGGCCCTGCTCGTGCCGGATGCGTCACGGAACGTGGCCGCCAGAATCGTGCACCGGACGCCGGCCGCCCACTGCGAGCACGCGGGCGAGCAGGGCGGACGGCTGCCGCTGCTCACCCCCGAGGTCGCGGTGCTGCTCGCCGGCGATGCCGGCCCGCCGCGCTGGGGGCGGATACCCGTGCCGGGCGCGATACCGCCGCCGGGTGCCACCAGGCCAAGCGATTCGGGCGATGTCACGTCCCTGCTCAGCGGCCGGCGCTCGGTGGCCTGCGGGCGGCAGTGCCGGGACGAGCGCCCGTGCCGGCTGGCCGAACTGCGCGAGGCCGAACTGCTCGCCACCGCACCGGAATACGCGTGGCTGCGGGTGTGGGCCGAGGCGTTCCTGCTGGCCTTCCTGACCGACAATCTCCTGCCGGCCGTGCCCGCGCCGCTGCGCCGCCGGTGGCGGGGCCTCGGCGCCCGGTCCCGTGAATGCCTGCTGGCCCGGGTCGTCGACCACCAGGTCGGCGTGCGGGCCGCGGCCCTGCGGCCGAGCTACGATCCGGCCCGGTTCAGCCAGGTTGTGGCGTCTGCGGCGGCGATCAGGCTGGACCGCGCTGGCGGCGGCGTCCCGTCCGCCACCCGGCCCGGTCCGGCCTGGGTGGTCCCGCAGCTCCGCTGGCTGCACGAGATCGAAAGGCTCTGCCCGCTCAGCGGTCTCGCCCTCGCGCCCGGCGATCACGCTCCGCCTCTCGACTTCGATCTCACCGCCCTGCCGGACTGGCCCGGTATCCGGGTCGGCCAGCGGATCCGGGCCCTGCGGCGGCACCCGCTGTCGATGGAACTGGCCGCCAACCGGCGGCTGGCCTGGACCGCCCTGGCCGGCGAGGACGGTCCCGGGCCGTTCGCCACCGACCTCGCCCAGGTCATGCCCGGGGTGGATCACGCCCAGGCGCTGCGTCATACCGCCGCCCTCATGCAGGTCTCCGGCGGCGTCAGCGCCGGTCCGGGCTGGCTCGAGGCGGTCCTGTCCTGGCCGCGCCGGTTTGTCACGTTTTCTGGCGGTCAGTGCCTGCCGGGCGATGCTGCTGACTGCCCGGCCGGGTGACGATACCATCGGCCGGGATGAACAAGCTTCCCTTGCGAGCCAGGCTGGCGACCAGCGTGGGCGGAGCCGCGAGCCGAGTTTCCCGGCTGGCCGGCCGGGGTGACGGCTCGGTGATCGGCGGTGTCATCGGGCTCCGGCTCGAGCCCGGGCTGCTGGCCATGCTCGCGCAGGACCGGCAGGTCGTCCTGGTCACCGGAACCAATGGCAAGACGACCACGACGCGCCTGGTCACGGCCGCGCTCGCACCGCTCGGTGAGCAGATAGCCTCCAACGCGTTCGGCGCCAACATGGAAGCCGGCATGGCGTCCGCGCTCGGCCAGGCGCCCGGCGCGACCATCGCCGTGCTCGAATGTGATGAGAAGTACATACCGTCCGTGCTGGCGGCCACCCACGCGCGCGTGCTCGTACTGCTGAACCTCAGCCGGGACCAGATGGACCGGGCCGCCGAGATCTGGCTGCTCGCCCGGCGCTGGCGGGAAGCCATCGCCGCTGCTCCCGATGTCCAGGTCGTCGCCAACGCCGATGATCCGCTGATCGCCTGGGCCGCCTGCGAGGCGCCGCACGTCACCTGGGTGGCAGCCGGGCAGCGCTGGCATGACGATTCGTGGTGCTGCCCACGCTGCGGTTCGCACCTGCGCCGGGCCGATGACGACTGGAAGTGCGGCGAGTGCTCGTTCTCCCGGCCGCCGGTCCGGTGGGCGCTGTCCGGCGAGGACGTCATCGACCCGGCCGGGCGGGTCCGGCCGCTCGACCTGGCGCTACCTGGCCGCGCGAACCGGTCCAACGCCGTGGTTGCGCTGGCCGTGGCCGAGGTCTTCGGGGTCGGCGTCGTGCACGCACTGCGCGGGCTGCGCGACGTGACCTCCGTGGCGGGCCGGTACACCACGGTCGAACGGCGCGGAGTGGCGATCCGGCTGCTGCTCGCCAAGAACCCGGCGGGCTGGCTGGAGGCGCTCGACGTGCTGCGCCCGCCGCCTGAACCGGTGATGCTCGCGGTCAACGCCCAGGTACCGGACGGCCGGGACACGTCCTGGCTGTGGGATGTGGACTACCGGAGGCTGCGCGGGCGGCAGGTGTTCGTCGGGGGTGAGCGCCGGACCGACCTGGCCGTCCGGCTGGAGGCCGACGACGTCACCTTCGAGATCGTGGACGGCGTCGATGAGGCCGTGGACCGCCTGCGGCACGGCCGCCTCGAGGTGATCGGCAACTACACCGCATTCCAGCAGATCCGCACGGCGCTGGGGCGGGCCGCATGACCCGCAGCCTGCGCCTGGTGTGGGTCTACCCGGACCTGCTGAGCACGTACGGGGACCGCGGCAACCTTCTCGTGCTGGAACGCCGCGCCCGGCTGCGGGACATCGCCGTCGAGCCGGTCTTCGTCAATTCGGACCAGCCGGTGCCCCGTGACGGCGACATCTACCTGCTCGGCGGCGGCGAGGACCTCCCGCAGGTGCTCGCGGCGCGGCGGCTGCGCGCCGATGGCGGCCTGGCCGCGGCGGCGGACCGGGGCGCCGTCGTGTTCGCGGTGTGCGCCGGCTACCAGCTGCTCGGCCACGAGTTCGGCGGCGCGGACGGCGAGCCCACGGCGGGCCTCGGCATCCTGGACATCCGCAGCGGGCGGGGCGAGCGCCGCGCCGTCGGGGAGATCGTCGCGGACGTCGACCCGGCGCTGGGGGTGCCCGCGCTGACCGGCTTCGAGAACCACCAGGGCGTCACCCGGCGGGGGCCGGACGCCGTCCCGCTCGCGCAGGTCACCCTCGGGACCGGCAACGGCGACGGCACCGAGGGCGCGTACGCTGGCCGGGTGCTCGGCACGTACCTGCACGGCCCGGCCCTGGTGCGCAACCCGGGTCTCGCCGACCTGCTGCTCGGCTGGGTCGCCGGCCCGATACGGCCGCTGCCCGCCGAGCGGGACGAGCTGGCCCTGACGCTTCGCCGCGAGCGCCTGGCCGCGGCCGCACCGTAACCAGGCCGTCGCCGGGCCGGCGGGTCGGCGGAGTTTGCCGCCCGCCCGGCGCCGTCAGTAGACGAGCGCCTGAGCCCCGTCGGCGGTGACCTCGGCGACGAAGGTGGCCGCGCCGGCGATCCGGACGCCCTCGATGACGTCCTCGGCGCCGATGTCCCGGCGCGCCGCGCACTGCGTGCACAACGTCACCGCGCCGGCCGCGAGCACCCCCGCCAGCAGGTCGGCCAGGGGGGCGGCGCGCGGCAGGCTGAAGTCGGCCGCCCGGCCCGGGAGCGCGAACCAGGCCGATTCACCGGTGAGCCACAGTGACACCGGGACTCCGCTGGCGACCGCCGCCGCGGCTACCGTGAACGCCTGATTACAGCGTTCCGGATCGTCTTTGCCGGCGGTGACCTTGATGACGAGAGACCGTGCTGCCACCCCAGCACTCTAACCGCCGGCGCGGCACCCGGCTACGGAGTCGTCCGGACCATACACTCCGGTCCATGCACGGCATGCTGAGCGCGGCGGTGATGCTGGCCGCCTTCGCCGTGATCGCACTGGTCGGGGGCGTGTCGGCGGTGTGGCTTTTCCGTGCCGCGGCCGCACCGCCACGGCGGTCACGATCCGCACGGCTGACCGGGATGCCCGGCGCTGCCACCGACCCGGCTCCCGGCGTGCCGGGTGTGCCCGGTGTGCCCGGTGTTCCGGAAGATGAGGAGACGGCCGGGCCGGAGCCGGAATACCCGGAACGGTCCTGGCCGGGAGCGGTCCCCGCCGCGTCCGTTCAGCTGGCCGGGCCGGCCGGGTACGACGGGTCGGCCGGGTACGACGGGCCGGCCGGGTACGACGGGCCGGCCGGGTTTGACGGGCCGGGCGGGTACGACGGGCCGGGCGGGCCCGATGACCCCGCTCCGCCGCCCGGCGCCGACGACGTGTACGACCACCTGGGCGACTGGCCCGACGCGGAGGGCTCCCGCGGCGGGCACGGCGGGCACGGGCCGAACTCGCCGGGCCGACGAGGCTGGCCCGACACGACCAGGTCGCTGTACTCACGGGGCTGGCCGGCCATGGAGAGCTCGGCGCCCGCGCCGGGCCCCGAGCAGGCCCGGAACGGGACGGAAACCGGGGCCGCCCAGGAACACGACGGCGCGGCGGAGGACGGCCCCCCGGAACGTCCCGAGGGGGCCCGCGTCTACGTCCTCGGTGAATCGCGCCGCCCCGGACGCTGAAACACCCCGCTGGACGCGGGCCGGGGCGCCCAGACGTGCGGTTCGCGCCGGGCGCCGGCGCCCGGCCGTCTACCCTGGCCGGCATGGATGATCACTACGGGACCGCCGCCCGGGGCCAGGGCGCCGAGCTGCATCCCGACCTTGTGCCGCTCGCGTTCCTCCTCGGCCGGTGGGAAGGCGCAGGTGTCGGCGGCTACCCGACCATCGAGAGCTTCCAGTTCGGCCAGGAAATCTCATTCAGCCACAACGGGAAGCCCTTCCTCAGCTACACGAGCCGGACGTGGCGGCTGGACGCGGACGGGCGGATCGGGCCGCCGCTGTCCACTGAGGCGGGATTCTGGCGACCGCAGCCGGAGGGCAGGGTCGAGCTGCTGCTCGCGCACCCGACCGGCATCACGGAGATCTACCTCGGTGAGGTCTCCGGCCACCGCATCGACCTGGCCACCGACGTCGTGGCGCGCACGTCCTCGGCCAAGGAGGTCACCGCCGGGCACCGGCTGTACGGCCTGATCGGCGATGACCTGGGCTGGGCGTACGACCTGGCCGCCGTCGGGCAGCCGCTGCAGTCGCACATCTCCGCGCAGCTCAAGCGGGTCAGCTGAGGGGGCGCCGGGAAAGGTAAAACCCCCGGGCGACTCCCGCCGCGGCGCACACGAGGCGCACTGCGGGCGGGGACCGGCTGGACACGGCCGGTCAGCCCGGGGGGCCGGTGTCTGTCCGGGTTTGCCGACCGCCGTCCCACGGGACGTCAGGGCCCAGCGCCCGTCGGCACCTCAGGAAAGAAGGCGGAAGGACGGGGCCCGCGCGTTGCGGCACTTGGAGCCGCGGTGCGCGCGCCGGCGGGTTAGCGGCTAGCGGACAGCCACCTCGCGAGTCCAACATCTATGCATGCTTTGGACCACCTCCTTTCCCGCTAAAACGCACGCTATGTCACCGCGGGCCGCAGAGGCAAGACGATTTCCGGTGTGGCGGGAACGCCGTCCCGCGGGCCGGCTCACCGGTATGGCGAACCCCGGCCCGCAGGCCGTTCCGGGCGGCACCGGGCCAGCGCGCTACTACACTGCGGGCATGGCGCAAGCCCGGGATACCGAACGCGCCCCGCAGGCCTGGGATGAGCAACTGCGGGCCCGCGGGTACCGGGCCACGCCGCAGCGCCAGCTGGTGCTCGAGGCGGTGGCCAGGCTCGGGCACGCCACCCCGGAGGACGTCGGGGCCGAGGTCCGGCAGGCCGCGCGCGGGGTCAATATCTCCACCATCTACCGGACGCTGGAGCTGCTGGAGCAGCTCGGCATGGTGACGCACACGCATCTCGGGCACGGTGCCCCCACGTACCACCTCGCCGCGGCCGCCGGCCACGTCCACCTCGTCTGCCGGAATTGCGGGAAGATCACCGAGGTCAGCCCGGAGGCGGTACGGTCACTGGTGACCGTGCTCGACGCCGAGCAGGACTTCGAGACGGACGTCGGGCACCTGACGGTGTTCGGCCGCTGCGGGCGATGCCGTCCCGCGGCCGGCTGAGGCCGGCCGCGACGGCGCTGAACCCCGGGATGCGACGCGTAATCTAAGACCATGAAGAGCCCGCTTCTCGCCGCGCCCGGCGCCGTTCCCGCAGAGGGACCGGACACCGGTGTCGCCGCGCACTACGCAGACCCGGTGCGCGAGCAGCGCGCGATGACCCGCGACGCCGGGCTGGTGGACCGGTCGCAGCGCGGTGTTGTCCGGGTCTTCGGCCCGGACCGGCTGAGCTGGCTGCACAGCCTCACGACGCAGCACCTGGAGGCACTGCCGGCCGGGGCCACCGCCCGGGCGCTCATCTTGAGCCCGACCGGGCACGTGCAGCACGAGCTGACGCTCACCGACGACGGCTCGGCCACCTGGATCCACGTCGAGCCGGGAACCGCCGCGCCGCTGGTGGAGTTCCTGGACTCCATGCGGTTCATGCTCCGGGTCGAGACGGCCGACGTCACTGGCGATTACGCGGTGCTGACGGTGGCCGGCCCGGGCAGTGCCGAGGCCGCCCGGCCTGCAGCGGAAGCGGCCGTGGCCGTCACCACCGGCCCGGTGGGCACCGATTACCTGCTTTCCCGCGCCGGGCTGGCTGCGGTCGCGGACCAGGTGCGTGAGCGTGGCGCCCGCCTGGCCGGGATGTGGGCGCATGAGGCTCTCCGGATCGCCGCGCATGAGCCCCGGTTCGGCCTGGACACGGACCACAAGACGATCCCGCACGAGGTCGGCTGGATCTCCTCCGCCGTGCACCTGGCCAAGGGCTGCTACCGCGGCCAGGAGACGGTGGCGCGGGTGCACAATCTCGGTCATCCGCCCCGGCGGCTGGTGTTCCTGCACCTGGACGGGAGCGTTGACCGGCTGCCGGCGCACGGGGACCCGGTCGAGCTGGACGGCAAGCCGGTCGGTTTCGTCGGCTCCGCCGCCCGCCACTTCGAGCTGGGCCCGATCGCGCTGGCCCTGGTGCGCCGGACGGTGCCGGTGGACGCGGCGCTCCTGGCCGGGGGGGTCGCCGCCGCCCAGGAAGTGATCGTGCCGCCGGACGCCGGCGCGAACGTCACGATCGACAAGGCAGCGTTCGGCCGGCGTTCGCTGCTGTCCCGGCCGTGACGGCATAGATCCTGCGACGGAGGTTCCCTGTTGCTGCGCCGAACCCTGCTGGCCGCGGCGTCCAGCGAGCGGTTGCGCCAGGCCGTCACCACGGCACCGCAAACCCGTGCCATCGTCGACCGGTACGTGGCCGGGGAGACGACGGCCGACGCGGTGAACGTGGCTCGTGCGCTGCGCGCCGCCGGGCTGCTGGTGTCGCTCGACCACCTCGGCGAGGACACCACCGACGCGGGCCAGGCCGCGGACGTCGCCCGCACCTACACCCGGCTGATCGGCGAGCTGTCGGCGGCCGGGCTCACCGCTGGCGGTGACTGCGAGGTTTCCGTGAAGGCGACGGCGGTGGGCTTGTTTCTCCCCGAGCACGGCGAGAAAACCGCGACGGAGAACATCGCGCGGATCTGCGCCGCCGCCCGCGGCGCGGGGACCACGGTCACGCTCGACGCGGAAGACCACACGGCGGTCGGCGCCACCCTGCGCATCGCCGCCGAATTGCGGCCCGACTTCAGCGACCTCGGCTGTGTCGTCCAGGCCCGGCTGCGGCGCAGCCAGGCCGACTGCACCGAGCTGGCTAGCGCGGGCGCCCGGGTCAGGCTGTGCAAGGGCGCCTACGACGAACCCGCCCGGGCCGCCTTCACCAGGCGCCAGGACGTCGACCTGTCGTACGCTCGCTGCCTGCGGCTGCTGATGGCCGGTAGGGGCTACCCGATGGTCGCCACCCACGATCCGCGGCTGATCGACATCGCCACGACCCTGGCCCTGATGTCGGGGCGGCCCCAGGGCCGCTTCGAGTACCAGATGCTGTACGGCATCCGGCCCGCCGAGCAGCGGCGGCTGGCCGGCACGGGGGCCCGGGTGCGGGTGTACGTGCCCTACGGCCGCGACTGGTACAGCTACCTTGTCCGCCGACTGGCGGAGCGCCCGGGTAACCTCGCTTTCTTCCTGCGCTCGCTCGCACCGGCCCAGCGACCCCGGGCCGTCGGGCCCGGGTGAGCGGCCGGTGTACGGTCGGTACCGCAGCGGGAAGCGAGGTTACGCGAGGCGTTCATACGGGCTAGCGTGTCCGGGCCTCCGGCCGGGTGAGCGGCCGGTGCGGCGGCGAAGGACCATCGCTGGGCGCGATGCGCACCGGGGGGCTCCGGGGGGTCGTCCCCCCGGGCTGCCACAGGGAGATCCAGTTGACATCCTCCCCGCCGCGGCCGGCGGGGGTTTCCGCATCGGAGGTTTCTGATGATCGCGATCCTCGGTACCGGCAAGATGGGCGAGGCGCTGCTGTCCGGGCTGCTGCGGGCCGGTCACCCGCCGGGTGAGGTGCTCGCGGTCGCGCGCCGCCCCGAACGCGCCGCCGAGCTGCGGGAGCGTTACGGCGTGCAGACACCGGGCGCGGTGGAAGCGGCCAAGACCGCGGACACGCTCGTGCTGGCGGTCAAGCCTCAGGACATGGGGGCGCTGCTGGACGAGATCGCCGCCTTCGTTCCCGCCACGGCCGACCGGCTGGTGATCTCCGTGGCGGCGGGCATCACCACCGCCTTCATCGGGCACCGCCTCAGCGGCGAGGTTCCCATCGTCCGGGTGATGTCCAATACGCCGGTGCTCGTGGACGAGGCGATGAGCGTGATCTCCGCGGGCCGGTACGCGGGTGAGGAGCATCTGCGCCGCACGGAGAACCTGCTCCGGCCGGTGGGCAAGGTGCTGCGGATCCCCGAATCGCAGCAGGACGCCGCCACCGCGCTGTCCGGCAGCGGGCCGGCCTACGTCTACTTCCTGGTGGAAGCGATGGTGGACGCCGGGATCCTGCTCGGGGTGCCGCGCGGCGCGGCGATGGAGATGGTCACCCAGGCGGTGTTCGGGGCGGCCACCATGCTCCGCGAGTCGGGTGAGCATCCGGTGATCCTGCGGGAGGCGGTGACGTCGCCGGGGGGTACGACCATCTCGGCCATCCGGGAGCTGGAGAAGCACGGGGTGCGGGCGGCGTTTCTCGCCGCGATAGAGTCCGCGCGTGACCGGGGCCGGGATCTCGCAGGCGGCTGATGGCGGGCTGGGGGAGCTGGGCATTTGCGGCGGCCGGGCGCAGACTAGGCACTCGGAGGCAACAATGACGTGCTCACTGACGGTGAGCTGGGATGACCGGCTCACTGGATACGATTTCGGCCCGGGTCACCCGCTCGCACCGGTACGGGTGGAGCTGACGATGGCGCTGGCGCGTGAGTTCGGCGTGTTCGACAATTCCGGCGTGTCGGTGACGGTGCCGGAACCGGCTACCCAGGAACAACTGGAACTGGTGCACGACGCCGCCTACATCGAGGCCGTCCGGCGGGCCGGCGACCGGGCGGCCCGGGGCGAGACGCTGGACCCGCGGTCGGTCATTTTCGGCCTGGGCACGACCGACGACCCGGTCTTCCCCGGCATGCACGAGGCATCATCGCTGGTGGCCGGCGCGACGCTCGCCGCGGCACGGGCCGTGTGGACCTCGGCGGCCGCGCACGCCGCCAGCATCGCGGGTGGCCTGCACCACGCGATGCGGCGTTCGGCGAGCGGGTTCTGCGTCTACAACGACCCGGCGATCGCGATCAGGTGGCTGCTGGCTCACGGCGCGGACCGGATCGCCTACGTCGACGTCGACGTCCATCACGGCGACGGGGTGCAGGCGGCCTTCTACGACGACCCGCGGGTCCTGACGATCAGCCTGCACGAGCACCCCGCCACGCTGTTCCCGGGGACCGGCCTGCCGTCCGAGACTGGGACCGGGCAGGGGGAAGGCTCCGCCGTCAACATCGCGGTGCCCGCCGGGACCGGCGACGCGGGCTGGCTGCGCGCGTTCGATGCGATCGTCCCGCCGCTGCTGCGGGAGTTCCGGCCACAGGTGCTGGTGAGCCAGCACGGCTGCGACAGTCACCGGCTCGACCCGCTCGCCCACCTCGAGGTGAGTGTCGACGGTCAGCGCAAGGCCCAGTCGATGCTGCACCGGCTCGCGCACGAGACGGCCGGCGGCCGGTGGATCTGCACCGGCGGCGGGGGGTACGCGCTCACGGCGGTGGTGCCGCGGTCCTGGACCCATCTGCTGGGCATCGCCAGCGGCCGCCCCATCGACCCGGCCGAGCCCACGCCCGCGGCCTGGCGCGAATTCGCGCGTGAGCGTACCGGCAACGAGCCACCCGAGTTCATGACGGACGGTGCGACGGCCGATTTCGTCTCCTATGGCACCGGCTCGAATCCGCACGACCCGGTCGACCGCGCGATCGCGGCCACGATGAAGGCCGTGTTCCCGTGGCACGGGCTGCTGACCGGGCCCTGGTGACGCGTCATGGAACCGCCGTGCGGCGGTCTTGACCGTCGTGAGCTGGGCAGGGAAACCCAGGGGCAGCGATGGTGGTCAGGGCGGCGGGAACCATGCCGCATGCGTCGCATTGTTTTCATCCAGCTCGGCCAGCCGCGTTAAGGCAATGAATTATTAGCGTGCACCAGCAGTCCCTCCAGGAACGGGCGCCGCCTCTGGCCTGCGTTTTTCCCGGGATCGGTTTACGGTGCGCTGTGCACAAGGCGTGATCAGCGGACACCGTCGCTTGCTCTTTTTCGTGCGCGACTTACCCTGGAGACGTACGTGACTGGTGCGCCGATCGGTTAAGCGTGCACGGCTCCGTGCGGAAGTGGAGCAGGGATGACTGCGAGCGAAACTCCCCTAAGCGACGTCAGATTTCTCACGGTAGCCGAAGTGGCCACGATTATGCGCGTCTCAAAGATGACCGTGTATCGCTTGGTGCACTCCGGTGAACTGGAGGCAATCCGGGTCGGGCGCTCCTTCCGGGTTCCCGAGCAGGCGGTCAACCAGTACCTCAGGGAAGCCTTCGTCGGCACCGGCTGAGCGCGGGACCTTGCGGGACCGTCCCGGGATGGTGTGGCCGGCGCGGTAATCTTCTACACCGGGTCTATGCCCAGCCGCCCTCATCGGGCGGGCACGGTGGCGTGGCCGTCTTCCGTACAGTCAAGTGAGGGTAGTTTCGTGGGCTCAGTCATCAAGAAGCGCCGTAAGAGGATGGCCAAGAAGAAGCACCGCAAGTTGCTGAAGAAGACCCGTATCCAGCGGCGCAACAAGAAGTAGGCGCTGCGGGGCGTCACCGGCCGCCGCGCCCGCCGCAGGGTCGCGGGCCTGCCCGGCGCCGGTCTCGGCCGGGACCGGCGCGGGCCGGGGTCGTGTCGTCCTGCCGCGTCAGGCACCATAAGCGTCGATGTCTATCTCCGTCCTGGTCGCGATCGCAGGCGTGATGGTGGCGGCTGTGGGCACCGGTCTGCTCGGCGGCCGGTGTATCCGCAGTCCCCGCCCCAGCTTCATCGCCTGGTCCATCGGCATGTTCGCGCTCACGGTGGCGCTGCTCGCCCAGAGCATCGGATTCGAGGCCGGGTTCGGGCCCGTGACCTTCCGGGTCATCCAGCTCAGCGCGCAGCTCGTGGCCCCGGTCGTGCTCGCCTGGGGTCTGGTCGAGCTGATCGCGCGCGGGCCGGCTGCCCGCTTCGGTGCCCGGCTCGCCGCGGCCGCCCTGGTCATCGTGATCGGCGTGATCCTGGCCACGGACCCACTCGCGGTCAAGCCGTTCGGCACGGCCTGGCCGTCGGCCGCCGTCCACTACCAGCTCATCCCGCACTATGCGCTGATTGCGCTGCATCTGGCGGTCGTGATGGCGGCGATCACGGCCGTCGTCCTGTGCGCGGCCCGGGGACGCGGCGAGCCTGCGCCAGGACAGCTCGTGCCGGGGGCCGTGGCGGTGGGCGCCGCCACGGCGTGCACGGTCGCGCTGCGTTTCACGCTGCCCGCCGATGCCGCCTACCCGGCGCTGAGCGCGCTGTCCGCCGGGCTCGTCTGGTTCGGCATGACCAGGCTCGACGGCGTGATGCCCGCCGTTTCCCGCGCGGGCACCAGCGGGACGCGGGGCCGAGACTTCCCGGGCCGCAATCGTACGTCGAGCCGGGCCGGCGGGGCGCATGGCGCCGGTGCGGCCAGCGGGTCCCGTGCGGCCAGCGGGTCCCGTGCGGCCAGCGGGCCCGGTGCGGCCAGCGGGTCCCGTGCGGCCAGCGGATCCGGCGCGGCCGGCGGGTACGGCGCGACCGGCCCAGAAGCCGATTTCCCGGACGGTGAGTTCGACCGGTCCGGCTTCCCGGCCGGCGGGTTCGGCCGATCCGGCTCCCCGGCGGGTGAGTTGGGCGGCCCCGGCCTTTCCGCGGGTGGGTTCGGCGGCCCCGGCTTTTCCGCGGCGGGCTTCCCCGGCGCGGCCCCGCCCGGGACGGAACGACGCGGCGGGGACGCGCGCCCGCTGTACCCCCCCGGCGCTCCCGGCGCGGAGCCCGCGACCGGGGCGGCCGGACGGCCCGGAGCGGCGCCGGGCGCCGGCGAGCCGCGTCCAGGTGTCCCCGGCACCGAAATCGTGCGCCCCGCGCCCCGGCCGCACGGCCTGATCGCGATCTATACCCTGCTCGAGGACCGGGTGGCGGACTTCGACCGGATCGCGGAGGAGGCCGCCGAGCAGGTGCGCGCGCACGAGCCGGACACCCTGGTCTACGTCATCCACACCGTGCCGAAGGCGCCGATGCAGCGGATCTTCTATGAGATCTACCGCGACCGGGCCGCCTATGAGCGGCACGAGCAGCAGCCCTACATCAAGCGGTTCGTCACCGCCAGGAGGCCGTACGTGCTCGCGACCAACGTGATCGAACTGCGGCTGAAGTACGCCAAGATAGCCCCGCTCGTGCAGGACGAGACGCAGGCCCAGTCCGTCGCGGAGACGCTGGCGCAGGCCGGCGTGCCGGCCCCGGACCCCGGCCGCGCGCCGACCCGGGCCGGAAGGCCCCAGGTTCAGGGCAGCGGCCGGGCGCAGGCTCAGGGCAACGGCCGCGGGCCGGCCGACCCGCGAGCCGTGGGTGATCCGCGCGCCCTGGGTGATCCGCGCGCCCCGCGCGATCCGAGAGCCCTGGGTGATCCTCACGCCCCGCGCGATCCGCGGGCCGGGGGCGACCCGCGGATCCCGGGCCCGGGACGGGGCCGGGAGCACCTCCCGCCACCGGTGCCGCCGCCCCGCCGGTACGGCGGGGTCTGACGCCATGGCGGGGCCAGGTGGCACCGGACCAGGCGGAGCGTCCGGGCATGAGCCGGCGGCGCCCGGCGGCCGGCGCATCACGCTCGTCGGCAAGCCGGGCTGTCATCTCTGCGACGAGGCACGCAGGGTGATCGCCAGGGTCGCCGCGGATCTCGGGGTCGGGTGGGAGGAGCGCGACATCACGGCGTCCAGCGCGGACATGGCCGAGTACTGGGACAAGATCCCGGTGACGCTGGTCGATGGGGTGCAGCACGACTTCTGGCGGGTGAGCGAGGACCGGCTCCGGGCGGCGCTGCGGCACTGACCTGCATAGGCGCGACTTTGTGCATTGGTTCACAAAGGCGTACCTTGAGAAGCGAGGCGCTGGTGCCCGACCGCTGTATCCCCCTCAGGCGGCCGGGTGGCGCCTTCGGAACCCACCTGGCGGGCCAGGGCCGTTGACAGACGCCTCAGCCCGCCTCGCGTCGATCCCCCGAGGAGCGCCGGCGCATGTCTCGCGATTGCATGTCCGACCCTGGCCCCGACGATCCCGGAACTGTCGGCGATCGCTTTCCGGACGACCGGCCGCCCGGTGACCGGCTGCCCGAGGCGACCGTCTCGCGGCTGCCCGTCTACCTTCGCGTCCTGACCGGCATGGCCGAACGCGGTGTGGTCACCGTCTCGAGCGATCAGCTGGCGACCGGGGCCGGCGTGAACTCGGCCAAGCTCCGCAAGGATCTGTCCCACCTGGGCTCATACGGCATCAGGGGCGTCGGGTACGACGTCGAGTACCTGATCTACCAGGTATCGCGTGCACTCGGCCTGACCCAGGACTGGCCCGTCGTGATCGTCGGCGCCGGGAACCTGGGCCGCGCGCTGGCCAACTACGGCGGCTTCGCCACCCGCGGCTTCCGCATCGCCGCGCTGCTGGATTTTGACCCGGCCATCGTGGGCACCCCCATCGGGCGCTTGGCGGTCCGGCACTCCGACGAGCTCGAAGACGTCGTGGCGCGGCACAAGGTCGCGATCGGTGTCATCGCCACGCCCGCCGGCTCGGCCCAGAGCGTGTGCGACCGCCTCGTCGCGGCCGGTGTCACCAGCATCCTCAACTTCGCGCCGCTCGTGCTCAATGTGGCAGACGGGGTCGACGTGCGTAAGGTTGACCTGTCGATAGAACTGCAAATCCTGGCGTTCCACGCGCAGCGGCGGTCGGTAGAGCGAAACGGGCGCGCCCCCCGGGGCGCGCTGCGTACCGTACCTAAGGAAGCCGAGCGGCTTCCTGCGGCGGCCGCGGCCAGATCAGCGGTAGAAGCGTAGGCGGTAGTTACGTGAGTGTGCTCGTGGTCGGGATGAGCCACAAGAGCGCGCCGGTTCCGGTTCTCGAGCGTGCCACGCTCAGCGCGGACGCGCTTTCCAAGCTGCTTCGGGACCTTTTCCACACCGGCGATGTGGCGGGAACCTTTGTCATCTCCACCTGCAACCGGGTAGAGATCTACGCGGACGTGAACCGGTTCCACGGGAGTGTGGCCGCCATCTGCGAGCTGCTATCCCGGTATTCGGGCATCGTCACCCACGAGCTGACCGGGCATCTGTACGTCCACTACGAGGAGGGTGCCGTCAAGCACCTGCTCGCGGTCGCGGCCGGGCTCGACTCCATGGTCGTCGGCGAGGGCCAGATCCTCGGCCAGGTGCGCACCGCCCTCAACGTGGCGCGGCAGAACGGGACACTGGGCCGGGTTCTCGGCGAGGTCGGCTCCGCGGCCCTGCGCACGGGCAAGCGGGCGCATTCGGAAACCGGGATCGACCGGACCGGCGCCAGTCTGGTCAGCGTGGGGATCGACGCGGCGGCCGAAGCGCTGGGCAGCCGGTCGCTGAGCGGCCTGGACGTCCTCGTCGTGGGAGCCGGCTCAATGAGCGCGCTCGCTGCCACGACCGCGAGCCGGGCGGGCGCGGCCCACGTCACCGTCGCGAACCGCACCCGGCGGCACGCCGAGCGGCTCGCCGCGTCGGTCGGCGGTGATACGGCGGCGCTGGCCGACCTGCCCCGCGCGATCGCAGCCGCCGACCTGGTCATCTCGTGCACCGGAGCGTCCGGGCTGGTCATCACCACCGACATCGTCGAGGCGGCGCTGTCTCAGCGCAGGGGCCCGGCCAGCGGGGATACCGGAACCGCAGTCGGCCGCCCGCTGGCGTTCCTCGACCTGGCCATGCCCCGTGACGTCGACACGCAGGCGGCCGCGCGGCCGGGCGTCACCGTCATCGGGATGGATGAACTGGCCGAGGCCGGGCGTTCCGCGACCGCCCTGGCGGGCGTGACCGATGAGGTGGCGGCGGTCCGGGCGATCGTCGAGGAAGAATTCATCGCCTACCGGGCCGCCGCGCACGCCGTCGCGGTGACGCCGACCGTGGTGGCCCTGCGGGCCAAGGCGGCCGAGGTGGTCGACGCCGAGCTCGCGCGGCTCGCCGGGCGGCTGCAGAGCGTCGACGGACTCGATGGTCACGCGCTGGAGGAGATAGCCCGGACGGTCCGCCGGGTGGTAGACAAGCTTCTGCACGCACCGACGGTGCGCGTCAAGGAACTCGCCGGGTCGCCGCGGGGGGACGGGTACGACGAGGCGCTGCGGGTGCTCTTCGATCTTGATCCGCGGACGGTCGAGGCGGTCACCTGCGCGGATCCGGAACAAGCAGATGCTGACAGCGCCTGGCTGCCCCCGCCGTCAGCCGGGGAGGGGAGCCGGGAATGAGCGTGCCTGCCGTGCTGCGGCTCGGCACCCGCAAGAGCCCGATGGCCATGGCGCAATCCGGGCTGGTCGCCGAGGCGATCACCGCGCGGACCGGATACCGGGTCCAGCTCATCGGCGTGACCACGCACGGCGACGTGAGCAAGGCCCAGCTCGCCCAGATCGGGGGGACGGGCGTTTTCGTCAGCGCGCTGCGGGACCGGCTGCTCGCCGGCGAGGTCGACCTGGCCGTGCACTCGCTCAAGGATCTGCCGACCGGCCAGCCGGAGGACATCATCCTGGCCGCGGTGCCGCGGCGTGACGACCCACGGGACGCGCTCGTCACCCGGGAGGGTGCCAAGCTCGCGGACCTGGCCGCCGGCGCGGCCATCGGCACGGGCTCCCCGCGCCGGGCCGCTCAGCTGATGCTGCTCAGGAAGGACATCCGCTGCGTCCCCATCCGCGGCAACGCCGATACCCGGCTGGCCAAGGTCGGGACGGGTGAGCTGGAGGCGGTCGTGCTGGCCGCGGCGGGGCTGGCCCGGATCGGGCGCCTGGACGCCGCCAGCCAGGTCTTCGAGCCCGACGACATGCTGCCCGCGCCGGGGCAGGGTGCGCTGGCGGTCGAGTGCCGCGCCAGTGACCCGTACCTGGCCGACCTGCTCAGCGCCGTCGACGATCCCCTGAGCCGCGCGGCCGTCACGGCCGAACGGGCCGTGCTGGCGAGCCTGGAGGCAGGCTGCAGCGCCCCCATCGGCGCGTATGCGGCCGGCACGGCGGAGCACCTGCATCTGGAGGCGGCGGTCATCGCCGCGGACGGCGGGCGGGCGCTGCGTGAGCACGGCGACGCTTCGCCCAGCGGCGCCGGGCGGCTCGGCCGCGACGTCGCGGCACGGTTGCAGCGCGGTGGCGCGGGAAGTCTCATGACCGTGCCAGCAGTACGGACGATCAACGGGAAAGATGCATTGTGAACGCCACCCCAGTTTCTCCTCCGCCGCCCGACGATGAGCAGGCGCCGCCGGCCACGGCCGGCCGCGTCGCCCTGCTGGGCGCGGGGCCCGGGGACGAGGGCCTGCTGACCCTGCGCGCCGCCCAGCTCATCGGCCGGGCCCGCCTGGTGGTCGCCAGCCGCGAGCCCGGGACGAGGATCCGCGAGCTGCTGCGACCCGGCGCCGAGCTCGTCGTCGCCGCGGACGGCGGGCCCGACCTGATCGCGGCCGCCCGTGCCGGACAGCTTGTGGTCCGGCTCTACGACGGTGACCCGCTGCTGGACGGCGGCGCGGATGACGCGCGGGCTTTCGCGGCGGCCGGTGCGGAATTGGAGATCGTGCCCGGTGTTCCCGCCGCGACCGCCGTCCCCGCGTACGCGGGCATCCCACTCGGCGGCGAGGGTGGCGAGGTACGCATCATCCAGGCCGCGGAGGCGAGCCAGGTCGCGTTCAGCCCGGGCACGCTCGTGGTGCTCGGCGCCGAGGCGGGCCCCGCCGACCTGGGCAAGATGCTCATCGCCGCTGGCTGGCCCGACGCGACGCCGTTCGCCGTCACCTGGGACGGGACGACCACGTCCCAGCGGACGATCACCTCGACGCTCGGGCGCATCACCGCCGACCTGAAGGCCGCCGGGGTGAGCCCGCTGAAGGCGGGCCGGGCCGTTGCGGTGATCGGCGACGCCGTGCAGTCCCAGCCGCGCCTGTCCTGGTACGAAACCAAGCCGCTGTTCGGCTGGCGGGTCCTCGTGCCGCGCACCAAGGCGGACGCGGTGGCCGTGTCCGAGCGCCTGCGCGAGCAGGGCGCCATCCCGGAGGAGGTGCCCACCATCGCGGTGGAACCGCCCCGGACGCCGCAGCAGATGGACCGTGCCGTCCGCGGGCTGGTCACCGGCCGTTATCAGTGGGTCGCCTTCACCTCCGTCAACGCGGTCCGCGCCATCCGGGAGAAGTTCGAGGAATACGGCCTCGACGCA
>Ga0335085_10006497_pt1 | contig 18398 bp, 13 predicted proteins | sample Lox_Sample_45_FD_206712 | JGI IMG/M metagenome (GOLD analysis project Ga0335085, IMG submission 206712) | Soil microbial communities from Loxahatchee National Wildlife Refuge, Florida, United States - Lox_Sample_4.5 | ecosystem: Environmental > Terrestrial > Soil > Wetlands | place: USA...
CTTCTATGATCGTCTTGAACCCGAACGCCTGACCCGTTATTACGTCAAGCGGCTCGAAGGTCTAGGTCATAAGGTCACCCTTGACCCCAGCGTTAATACCTGACCGAAATTTTCGGAACAGAAATGCAGGCTAACATGCTACTCAAGACGGTTCGCTAAGTCGAGGAGAGCCGCGACGCAATAGCCTGAACGTGAACTTTTGGGAGAACTAATTCCTGTGCTTCCCGCAAATACTTTGGACGGGCGCGTCGCGATCATCACCGGAGGGGGAACCGGTATTGGGTTCGCCATCGCCTCGGAGTTTGCCAGGCTTGGCGCGCGTGTGGTGCTGGCCAGCCGCAGTGCGGAGCACATTGAGCCAGCGGCTCGCGAGCTTCAACAGCGCGGCTTCGAAGCCGCCGCAGTGCCCACAGACGTGCGCATTCCCGAGCAAGTCGACCGGCTGGTGGGTGAGACTCTTCGACGCTTCGGCGCCATCGACATTCTGGTGAACAATGCCGCCGGCAACTTCATTTGTCCCGCCGAAAAACTTTCGGTGAACGGCTGGAATGCGGTTGTGAACATTGTCCTGAACGGGACCTTTTATTGTTCGCGGGCAGCCGGGCTCCACATGATCGAAAGCGGGCGTGGTGGCAACATTCTGAATATTGTCGCCGCCTATGCCTGGACGGGCGGTCCGGACACAGTGCATTCCGCCTCAGCCAAAGCCGGAGTCGTAGCGATGACGCGCACGCTGGCCGTGGAGTGGGCGCGTTACAAGATTCGAGTAAACGCCATCGCTCCCGGGCCGGTGGAAACCGAAGGCGCGGGCAGCCACCTGTGGGCATCTTCTGAAGCACGCGCAGCCATGATCCGGAGGATTCCTCGAGGCCGGATCGGCGAAGTAAATGAAATTGCCAACGGTGCGGCGTACTTGGTTTCTGACTTCGCCGATTTCATCACCGGCGAGGTGCTGGTGATGGACGGCGGTCAGTGGTTGGGGAAAGGCATGTTCGGACAATAGGCGTCGCAGAGGGTGTCACTCAGGGCAAGAAAAGATTCGGTTACGTCTTGAAGACGTTGTGGCTTACGTCCCCGCCGTTCGTATAAACTGGTTCATCACCAAAGGATGACACGTTAATGACTCCCAGGTTGATCGCGGTTTCCGGACCTCTAAAGGGCAGCGTATTTCCGCTGGGAGAAGGCGGTGTCACCCTCGGTCGCCTGGAGTCAAACACCGTCGCCGTACCCGACATGGCAGTTTCCCGCCGGCACTGTTTGATCCGAAGCGAAGGGACGGGCTTCAAGCTGATCGATCTCAAGAGCCGCAACGGGTGCTACGTCAACACCATTCCCGTGAAGGAGCATGAGCTTCGCGAGGGAGATCGAATCGGAATCGGCGACTCCCACTTTATCTTTCGCATCTCGGAGGATCGCGCTTCACCCACCTGGTCCGTCGAGGTAAAAGAGGAGCCGGTTGCCGGCAACACCATCCAGTTGCGGCGTGAAGATGCGGTGTACCTCCAGCCGGAACGGCTGCTCTCGAGCGGTTCCCCGACCCCGCGTCAGACGCGCGACCTGCACGCCCTGCTGAGAGTGAGCCAGGCGATCAATTCCGACCCTGGCCGCGACCTTCCTGGCCTGGCAGGACGCCTTCTGGCTCTGATGCTGGAGTTGGCGCACGCTGACCGGGGCGTGATTCTTCTGGGTTCGGAAGCGAATGGGGACCTGGAGAGTGTGGCGGCGCTCGATCGCCGAACCGGCGCCAATGTCCGCATGCAAGTGAGTCGCACTTTGGTGCGCCGGGTACTGGACGAGCGCGTCGGCCTGCTGTGCAACGACATCCGCCAGGACGAAATGTTAGGCAAGGCGGAAAGCGTCGTAGCCTCACTGGTTCACGCTGTGCTAGCGGTCCCGATTCCCGGCCGCGAAAAACCGTCAGGCGTGATCTACCTGGCGCTGCTCACTCCGTCTCGGCGCTTCGAAGAAGCGGACCTGCACCTGGTAACCGGCATTGGCGGGGTATCGGCTGCGGCTTTCGAGAATGCCCTGAGCCTGGCGAATCTTGAAAATGAGAACCAGCGCTTGCAGGGGGAAATCGAAATCGAGCATCGCATGGTGGGAACCAGCCCTGTGATGGAGGAGGTCTATCGGTTTATCGGGCGCGCCGCGAGACAGAATTCAACCGTGTTGATCACCGGCGAAAGCGGCACAGGCAAGGAACTGGTGGCCCGTGCGCTGCATGCCAACAGCCCGCGAGCGGGCAGGCCTTTCGTTGCCGTAAACTGCGCCGCGTTGATGGAGAGCCTTTTGGAGAGCGAGCTCTTCGGCCACGAAAAGGGCGCCTTCACGGGCGCCGCCGCCACCAAGAAGGGAAAGATTGAAGTTGCGGATGGGGGCACGCTGTTTCTGGATGAGATCGCGGAGATGGCTCCGAAGCTACAGGCCAAGCTGCTGCGCGTTCTTCAGGAACGGGAGTTCGAGCGCGTCGGTGGAACGCGACCGCTGAGGGTGGATATTCGCGTGATCGCCGCCACCAATCGGGAACTGGAGCAGGAGATTCAGCGCGGCAACTTCCGCCAGGACCTGTTCTACCGGCTCAACGTCGTCGCGGTGCGGGTGCCGCCGCTGCGCGAGCGGCGAGAAGACATCAGCGCGCTCGTCAACTACTTTGTGAGTAAGCACTCCCGCGAAGCAAACCGTCACAGCAAGGTGATTAGTCCTGAGGCGTTAGCTTACATGGTGCGGTATGACTGGCCGGGAAACGTTCGCGAACTGGAGAACGCCATCGAGCATGCCGTGGTGCTCGGCTCCGGCGACACGATTCTGCCTGAGGAGCTTCCCGAGGCTGTGCTGGAATCGGGAACCTCCACGGGCGGCCTCGCCTCCTATCATGAAGCCGTGCGGCAGGCCAAACGCGAAGTCATCCTGAAGGCCTTCGAGAAAGCGGCGGGCAATTATACCGAAACCGCAAAGGTGCTCGGCATCCATGTGAACTATCTCCATCGGGTGATCCGGACTCTGGGTCTCAAGCCGGCGCTTCGGCAGCCGGGTGGCAACCTCGCGACGGGGGCTTAGCAGGCGTCTTTGTAACTCTGTCGGGCAATTGAGGTGGGAAAGCCTGCAGCTCAGGTCAACTTGCCTTGGACGGCCTGTCCGGTCAGACGGCTGTGGCGCTGCCTAGGGGTGTGGGGGGGCCGTCGGGCCCGCGCTGGTGGCTTTAAGCGCGTCGAGCGCGCCGCTGAGCAAGAAGCGCGCCGTTTTCGTAACGTTCGGATCGCTCTCGTCGGTCCATCGCCGGCTGGCGTTTTGCAAGTCAGCGCTGGAGACAAACTGCGCTTTGCCGTCGAAGCCGCAGCTCCCGGTAATCTCGAACACCGCTCCGCCGAGTTCAAACCGGGTGGGCTTGACGATCAGGTGACGGTCGCGGACGTCCAAAGAGATTTCCCCGGAGTGAAGCGTGAGCGAGTTGCGAACCGGCGGCGGTTCTCCCCACGCGGCCGCACGAATGGTGTCGCGCAAAGGATCATAATGACCAAGATCCACATTGGTCACCGTCAGTCGCGCGTGACCCTGGAGAGTTGTTTCAAGGGCGGGAAATGAGGCGCCCTCAGCCGAAAGGCGCCCGCTGAAAGCAACGGCACCTCGCGCCTCGGCGAGTTGGGAGGGAAGGTGCGACGCCCAGTTCTCAATGCGCAAGCCGCTTACCGCAAAGTCGGTCGCGAGGCGCGGCTGTGGACCATTAAGATCAGCCTCGGCTGAGGCTAGACCGCGGCCGGCCGATACTCGGAACTCGGCTGAGGTCACGCGCAGCAGGCGCTTCGACATTTCAACGTGGGCGCGGACGTTTCGAAGAGTTACTCGCTTGTATGTCAAAGCGGATGTGCTGAGTTCGCCGCGGACGTTGAGAGCGTTGAAGAGACTGGTGCCGGCGGCCCGGCGCGCGGCCAGCGTGCTGAGGCCGGGAATAAGTTCGAACCAAGGCGTTGCTGTAGGGTGTCCTAAGGCCTCGAACCACGATGAAGCCTCTGCCAGATCAAGAGCTGGCGACCGCGCCTCAAAGGTCCAAGGTTCCGTCCGAGCGCCTGCGTGTTCTACTCGGCCGGTGAAGACCGCGCCCGCGAAGCTGGCGGTCAGCGGATCGATGGTGATACGTCCATTGTCAATCTCGACGTGGGCCTTTGAAATTTGTATGGGTTTAATGAGCCCGGGCAATACGAGTTCAGTTGCGCGTACCTCCGCCGCGCCTGTCAGTGATGGATGAACGAAAGGCCGTAGCGTGCCCGCAAGAGTCACGTTCGCTGTCACTAGGCCTCGGGCGTCGATGCTACGCGCGGGCCCGAAGCCGAGACCCGCGGCCAGAGTAAGAATTTCGTGGGCGGCCGAGGGACGTGCCGAAAAAGAAAGCCGGTATCCGGGCTCTAGGAGGCCCTCGGGCCGGAGTCTTTTGTGCGCCGCCTGCCGAACCCGGCCTGGCGTCAGCTCGCTCGGGGTCAGGGCGGGAAGGTTCAAGGAGCCCTCTGCGACAACGGTAAGATTCGGTGTAGCGCTAATCCTGACAGGCAGGAGTGCAAAGTGCCTGCCCTCGAATCGCACAACGGTATCCGACACGGGCATGGCGCTGTTGCCGACGACAAGCCGGGAGCTGCGAGAACTTGCTGAACCTGAATAGGAAAGATGGGGCCATTCGCCTTGGATGGAAACGGCACTATCCAAGATGCCAGTCAACCGCAACGGCAGCTTGGGATCCCACCATGGGGGCTGCCCGGCTAAGCGGCCCACCAAGGTCGTAAAGTTTTCCAGACGCGATCGATCGGTGGCGGCCGTGAGGTTGAGAAGCGGGTTCGCCCCGAGTTGCAGCATGCTCCCCTTCAAGCTCAAACGGGAATCTCCGAAGCTGGCCTCGAGGTCGCCAATATCTGCTCGCCCTGCTAGCCGGTCGAGTTGCCCTTTCAGCGAAATACTGACGGGTAAGTCTGCTACCGGCGGCGGCGACTCCCAGCGCCGGAGCTGATTGAGGCGGAGTTGAGCTTCCACATTGAGCAAGCTGGGTGAGCCGGTCAGATGGAGTTCGGCGTCTATAAGTCCGTAGATCTCCGGATTGCGGCCGGCCAACAGCGGTATCCAGTCATAGAGCAGTGCGCCCCGTGTGCGCAGGGTTGCGTTCAGTGCGTTTTCTCCTCCTTGGCCGGGCTTCCAAAGGCCTTGTAATTCGATCTGCCCGGGTGAAGGCATGCCGAGACCCGTGCGAATGTCGGTGCGCACCGGAGACCCGGTCAGATCGAAGTTGAGCAGGCGCCGTTTGCGATCAAGATCCACGCGGCCATGGAGGTCTGTCACCGCGAAAGGCTTTTTGTCGACGCCGAACTTGAAGTTGAGGCGGGCGTCACTGACTTCGATCGAAAGGCTGGACGGTCCGGGCAGGGCATGGGCCGCGCCTGCCACAAATCGCTCCACGTTCCAGCGGCCCGGCGAATCCCGTACCAAGTTGATCGCGGCGCCCTCAAGGCTCAGGCTTTCCAATGCGGCCTGGCCACGCAACAGGCCGACAAGGCTGACGTCGCAATCGATGTGGTCCACTCGTGCGAACGGTTCGGCGCCGAATTGAGGATCCTCAAGAACGCTGACGTTGTCGATGGAGAAGCCCGGGCGAGGAATGAACTTCAGTGAGATGTGTCCAAACTGGACCGGCCGTCCCAAAGCTTGCTGCAAGCGCGTTGCAACGCGGTGACGATAGCGCTCTGCGCTCAGAATTGACGGTAGGAACCACGCCGCAGCCAGCAAGGCCAGCGCGAGCGCCGCGATGCGTGCATAACGACGGGTCCTCATCAGCGTACAATCCGAAAGGTGCGGAGCCAGCGCGTCTTGGTAAAGAAATGCACGACCAGGTCGAGTGTTTGCGAGATTCGGTCCCCTACGGATGTTTGCAGGTATTCCCCGCTTGGCGTCTCGAAGGACCAATAGATGAGAAGCGGCTGTCCCGAGGCGAGCTTTCGGGGCACGAAGCCCCAGAAGCGGCTGTCCCAACTGTTCTCGCGATTGTCGCCCATAACAAAATAGCTGTCGGCCGGGACCACCAGTTCGCCGTTTTGAACATGGCTCGGCAACGACGCGATCCAGTCGGCCGTGGCGCCGCTCAGGAAGCCGGAATCGGAGGGCGGAAAGTCATCGCCGGGGCGCGCTTCATCCGGAAATTCGTGATGGACGTAAGGCTCGTTCAGTAGGGTTCCATTCCGGTAAACCTGGCGGTGAACAATCTTGATGTGGTCGCCGGGCACGCCGATGATGCGCTTCACCAGGTGTTCGCCGGGTTCTTCTTGCGGTTCAGCGCTCGGGAACTTGAACACCAGAATGTCGCCGCGTTGGGGGTTGCGGTAAGGTCCAAGGTGGCGCAGGGCGCCGAACTGCCAGGCAAAGGCGAACTTGTTCACCAGCAGATGATCGCCGATCAACAGGGTATTCTCCATAGAGCCGCTTGGAATCTTGAACGCCTGGATCACGAAGGTGGTGCCGAAGATGGCGAGAATCACCGTGACCACCAGCGACTCGAACGTATCCCGAAAGCTGGACTTCTTCTCATCAGGCATGGCGTTTCTTCCGCAGCCATTCGAGCAGAGCGTGAGCCGCTTGCTGCTCCGCCGTCTTCTTGCTGTTGCCGCTTCCTCGCGCCGTACCGTGAGCGCCCGCAGTGGCTTCCACGGTGAAAATCTTCCGGTGCTCAGGTCCCACTTCACTCACCACCCGATAGCTTGCGGGACCCAACCGTTCGGCTTGAAGGTATTCCTGCAGGGCAGACTTATAGTCGACAGTAAACAGATCCACAGCGACCGACTCGAGGTCAGCCGGCAGGATGAAGCGATGCACGAAGCGGCCCGCCGCGCGAATGCCGCCATCGCGATAGATGGCGGCCACTAAGGCTTCGAGAGCATTCACCATCAAGCTCAGCTTCGCGCGCCCGCCCGTCTTTTCCTCGCCCCGCCCCAGACGGAGATAGCTTCCCAGGTCCAGGCTGAGCGCCACGCGACCCAGGTGTTCCGCTGCCACCAGCCGCGCCCGCCCACGTGAGAGCTTGCCTTCCGGAGAGTCAGGGAAGGCGTCCGCCAAGCGCACACTCACGAGATAGTTCAGCACGGCGTCGCCCAGAAACTCAAGCTGCTCGTTGTCACGATACGGCGCCGCTTCCCGCGCATACGAGGAGTGAGTCAAGGCTTCGTTCAGCCATTGAAGATTGCGAAACTGGTAGCCGATGCGCTCTTGGAGGAGTTCTGGCGATACCTTAGCCATGCGGACGAAACCGATGAATTTCCACGAAACCCTCGTCCCGCAGCGGCCCCAAGATGAATCCAGCGGTAGCGTGCGTCTGTGACCGCCGCATTTCGGAACGACCCGATTTGGCGGTGACACACCGCCGCCACAGCCGCAGTCGGCTAGGGCTTGGCGGGGGGTGGAGCCTCAGCCTTTTGCTTCTTCAGCTTGTCGACCTGTTGATCAGCGTAACTCTGGATGGGCGTACCCTGGCCGAGCTTCGAAGCCTGGCTGAAAGCATCAATTGCCTCATCAATCTTTTTTTCGTTTTCGTATACTTCGCCCAGCCGGAAATAATCCTCCGGGTTAGGCTGCTTCGTGCCCGTCACCGCTGCCTTGTACTCCTGTTCGGCCTTGGCAAGTTCTGCAGGGTCTGCGCCCGTGAGGCCTTCCATCGCCCGCTGCAGGTGAACCATGCCAAGCGAGGCGTGCACCTGGCTCGTCAGACCCGCCTTGACCTGAGCGAATTGCTCAGGCGTCTGGCTGGGCGGCTGTTTCAAAGTCGGGATAATCTCCAGGGCTTTGTTGGCGTCCGCCTCCGCATCGCCTAGCTTCTTCTCTTTGTCGGCATCGCTCCCCTGCAGGTCTTGCGGCTGTGGGAGCATGGTGGCCAGCGTCAACAAACTGCGCAGATTATTCGGATTGGCCTGAAGGCTCTTGGTCCCGTATTCAATCACCTGGGGAACTTTGCCCTGTTGCTGCGAGGCGTAAGCTCCGAAAAAGTAGGCATCACTCAAGAGCTCGCTGGTGGGATATTTCTTGGCGAAGTCGTCCACAAGCTGAACTTGCCGGGCCGGATCGAGCTCGCTTTGAATCGCGTTGAAGGCCTTGACCTGATCCGGTGACGGCGGCGCGGGCGCAGCTTGTGCCGGTTGACTCGCTGCACCGGCCTGCGAGCCGGCCGGGCCCTGAGCCGGTTTTTGGCTCTGGTCCTGAGTCTGCGCTTGGCCAGCCCGGGCTACCGCGGTTGACCCGAACATCATGCTCGCCAATAAAGCTGCTCCAAAATACTTCCCCATAATTCCTCCCATCTCTGACCAGCGCACCCCCATTTCAGACGCGCTTCGAGCCTACTGAAATCCTGTCCTCATGTCAAATTCGGAGACGGCACACGTGACGAAAGCCCAGGGCGCGCGCAGGCCGGTCAGAGCCGGCGTGGGGTGAGGTGGCCGTCGCCGGTGCTGGCTTTGAGCTCACCGACTCCTACACTCGCCATTGGCCAACGCTGTGCGTGACTCACCACAGATATTATTGCCGGATTGAGAGAGGTATGGTATCAGATATGCTCGGCTTCGGACCGATTCCCGGTCGTACCGTCGCACGATGGTACGATGCCTTGGGAGCACCGCATATGGACAAACGGAGATTCTTATCCTTAAGCGCCGTGGCTCTTGGCTCGGCGGTCGCTGAGTCTGCGTTCCGTCATCTCCGCGCGCAGAGCGCGCAGCCGTCCATCGGACTGTTCGAGAGCCACGGAGACGTCGGCACCGTTCTTCACCCCGGATCGGTGGATTACCAATCATCCCAGGGCACCTATACCATCGCCGGCAGCGGAGAAAACATGTGGCTCTCGACGGACGCCTTTCAGTTTGTTTGGAAGAAGGTCTCGGGCGATGTCACGCTGACGGCCGACATCGCGTTTCTCGGTCAGGGAAAAAATCCGCATCGTAAAGCCGTCCTCATGATTCGGCAGAGCCTTGACACGGACTCCGTGTATGCTGACGCTGCCTTGCACGGCGTTGGGTTGACGTCGCTGCAATTTCGCGAAGAAAAGGGCGCCGTCACGCATGAGGTCCAGTCGAATATCAATGCGCCCAAGCGGCTGCGCATTGAGAAGCGCGGCGATTACTTTCACATGTTTCTGGCGGAAGGCAACGAGCTTAAATTCGCCGCCGGCTCGCCCCGGATTCCGCTTCAGGACGAGTTTTACGTCGGCCTCGGCGTCTGTTCTCATGAAAAGGACATCATCGAGAAAGCTGTGTTCTCGAATGTTGATCTCTCCGTGGCAGGCACGACTTCCGCGGAGGCGGTTCAACCGAAGCTCCACAGCACCATCGAGACGGTTCCCATTGCGTCAGGGGACCGCCGCGTGGCATACATGACTCCGGGCCGCGTCGAAGCGCCCAACTGGACGCGCGACGGTGGATCGTTGATCTTCAATCGCGAGGGACACCTGGAACGCCTGCCGCTCTCCGGCGGAAAACCCGAGACCATCGATACGGGATTTGCCTCCCGCTGCAATAACGATCACGGCCTTTCACCCGACGGCACAATGCTGGCCATCAGCGATCAATCGCAGGAGCCGCATCAGTCGATGATCTATGTTGTTCCTGTGAGCGGCGGCGCGCCGCGGCGCATCACCGAAGACTCGCCCTCTTACTGGCACGGCTGGTCGCCGGACGGCAAGACGCTCGCCTTTTGCGGCGAGCGTAACGGCAATTTCGACATCTATACCATTCCCGCCGATCCGGCCGCAGGAAACACCGAGAGACGGCTGACCACCGCCGACGGTCTCGACGACGGCCCGGACTTTTCGCCGGATGGGAAGTACATCTACTTCAATTCCGTGCGCACCGGCAGCATGCAGATCTGGCGCATGCGGCCTGACGGAACGGAACAGGAACAAGTGACTTCCGACGGTTTCAACAACTGGTTCCCTCATCCGTCGCCCGACGGGAAGTGGCTGGTGTTTCTGTCGTACGACGCAAGCGTTACCGGCCATCCGCCGAACAAAGACGTGATGCTGCGCCTCATGTCGCTCAGCAGTGACAGGAGGATCACGGTGCTGGCGCGGCTTTTTGGCGGCCAGGGGACCATCAACGTGCCGTCGTGGTCGCCCGATAGCCAGCGCCTGGCGTTCGTCAGCTTTCACCTGGTTTCGTAGGGCCGACCCTTGGGTCGGCCTTTTGGGGGCTGGAAGCCCGTGCCACGTGGCATGGCCTTGGCCATGCTGAGAACGCAGAGACTCAAGAGCTGACGCAAGGGCCGACCCTTGGGTCGGCCCTTGGCCGGGGCGAGCCCCGGCCCTACATCGCGTATCGTCGGAAGCGCAGCAGAATCACCGGAGGGACACATGAAAAAGTTCCAACATTATTTCATTTCTCTTACACTCGCGCTGGCCTCAACCCTCCCGTGCCACGCCCAATTAGGCATGTTTTCCAACGAGCAGCGCATCGAACTGACGCGGGAGTGGAAGGGCAATCGATTCCCCGACGGCCGCCCCAAGGTTTCGGACGCGCTGCTCGAGCAACTCAAGGACGTGGACGCAGAAGAGGCCTGGGGCGTGCTCCAATCCCATGGTTACAGGTACCAGTTTGAAGGCGGCTGGCACGTGATTAACCCCGGCAGCGACCGCATGGTGGGCCGCGTCTTCACCGCCGTTTTCATGCCCCTCCGGCCGGACGTAAATGCGGTGATCAATGACCGGGGCAAAGCCGAAGGGCGCATCGGAGCGCAGAATTCCTGGCCTATCGATATGCTCTCGCCGGGCGACGTGCTGGTGGTGGACCTGTTCGGGAAGATCAAGGACGGCACCTACGCGGGCGACAATCTCTCCACCGCCATTTTCACCAAGAGCCACAACGGCCTGGTGGTGGATGGCTCGGTGCGCGATGAGACCGGCATTTCCGAGATCAAAGGATTTCGCGTTTACGTGCGCGGCGTTGATCCCTCGGCGTTGCGCGACACCACCCTAATGGGTATCAACGTGCCGATACGCATCGGGAATGTCACGGTGGTGCCGGGCGATGTAGTGGTGAGCGACGTTGAAGGCGTCACCTTCATTCCGCCGCAGTTGTGCCAGGAGGTCGTCGACAAGGCGGACATGACTCACAAGGTGGATGAATGGGGACACATGATGTTGCGGGAGGGAAAATATACGCCCGGCGAGATCGATCGCAAGTGGAGCAAACCCATGATCGAGGAATTCAACAAGTGGCTTGAGCAGCAAGGTTCGAAGTTGCATATGCCGGAAGAATGATTCTGGAGCCGCTGGGAGCGCGGGCGTCTCGCCCGCCAATATTTCCCCCAAGGTCCATTTCAGGCGCAGGTGGGCAGACGCCGGCGCTCCCAGTTCGCCGGAGTTTCAAGCGAAAGATGTGTCCAGCCTGTCATTCCGAGCGACGTAGCGAGGAATCTCGCTCTGAAAGTAAAGACAATGCGAGATTCCTCGCTACGCTCGGAATGACAGGTTGGACAGATGGAGGCCGAATTGTTATGAACCCAAAGGAACCCCACCTCATGGATCGTCGCGGAATTTTGAAGACATCCGCTGCCGCGCTGGGCAGCGCCTTGGTGACGGGCGAGTCTCTTGAGGCGTACCCCAAGGGTGTCAACACCAACTCCAGCCCCTCTGAGCTGAAGATCACGGATTTGCGCGTGGCCACGGTGGTGAAGCCCGGGCCAGGCCCTTGCCCCATCATCAGGCTGGATACAAACCAGGGAGTGTATGGGCTCGGCGAAGTTCGCGACGGCGCCAGCGCCACGTACGCGCTCATCCTGAAGAGCCGTATCCTGGGAGAGAACCCGCTTCAGATCGACAAAGTCTTCCGCAAGATCAAGCAATTCGGCGGGCACGCGCGCCAGGCGGGCGGAGTGTGCGCCATCGAAATGGCGCTGTGGGATATCGCCGGCAAGGTTTACAACGCGCCCGTCTACGCCATGGTGGGCGGCAAGTTTCGGGATAAGATCCGCGTCTACGCCGACACCACCGAGTCCAAAGATCCCAAGATTTACGCCCAGCGCATGAAGGAACGCAAAGAGGTGATGGGACTGACTTGGCTCAAGATGGACCTGGGAGTGGACATGGTGTCAGACAAACCCGGCACCGTCACTCTGCGCTCCGAACTGACCCCATGGGAAATGAGCCAGGAGCCGCACCCCCTGCTGGCGATGGAGGTGACGGACAAAGGTATCGCGCTGCTTGAAGAATACGTGGCCGCGGTGCGCGACCAGGTCGGCATGGAGATTCCGCTTTCCATGGACCACCTCGGCCACCTGGGCGTGAAGTCGATCATCCGCCTCGGTCAAGCCTACGAGAAATACAACCTCTCTTGGATCGAAGACGTGATTCCGTGGATGTACACAGACTTGCTGAAGCAAATCTCCGCTGAGAGCCCCACGCCGATTCTCACCGGCGAAGACATTTACCTCAAAGAAGGCTTCCAGGTACTCTGCGAAAGCCATGCCGTCAGCAAAATTCACCCTGACCTTGCAACTTCGGGCGGCATTCTCGAAACCCACAAGATCGGCGACATGGCCTGGGAATACGGCGTGCCCATGGCCATGCATTTTGCGGGCACGCCGGTTTGCTGCATGGCCAACGTTCATTGCGCCGCCGCCACACTGAACTTCCTCGCGCTTGAGAATCACTCGCTCGACGTGCCCTGGTGGTCGTCGCTGGTGCAGGAAGGCGTCTCGAAACCGATCGTCGATCATGGTTGGATCACGGTGCCTGACCGGCCCGGACTCGGCGTCACCTTGAACGAAGACGTCGTCCGGCAGCACCTCATGCCGGGCACGGGATATTTCGAGCCCACGGCTGAATGGGACCACGAGCGCTCCTGGGATAGGTTGTGGAGCTGAACCCGGCGGTCGGTTGGTCTATCGGTTGGCGGTCTCTCAGGCAACAAAGGACGTTTTGCGTTCCCGAATCGCGTTACGTGGTGGATTGGAGTGTCGCCCACACTGACAATTACGCTCGACGGCATTTCAGAAAACGGAGTTCCTAAATCATGAAGAAATTCAGCGTTCTCGCATACAGCAGTATTCCACTGTTCTGCAGTCTTCTGTCCGCGCAGCAAACCCAATCAGCAAAGCCTTGTCCGCCGGAAGGGTTTGCCGGAGGATTCAGCTACGGCTGTCCCCAAAAGCAGTTCGCAAACCCGTCTGACATCTCAGCGATGATGGCAGCGATACCGGATAAGCCGCTGGCAACGCCTCAAAGTCTTCGTCGTGTACTTGTATTATGCACGGCCAGGGGTTGGGTCCACACCTCCATCCCGTTAGCAGCGAAGATGGTGGAGTATCTGGGAGACAAGACGGGGGCGTGGATGACGACAATCACTTACGACCCCGCCTCGATCACCGCCGACAATCTCAAGCAATACGACGCCATCTTCCTGGACAGCACCACCGGCCAGTTTCTGGATGATCCACACGACGAAGCCATAACCCAGGCGCGCAGGCAGGCGCTGCTTGACTTCGTTAAAAGTGGAAAGGGGCTCGCAGGCGTTCACGCCGCGACCGATTCATACCACACCAGTCCACGTCCGGCATCACGCGGTGAAGAACCAACAACCGCCCCCACGGGCACGTGGCCGGAATTCAATGAAATGATCGGTGGTTTTTTCAAGTTTCACTGGCCTTACCCGACGCTGATTCACGTCAAGATTGACGATCCGAATAGCCCGCTCACTTCCATGTACCCGGCTCGTGGTTACGTGATTGTGGACGAGACCTACACCTTCGCCCAAGACTCATTTAGCCGCAAGCGTGTTCACGTCTTGACCAGCATCAATTACCAAAAAATGAGCGCGGAAGACAAGGCCAAGGAACCGGCCGCAACGCGGCGCACGGACGGCGATTACGCCATAAGCTACATTCAGCACGTTGGCAATGGCCGTGTGTTTTACGAAGCGCACGGCCACGATGAGAATGTTTACTTCTTGCGGCCCTTCGTGGCGCATATGCTCGCGGGAATTCAGTACGCGCTCGGCGATCTTAAGGCCGATGATAGCCCCAGTGAAAAATGATGAAGCCTGACGATGGCGACTTGCAGCGGTAAATCGACGGACTTTGGGGAACGAATGGTCCCGTTCTCGTCATCTGGCCGGTTTGCCGAGTATCTGCAACCATCTCGGCGGACGTTCGAATCATCACGGCTGCTTCTGGGATGAAGGAGCTTGCACGCACTGTGCCGGACAGGGGATCGGGGTTGGGCTGCTGAAGGTGTGGTAAAATCTGATTGAATCATATTCTACATCGGAGGTTGATATTTGAAGACTGTGACGGCAACCGAACTGGCGCGCAATCTGAGCCGGGTATTAGATCGATTAGGAGTCGAGGGTGAGGAGGTCGTCATCGAAAGAAACGGCCAGGAGGTGGCTCGGCTTCTCCCGGGTGCTGCGCGGCAAACGGCACTGGAGGCGATGGCTGACCTCTACCGAACGCTCCCGGACAGCGCGGGCGTTACCTGGGAGGCGGACAGCCGAAAGGGCCGGTGGAAGGGAGGCCGGCTCGATAAGGGCACTCGCGATCCATGGACTTCTTGATGGATACCTGCGTGTGGATCGACGTGGAGCGGGGAGTACTCGCACCTGCCGACGTAGAGGCTCTGACCCGCGGCGAATCGATCTTTATTTCTCCCGTAACTCTCGCCGAGATGCGCTTCGGGGCCGAGATTGCGCCCGATGCCGGCACTCGCCAGAGGCGGCTGGCGGCGCTGCGACGTCTCGAACGTAAGCCTCTTCTACCAATCGATGGCACGACCGGCAGTATTTTCGGCAGTCTGGCGGCGCAAATCAAAGCGGCAGGTCGACAGCATCGGTACCGCGTTCAGGACCTCTGGCTCGCGAGTCAGGCGCTGCAATATGCCTGTCGGTTCCTAACTCGAAACCGCCGCGACTTCGCGGACATCCCCGGTCTCAGTCTCGTGGTGTATCAATTGGCCGGCCACAAACCTTGATCTCGTTCCGAGCTTCAGCGCGCTCGCGTAGAACCCCTTGCGGGATGGAGAAGTGGACGGTGAACACGGGCAGAATGACGACGACGTTCTACGATAAGAGAGGCACAGAAATGCTGGTCGAGCAGATCAACTGGTTCGATTCAGAGTTTCGTCACGGGTTGCTAGCCCGCGAACGAGAGGCAACTCGTTCGCTGAAACGCCAAAACTAAAGACTGCTAGTGTAGTGCGCTGAAAATACCGCAACTTTCGCCAGCGCCGTAGCGCCGGGGTTTTTAGCCCGGGCATGCCGGCCTAAAGGCCGGCTCTACGAGCCCTACGTGCAAGTTGTAATCTGTGTGACACACTACGCTAGAATAGGCGATATGAGCCGCGCTGCCTTCCTCCGAAAAAAGGGAAGTTTCCCCTGGATCGTAATCGCCATGCTCGCGCTGGGAGTAGGCGCCACCACGGCGATGTTCTCGGTGGTCAACGGCGTATTGCTTCAACCGCTCGACCTCCGCGATCCTGGCCAATTGGTGCTGGTAGGCGAGCGGGTGCCCCAGCTCCCCGGCTTCGATAAATTCCCATTCATCGATACTCCCTCGGCGTTTCTTGCCTGGAGGCGAGAGGCGAGCGATTTCAGCGGACTGGCGGCCATCCAAGGGGGCTCGTTCACGCTTGCAGGCTCCGGGCGGCCCAGGCTGCTTCACGGCGCGCGCGTTTCGGCAAATTTCTTTGACATTTTGGGTGTGCGGCCGCAACTCGGACGCTTATTCGCCCTTCCCGATGAAACCGACACCACGCGGCCGATCGTGATCACCGATGCGCTGTGGCGCGCAGCCTTCAGTTCCGATCCCGGCGTGATCGGCCGCCGCCTGGGAGCGCCGAACCGTGAGGCCACGATCGTGGGCGTACTGCCCCCGAATTTCCGGATGGCGGGGAGCGAACTTGGCCCGATGCTCCAGGGCAGGCCCACCGAATACTTTGAGACGCTGCACTTCGGTCCCGGTAATGGAGGCAATCTGAGGGCGGTGTTTTCCAATTTCAACTACTCGGTGCTCGGCCGGCTGCGTCCAGGCGTCACAAAGAAGGAGGCGCTGGCACAGCTCGACGTGATCCAGGCGGACCTCGCCCGCACTGCACCTGAGAAGCTGTCGCTCTATGCCCAGCTCAGCACGGTGCAAGATTACGCCGTGGCCTCAGCGCGCCAGGAGCTGTGGCTGCTTCTGGCGGGTGTGGGAGCGGTGCTGTTGATCGTCTGTGTGAACCTCGGCGGGCTGTGGACCACGCGCATCGCAGACCAGCGTCGCGAGTGGGCGATCCGGGCCGCGCTCGGGGCGTCGCCAGGGCGGCTGGTGCGTCAAGTCCTGGGCGAGAGCGTTGCCCTGGCGCTGATCGGAGGTGTGCTCGGAATCGGCTGCGCCGCGGCCAGCCTAAAAGCGTTGGTTGCGGCGGCGCCGGCAGGCATTCCTCGCCTGGATGAAGTTCGCCTCGACTGGCGGGTGCTGGGTTTCGGAGTATTGCTGGCGGTGTGCGCAGGGCTGATCACGGGAGTGGTGCCGGCACTGCGGTTGCGGAGGTCTGATCCGCAGGACCATCTGAAGGCCGGTGGGTCTGCCACCACCGCCGATCGCGGCAGCTTGCGTTCGCGCCAGGCGTTGATTGTGCTGCAGGCGGCGCTCTCAGTCCTTTTGCTCTCCGCGGCCGGCCTGCTCGGGGTCAGCTTCTATCGCCTGGTCACATTGCCGACCGGCTTCAGCGCCGAGCACGCGATGGCCGCCGATGTCGTCCTCAATACCTATTCGGATGCGCAGCGCGACCAGATCCTGCGCCAGCTTCCGGCCACCGTGCAGGCGCTCCCCGGCGTCAGCGCCGCCGCCTTCACTTCGCATCTGCCGCTGGGGGGCGAGACCTGGATTGATCACACCGGCGTTCCCGGCCAGATCTATCCTGGCGGGCAGGAGCCAGGCGTGAACGTGCGCTTCGTGAGTCCGGGCTATTTCGCGGCGATGGGCATCCCCTTGCTCGCCGGGCGCGACCTGGCCGAGGGCGACCGCCCCGCAGGCTGGCCGCCGAAGGACGATGCCGCTGAGGCGGCGATGACGGAAGCGGTGGTGATCTCACACGCTACCGCTCAGTTGCTTTGGCCCGGCGTCCCAACTCGCGACGTGGTAGGGCGAAAGATTCGATTCAATGACCAGACCACACCCACGGTAGTTGGGGTGGCCGAGGATGCGCGGGACGGGTCACTGACCACTGCGCCGCCCAGCGTGGTTTACCAGCCCTACTGGGAGCAAGTTCCGTATTCCGTTTCCCTGGTGGTGCGGAGTGCGCTCCCGGTGACATCTCTTGCAGCGCCGTTGCGGGCTGCTGTCTGGCGGCTGGCCGCAGATGCGCCCATACCCTCGCTCGGGCCCCTTACTGATCTCAAGTCGACAGCGGTCGCGCCCCAACGGTATCAGCTCACGCTGCTTCTGCTGTTCGCGGGCCTGGCGCTGCTGCTGGCCGCGATGGGCGTATTCGCGCTGACGGCGCACAGCGTGGCCCGCCGGCGCAAGGAGCTGGCGATCCGGATCAGCATGGGTGCGCGCAGCGGCGATATTGGATCATTGATCTTGCGTCAGGCGCTCGGGCCCGTGGCCTGGGGTGTGGGCCTGGGCGTGGCAGCCGCCCTGGCCTTCGGACGGCTGTTGTCCGGCCTGCTGTTTGAGATTAGCCCCGCTAATCCCGCGCTGCTCGCTGTGGTTGCGGCGGTCGTGCTTTTAGCCGGAGGAACGGCCTGCCTGCTGCCCATCCGCAGCGCCACGCACACGGACCCGGTCACCGCGCTCCGGGCCGAGTGACGGACGCCCGTGTATAATCGGGGCGCCGGCGGAGCTTTCAGGGTTAAGCCCGCGACACCGGGACTGGGATGTCCAGTCGGTGCGGACAGAATGGAAATCCGGGTAGCGGGTCGGTTTGACGTAGTGGCGGCTCTTGTTGTGGCCGCCCATTCCAAGGCGGTGCCGCAATTGGGGCGGCCACAAGGGCCGCCCTACGTCAAACTGACCCGCTGCTGAAATCCAGAAGCTATGGGGACGATGCAAGAATCCTTTGCGTCCTACGGGTGGGCTGCCGCCGGGTGGTCCGGGTGACGGCCAAATGAGGCCCCCCCGGGGGGGATATTAGTGTTCGGAAACGAACCCAAAACCATATGTTATTGACTTCAAGTTATTTACAGCACAAAAATGCGACTTTTCCACAGGTGAGTTCAAAAAACGAACCCAAAACCGTTAGTCGCTGATTTTATTAGTGATAGGTCCTAAAAACGGCCTAAAATGAGGCTCGAAAACGAACCTAAAGAAAGCGCCGGGATAAACCGACCTGGAGTTGAGGATGAAAGAGCCTCACAGGAAAGGAGTAGCGATCCACCCTGACCCCGAGTCATGCGCCAGCAGCCGTAAGGATGCGG
>Ga0335085_10006498_pt1 | contig 18397 bp, 15 predicted proteins | sample Lox_Sample_45_FD_206712 | JGI IMG/M metagenome (GOLD analysis project Ga0335085, IMG submission 206712) | Soil microbial communities from Loxahatchee National Wildlife Refuge, Florida, United States - Lox_Sample_4.5 | ecosystem: Environmental > Terrestrial > Soil > Wetlands | place: USA...
CGGAAGCCTCCGTTGCAAGATACAACGCGTCTTCGCGGCGTGGTGTTCCCGTGCACGGGTACGGCTACCTTGTAAGCAAGTGGTTACCATACCGAACGGCTGGCGCCAGCGCGTCGGTTCACCCGTCCTGTCTAAACCATCCCGCGGGCCGCTGCATGCCCGTCGACAATGATGCCATCCGCGGTAGCGGTCTCGCATGCGGGCTGGCGAAATTCCCTGCCTGAATTCCGGCCTCCAGCTAGCCTGCTGAAGAGTCTTCGTGACGAACTGGACTAAGAGAAGGGAGCAAGGCCACGATGAGCAGCATGTCAGCGTCGGACGCGGCGCCACTGCCCCGGCTCGGCGAGGTTTTCTTCGACGTGCGCGGCAGCTCCCGCAGCATGCGCCTGAGCTGGTACGCCGACACCGGTGTCTCCGTCTTCAGCATCTGGCAGGGGGGCACCTGTACCGGGACGTTCCGGCTTCCGATGGAGGAGCTGCCGAGGCTGATCGACGCCCTGCAGCGTGGCGCGCAGGCCCCCGACCCCCGCGGCTCCGGCGCTTACGCCGCTCAGCTTCCCGGGGCGCCGACCGATCCCCGGCTGACCGCCCTCCCGGGTGGCTACGGCCGCGACGCCGAGTTCATGGGCCCGGTGACCGGAGACTTCCGCGCGGTGCAGGCCGACGACCCGGCCGGCACGATGGTGCTGACCCCGGCGCAGCCTCAAGGTCCGCGGGCGCTGCCCGCCGGCCCGCTGGCCCTGCCTCCGGGATCGGGGCCTCCGGGATCGGGGCCTCCGGGATCGGGGCCTCCGGGATCGGGGTCCCAGGCGCCACAGGGCGCGCAGAACTATGCCGAGGACTACACCGGGCAGTATTACCCGGAGCAGCACTACCAGGACCAGCGTTACCAGGACCAGCGTTACCAGGAGCAGGGCGCCTACGGCGGCCAGTATGACGACCAGGGACGCTACTCCGAGCCTGGTCAGTATGCCGACCATGGTTACGCTCAGCAGGGGTATCAGGATCGCGGCTACGAGCAGGGCTACAGCAACCAGCAGGGCTACAGCGAACCGGGCTACGGCTACGCCGAGCAGGAGCACGCCGGCCAGCGCTACTCCGGTCAGGGCTACGCCGGTCAGGGCTACGCCGAGCAGCGGTACGCCGGTCAGGGCTACGCCGAGCAGGGGTACGCCGAGCAGGGGTACGGCGGCCAGGGCTACCCGGACCAGGCCTACGCCGACCAGGGCCACTCCTCTTCGCCGTATTCGGGCCAGCACTACGACAGCAGGTCTTACCAGGACCAGGGCCACTCGGGCCAGGGCTATGACCCGGGCCAGGCCTACGCTGGCCAGGGCTACGACCCGGGCCAGGCCTACGCTGGCCAGGGCTACGACCCGGGCCAGGGCTACGCCGATCAGGGGTACGGCGGTCAGGGCTACCCGGACCAGGCCTACGTCCAGGACGACTACCAGGACCAGCCCTACCAGGACCAGCCCTACCAGGACCAGCCCTACCAGGGGCAGGGCTACCAGGACCAGGGCTACCAGGGCCAGCGCTACGAGGACGAGCGCTACCAGGAGCAGCGCCAGCAGGAGCAGCGCCACCAGGAGCGGGGACACCGCCAGGATCCCGGCTACCAGGAGTACGGTTACCAGGGCTCGGGCGGTCAGGGCTACTCGGGCGGTCAGGGCTACTCGGGCGGTCAGGGCTACTCGGGCGGTCAGGGCTATGAGTCCAGCCCGGGCTACTCCGGCCCCGGGTACGCGGACCAGGGCTACCAGGGCTACGGCGACCAGAGCTACCAGGAAGCGGACACCCCGGCTTACCCGGATCAGGGATATAGCGAGTACGGCTACGGCGGGCACGACCACCAGGCCGAGGCCGACACCGACTCGTACCCGGACCCGGGGTACAGCACCTTCGGCTACGGCGGGCAGGACAACGCCTACCGCGGCGGCAACGGACACTACCCGGATCAGGATGCGGAGATCACCGCGGGCCAGCAGGCCGTCTCGTCGTTCCCGTACGAGACAGATCCGCCCACGCGCCGGGAACAGCGGCGGCGGCGCGGGCGTTACTAGGTATCAGCCGGTGCGGCTGGGTCCCCCGGGCCGCACCTACTGCCTTCGCGGAATACCGTTCGGCTGGAGCCGCGTTGCGCCTTTCGCCGAGAGGCGACCTCCGCACCGGTCAGCGTGATGAAGGGCCGGCTGGCTTGCCAGCCGGCCCTTCGTTTTGCCCGGGTACGGTCATCCAGGGCAACCCCGCCTAACTTGGTGCGCTGGTATGGCAGCAGGCAGGCACGAGAGCGGCTCCCGTCACTCTGGCACCGCCCGTACCAAGCCGTACGGCGTGGATGCCTCACCCACGTCGTAAGCCTGGTCACCCCGGAGGGGTGGTCGCACCCGCGAGGGAAAACTGATCACCGCTCGCGGCTGGCCTGCCGCCACGGGTGCACCGCCAGCGGACTTGCGTCACGCTCGCCTCCCCGGCACCCGGGCCCATACTGCATGGTTGCCGCGTTCATGCAGCTCTTACAGCATGAACGAGGCATCCACATCGTATGACGGCGCCGTCGGCCCGGTATCAGGAGCCATGACAGCGCGCACGAGAACTCCGCGGCACCACGGGCACCGCCGTACCCGGGCGCGCCCGTTCACGATCAAAAATAGGCTGACCGGAAATTTCGCGTCTGCGCGACGCCCCCACCCGGGAACGCACGACTAAGCGGCATTGCCGGTAGACGGGGTCGATGTAGACGTCGCCGGTGAAGTAGGCGGCACGGGGACTTGGCGTTCGAGGTGACGGGCTCGAGTTCCAATTCGTGATCCTTGGGGATGGCAGGTGCGGGCTATGGGCGCAGCAGGGTCTTGATGGCGCGGCGCTCGTCCATCGCACGGTATCCCTCGGCGGCCTGGTCCAGCGGCAGGGTCAGGTCGAAGACCTGGCCGGGGTCGATGGCGCGGGTGCAGATCAGCTCGATCAGCTCGGGCAGGAAGCGGCGCACCGGGGCGGGGCCGCCGTGCAGGTGGACGTGGCTGAAGAACAGTTCCTGCCCGGGCAGTTCGACGTCGTGGGCGACGCCGACGTAGCCGATATGGCCGCCGGGGCGAGCCGACCGGATGGCCTGCATCATCGATTCCTGGGTGCCGACGGCTTCGATCACCGAGTGCGCGCCCAGACCGCCGGTGAGTTCCTTGATCGCGGCGACGCCGTCGTCGCCGCGTTCGGTGACGATGTCGGTGGCTCCGAACTCCAGCGCCAGCTTGTGGCGGGGCTCGTGCCGGCTCATCGCGATGATCCGCTCGGCGCCCAGGTGGCTGGCGGCCAGGACGGCGAGCAGGCCGACCGCGCCGTCACCGACGACGGCGACTACCTTGCCCGGCTGCACGTCGGCGGCGGCGGCTCCGAACCACCCAGTGCCGAGCACATCGGAGGCGGCCAGCAGGCTGGGCACCAGGTCCTCGGAGGGCACCTCGGGGGTGGCGACCAGGGTGCCGTCGGCGAGCGGGATCCGCGCCAGCTCGGCCTGGGTGCCGATCGACCCGATGGGCTCCCGGTGGACGCACGAGCTCTGGTAGCCGGCCCGGCAGATCTCGCAGGTGTTGTCGGAGGCGAAGAACGAGCCGATCACGAACTGGCCCAGCTTGATGGTGCGGACGTCGCGGCCGACCTCCTCGACGATCCCGGCGTACTCGTGGCCCATGGGGGCCGGCCCGTCGACGGGTTCGATGCCGCGGTAGGGCCACAGGTCCGACCCGCACACGCAGGTGGCGGCCACGCGGATGACCGCGTCGGTAGGCTGCTCTATCGCCGGGTCTTCGCGCTGTTCGACGCGGATGTCCCGGCGTGCGTAAAGGATGGCTCCTCGCATGGTGGTGTTCCTTTCTCAGGTGCTGCGGAAGACCTGCTTGGCGACGGACATTGCGGAGAAGGCCTTCGGCCACCCGGCATAGAACGCCAGATGGGTGATGGCCTCGATCAGTTCCTCCTCGGTAGCGCCGTTGTCCTTGGCGAACTGCAGGTGATAGGTGAGCTGCCCGGCGTTGCCGCCGGCGGTCAATGCCGCCACGGTGATCAGGCTGCGTTCCTTCGGCGACAGCTGCGGGCGCTTCCACACCTCGCCGAACAGAACGTCATCGGTGAAGTGCACCAGCCCAGGGGCAAAGTCGCCGAACATCTTCTGCGCGCCCGAGGGTTCGTTGGCTTGCGCGGTGTCTGTCATCTGATGTTCTCCTCCAGGTATCTGTGTCAGCGGGTTATGAGCCGGACGGTGGCGGCCTTGGCGCCCGGGGCGGCTCAGCCTGCTGGGTGGTGATCTCCAGTTCGGTGACCGATCCGATCTGGTCCAGGTCGGCCGCGGTCCAGTCACTCATCTCGTCACTCCTTCCTTCGATCGGGTGGCAGCGGTGAGCCGGGTGCTCACGGCCGCGGCGGCCAGCGCGGCGGCAGCGGCGATGAGCAGGCTGACGCGCAGCCCGGTCAGGAAGCCGGCCCGGCTGGCCAGCAGGGCACCGAACACCGCGACGGCCAGCGCGCCGCCGACCTGGCGGCTGGTGTTGAAGATCCCGCTGGCGGTGCCGGCGCGCTGGGCCGGGACACTGTTGAGCAGGATGGCGGTCATCGGCGGCATCACCAGCGGGCCGCCCAGCCCAGTCAGGATCATCAGCAGGGCCAGGCCCCACACCGGCGCAGCCGGTGCCACCGTGGCGATGACCACTAGCCCGGCCGTCATCAGCACCAGACCGGCGATAATCAGCGGCCGGGCGCCCAGCTTCTCAGCCAGGCGGGCACTGAACGGGGTCAGGGCCGCGCCGATCAGCATCATCGGCACGAACGCCGCGCCCGCGCCGAGGGCGGACAGGCCCCGCAACTGCTGCAGGTACAGGCTCATCACGAACGGCAGGCCGTAGTAGCCGACGATGAACGCGAACCCGGTCACGTTGGCGATGACCACTGTGCGCGACCGGAACAGGCCCAGCGGCATCATCGGATGAGTGCCGCGGGCCTGGATGGCCGCAAAGGCGGCCAGTCCTGCTACGGCGGCCGCGAACGCGGCCAGCACCCGCGGGGCAGCCAGGCCGGCTGACCCGGCTTCGATCGCGCCGTAGGTCAGCCCGCCCATGGCCAGCACTGCCGTGACCTGCCCGCCCCAGTCAAACGGTGCCGGACGGCGCGGCGACGGCGAGGTGCGGGCCAGCATCGCCAGGGCCACCGCGCCGGCCGGGACGTTGATAAAGAAGATCAGCCGCCAGCTGGCCAGGGTCAGCAGCCCGCCGGTGACCGGGCCGGCCGAGGATGCGGCCGCGCCGCCCATCGCCCACATGGCCACCGCCCGCGCCCGCCGGACCGGATCGGGGAACGCCTGGCCGATCAGGGCCATCGACGACGGCATCATGACCGCGGCCGCCGCACCTTGCACCAGCCGGGCCGCGACCAGCACGCCCAGGCCGGGTGCCAGGCCACAGGCCGCCGACGCCAGCATGAACCCCGCCACCCCGGCACCGAACGCCCGCCGGGCGCCGGTCCGGTCCGCCAGCGCACCCGCCGACAGCAGCAGCGCGGCGAACATCAGCGTGTACCCGGCTGCCACCCACTGCAGGCCGCTGATCCCGCCGCCGAAATCGGCACGGACGGACGGCAGGACCACATTGACGACCGTGGCGTCCAGCGTGACCACGAAGAACCCGAGCACCGCGGCCGCCAGCGCGAAACCCGGGCTAGCGGCGTCTGGTATGCCGGGGCTGACGCGGCGCCCGCTGGCCACCATGTGCGTAGACATCAGAAGTTCTTTCCATGTAATGCCTGGCCGCGCCGGCCTGGCGCAGAGCCGCCGCGACGCCGCGGCGACACATCCAGGCAATCACCGGCCGGCGGCGCGAGGGAGATCCTGCCGTTAGGGGTACTGGCAGGGCCTCCCTGCCACCAGGCGGCCTGCCTAGCCTGGCTACCGTGGTCGGCATGAAGGACGTCCGCGGCGAGGTGCGAGAGTTCCTGGCCACCCGGCGCGCCAAGGTCACCCCCGAACAAGCCGGCCTGCCCCGCTACGGAGGCCGGCGCCGCGTGGCCGGACTGCGCCGCGACGAGGTGGCGCAGCTAGCCGGCATCTCGATCGAGTACTACACCCGGCTCGAACGGGGCAACATCCGCGGCATCTCCGACGAAGTGCTCGACGGCATCGCCCGCGCCCTGCACCTAGACGACGTTGAGCGCGCCCACCTGCTCGACCTGGTGCGGATGGCGAACGCCTCACCAGTGGCCCGCCGCCGCCCGGCCCGGCAGCAGGTCCGGCCGAGCGTGCGGCGGCTGCTCGACTCGATGACCGGCACGGCGGCGTTCGTGCGCAACGGGCGGCTGGACATCCTGGCCGCCAACCCGCTGGGGTATGCCCCGTATTCGCCGGTATTCGAATCGTCGGCCTCAGGCGACCCGCGGCGGCCGGTCAACCTGGCCCGGTTCATCTTCCTCGACAACCAGTCCGCGCAGTTCTACCGCGACTGGGACGGCATCGCCCACGCCGCCGTGGGCAGCCTGCGCGCCGAGGCCGGACGCGCCCCGCACGACCGGGCCCTGACCAGCCTGGTCGGCGAGCTGTCCCTGCGCAGCCAGTCATTCCGGGAGCAGTGGGCCGCGCATGACGTCGAGTACTACCGCAGCGGCATCCAGCCGTTCCGCCACCCCCTGGCCGGCCACCTCGACCTGGAGTACGACGCCCTGGAGATCCCAGCCGACCCCGGGCAGACGATCATCGCCTACAGCGCCGAACCAGGCTCAGCCGCACACGATGCACTCGGCATCCTCGCCAGCTGGGCCGCCACACGCCATCAGACCGGCCAGCTCGATACGGTCCACCCGGCGGATCGACACGCGCCCGGCTAGCCCCGCGGCATCTTCGGCTCAACTGTCCTTTGCCATTGGATCTGAGCCATTTCGCCGTTGGCCGGCTGGTGCTCCCGGGATGGTTCGCGACATCTGGCATCGCTCAGTGCTGGTGCGGCAGGCTGATCTGGCCGGCCGCCGGTTCCAGCGCGCTGGCTATCCGCTGGCACCGCAGAGGATCGCTGGTGAGCCCGTTTTCCAGTCCCCATAGCCAGTAGTCGATGGACCGGACGAACCCCCACGCGACCGCCTTGGCCGGGTCCAGCTGGCCGTTGTCAACGATTGTGGCGAGCAGTCCGGTGATGGCGTGCGGGCCGGGAAGCTCGTCGGCACGGGTCCATAGCAGTTCGGCGACCGAACGTTCTGGGGCTCCCGCCGCCGCGGCGGGGTCGATGGCCACCCACGGCTGCCCGGGCCGGGCACTGGCCAGGATGTTGTCGTAGTGCAGGTCAGCGTGGACCAGGCGGCGTACCGGATCGTCGGCCAGGCCGGCGGCGAGCCGGGCGGCCAGTGTGACCTGCTGATGTGGAATGGGCTCCTGGAGCGAGCGCTGACGAGCGGCAAATGTGGCGGCGAGCTGGCGGGCGGCGGCCTGCAGTGCGGGAAAGCGCCGCGGGGGCTGGATGGCTAGCGTGCGGATCAGGGCGCCCGCGGTAGCGGCGGCCTGGGCCAGCGGGATGCTGGCTAGTGACTGGGAGGCATCCAGGCGCTCCAGAAGCAAGGCACCACGCGGCAGGTCAGCGGCCACCAGTTCGACGACTCCCCGTCCCCGCCACGCAGCCAGGGCCTCCGCCTCGCCCCGGGCCTGGCCAGGTGGCCAGGTTAGCTTGAGCGCGAGCGGCCGGTCGCCCTGGGCGACGGGCAGGACGACCGCGTTGTAGCCGTGCCGGAACCACTCGCTGGTGACGGTGAGCTCCCACTGGCGAGCCAGATGGCCGGTCAGTGCGGGCAAAGCGGCGATCCAGGCCCCGCCATCGGATGACCCGGCCGCGGCGAAGTTGGGCGCCGCCAGATCTCCCAGATCCTGTATCAGCACAGGTGGAACTCTAGATCGGCCGCGCGCCGTCCCAGCGCGAGTTCACGTAGTCCTCCCCTATGATCGTGCTCGATGGCCTTTCGCCGGTGCGGGTGGTGGCATTGACTGCTGAGAGCTTCGATGACGGGCGGACGGATGTTCCCAGCGGGGTGGCGGGACCGGTCGAGCGCGTGGTGGTGGTCGGCGCGGGGATAGCGGGCCTGACGGTCGCGAACGCGCTGACGCACGCTGGGGTCGAGTGCGTCGTGCTGGAGGCCAGGGACCGGATCGGCGGCCGACTGCACACGGTGGATCTGGCTGGCTCGCCGGTCGATCTCGGCGGGTCGTGGATACATATGCCTACCGGGAATCCGATGAGCGCCTTCGCGCGGCAGATCGGCGTGCCCCGCCGCAACGCGGACCCCGAGCCCGAGATGGCCGGTTTCGACTGTGCGGAAGGCCGCCGTCTGTCGGCCGCGGAGACCGAGGAGCTTCTTGGCCTCTACGGCGAGGTCTTCCCGGAGGCGGCCGGCGCGCTGGTCGCCGCACTCGGGCCGGACGCGTCCGCGGCGGACGGGATCGAGGCGTTCGTGGCCGGGGCTGGCCTGGCGCCGGGGCCGGCGAGGCGGGCACGGCAGATGTTGTACGCGGTCATCGAGGCCGAATCCGCGGACCTGGCTGAGCGCCAGTCGCTGCGGTGGATGTGGAACGAGCTCGAATACGGCGGAAACTATTTGGGCGACGTGCCGGAGGGAGGTTACCGGCGCCTGACCGAGGCGATGGCCACTGGTATTGACGTGCGGCTGGGCGTGGAGGTGACCGAGGTCGTGACCTCAGCGGGCGGGGTGCGCGTTCGCGGCGCCGACGGCTGCTCCGAGAAAGGCTCGCACGTTATGGTGACGGTGCCGCTCGGTGTGCTTAAGCGGGGCGCGCCGCGGTTCTCGCCCGGTCTGCCGCCGGATCGGCTGGCAGCCATCGGGCGGCTCGGGTTCGGCCGGTTCGAGAAGGTGGCGCTGCGGTTCGACGAGCCGTTCTGGCGGGCCGAAGGCTTCCCGCACATGATGGTTTTCCCACGTGATCCCGGCGAGTGGATGGTCTGGGTGATGGGGCTGGACGCGTTCGGCGCCGGGCCGGTGCTCGTCTTCTTCGTCTTCCACAGCGCAGCCGGCCGCGTACTAGACCAGGGTCGGGACGACGCCGTCCGCTGGGCGCTGGGCATGCTGGCCGAGGCGATCGGCAGACCATGCCCAGAGCCGGTGGCCGTGGCCGTAACCTCGTGGTCGGCCGATCCCTACGCCGGCGGGGCCTATACCCATATCACTCCTGCGGCTAGCCCGGCCGACGCCGATCTGCTGGGCGAGCCGGTCGGCGGACGCCTGCTGTTCGCGGGAGAGCACACTCAGAGCGCCCGGCTGGCCTACGCTGACGGCGCTCTGACCAGCGGTATCCGGGAGGCAAAACGGCTGCTCGGCCGGTCCAGCGTGCACATCGGCCCGGTCGCGGCCGACCAGGTACCTGGTGAGCGAGGGAAGTGAACGACATGCGGCGGTACTTGCTCGTCCTGGACAGGGAACTGCTCCGGCTGCGGCTCGGACGGCGGCTGGTCATCTTTCCGCTCCGCAGCCCCGCGCAGCCCGCGCCCGGGGCCTAGCACTCGCCACCTGGTCCCCGATGATCAGTCGAGCTGCTCGAAGGCGGTCCTGGCGGTGGGCCGTCGTTCTGGTTCTGGCGCTGACGATGACCGGGTGCACCAGCAGCGCGGCCCGGCCTAGTCAGCCGCCCAGAGCATCGGCCCCGAGCGGGCAGGCGGCGACCGCAAGCACCGCGCAGGAACGCTTCGGTGTGCTGCTCAGCACCCCGGCACGGCAGCTGGCCAGCAGTGCGGGGGTCAGCCTGTCCCAGCTGGTGGCCGGCGCGCTCACTCACATCAACGCGCTGCTGCCCGGCCCGCCGACGGTCATCGTGGTGCAGACCGGCAATCCCTCCCAGCTCATTCCGCAGGCCGGAACAAACGGCTTCACCAGGCCGTCAGGACAGGTCATCCTCCAAGTGGGCCGGACAGCGCAGTCCACCCTGGCCCGCACCTTGCACCTGTGGCTCCCGCGCGACCTGGCCCACGAGGTCAACCACAGCGTCCGGATCCTAGATGAGACCGAGTTCGGGACGACCCTGCTCCAGCAGACCATCAGCGAAGGCATCGCGACAGCATTCGACCAGGCCGCCTTCCCGGGAACGCCAGACCCCTGGACCCTCGCCATCACGCCAGCCCAGGAATGTACGCTGTGGGAAAAGGTAAAACCCCAGCTCAGTGCCACCAATCTCTACAATCTGTGGATGTTCGGCGGCCCCGGCGTGCCGCACTGGACCGCGTTCACCATCGGCTACCACATCGTCAACGACTACCGGAATCACCATCGGAACGTGAGCTGGGCTCAGCTGACAGCGGCCAGCGCAACCGCGATACTCGCAGCCAGTCACTATCAGCCGTGCCCGCCACCTGGTAGCGGATGACCGCGGAAACTGCCAAGGCCACCCACCAAGACTGCCGCCGGATTGTCCTGCGCCTCCGGTCCGGTATCAAGGCCCGATCTGGCCGCAGGGCAACGGGCACAGGTCACAATGCCCGGTCACGCATCACGCGAGTCGGCCCTTGAGACCTGCGCTTCGACGGGACGCCAGGACCGCAAGCCGGAACCGGCCGTGCCCGTTGCGTGCCGATCGGCCAGTGACCCCGGGCATCTCAACGTGAACGCATCGCCTGGATGACGGGCGGGCCGCTGCTGCGCATCGCGTCGCGTCAGGATTGCGGGTCAGAACACCCCCTATCAGGGGTGCAGTGTCACGCAGTCATCGAGACAACACGACCGATGTGCGATTTGTCGGGTTCTGGCGACTCGGGTGGGTCGTCACCATCACGAGAGATGCGGGACAGAGCCAAATTTCAGGCGCCCTTGACAACTACCCAGCTCGCCGCACCCGCGCCAATGTCCTCCTAAGCAATGAGTCCGGCGCGATGCGAGCCGGTGAGAGAATGGCCCTCGTGTCTTACGACCTGGCCGTCTGGGAAGGGGACCGGCCAGCCAGCGACGCGGCGGCGGGCGAAGAGTTCAGGCAGCTCTATGACCGCTACATCGGCAGCAAGCCACTACGGCCGCCGACCCCGCGAATTTCCGCTTACGTGCGCACACTCCTCGACCGTTACCCGGAGATCGACACAGACGCCGGGGAGGAAAGTCCGTGGGCCGCTGCACCTCTTATCACGGATGCATCCGGTCCGTTCTTCTACTTCCCGATGGTCTACAGCCAGTGCGACGAGGCGTCCGCCTGGACTGCGCAGATCGCCCGGCAGCACGGCCTGGTTTGTTATGACCCGCAGCTCGGTAAGCTGCGGCTCTAACCCAGCAAGTTGGCCGTGCCCGTCATCCAGGCAGAGGTCCTCATGCTGGCTGGCCACCTTCCAGGACCAGCCTGAGTTTGCCGAGGTTCTGCGCCACTGCCGCCTTGATCCTGGGGGTCGCGAGCGGGGCAGCAAGCCTCAGCATGGCCTGAGAGGGATCGAGTTCCACGTTGTTGACAAGCCGTGTCGCGCCCGCCCTGGCTTCTAGCTCGTAGCTGATCGTCGCCGGGAAAGGCCCGATTTGTCCGTGAATGGCCAGTCGGTTGACTGGCTCGAAGACGGTTACCTCGAAGCTCTCGGTACTCCGGCCCGGAACCGAACGGGTCTGGCGGTACCTGGTTCCCACCCCGACGGGCCCGGCGGAAGCGTTGCGGGTCTCTTCGATCGCGTAGTTCCAGATCGGGATGTTCTCGAAGTCGGCGAGGAATGCGAAGACCTCCTCGGTGGGCCGTTGGATCGTCACCGCGTTCTCGAATCTTTGCATGGCCACCTCCTGTGTCAGTTGCCGAGCAGGCGCGCGGCAAAAATTGGGTCGTGGGCCGGCAGGCGGGTCCCTATGTGCCGTCGAGGTCGGCGCGCCGTACCCGGATGGCAGCAATGGCGACGAGCAGGCCGAGCAGCAAAATCGCCGCTGCCACCTCGAACCCGCGGGAGAATCCGGTGGCGAGGGCGTGCTGGTAGATGGCGGCCGACGGCCGTCCCGTGGCAGCCTGGCTCCGGATGCCGTTAGCGACGGTGGTCCAGGCGACCGTGCCGAGCACGGCCAGCCCGATCGAGCCGCCGACCTGCTGGCCGGCATTGATCAGGCTGGAGGCTGCCCCGGCGACGCTGGCCTGAACCCGGGACAGCGCGGTAACTGACAGCGGCATGAACAGCATGCCCAGGCCCGCCCCGGCGACCATCATCGGGCCCAGCAGCCCGTCGGCGTAGTGGCTGTGCTCGCTGATCCGGGACAGCCAGAACATGCCGCCTGCCGCGGTCACCGACCCGGCGAGCAGCAGCGGCCGCGCGCCGATCCGGGGGACCAGTTGGACGCTGGCGCCGGACATCGCCATGATGGCGGCCATCATCGGCAGGTAGGCCACTCCGGTCCTCACCGCGCTGTAACCCCAGACGGCCTGCATGAACAGGGTCAGGAAGAAGAACACCCCGAACAGCGCGGTACCGACGCACAGCATGATCAGGTTCGCGCCCCACCGGTCCCGGCTGGCTAGCAGGCGCGGCGGCAGCAGCGGGTTCTTGCTGCGCATCTCGGTGAGCACGAACAAGCCGAGCAGCACGGCCGCCGCGGCCAGGGAGGCAACGACCTTGGCGTCGCCCCAGTGGGAGACACCGTCCGGGCTCGTGGCCGCATTCGACAGGCCGTAGACCAGGGCGACTAGGCCGCCGGTGCCGGTGATGGCGCCGGGCAGGTCGAACCGGCCTCGCTGGCCTGGTGTCTCCGGGAGGACCCGGAGCGCGGCCAGGGCGGTCGCGATCCCGATCGGCACGTTGACGAACAGCACCCACCGCCAGGTCGCGTAGGTGGTGAGAAGGCCGCCGGCGATCAGGCCGACCACGCCGCCGGTGACGCTCATCGCGGCAAAGACGCCCATTGCCCGGTTCCGCGGCGGTCCTTCCGGAAAGGTGGTGGTGACCAGTGACAACGCGGCCGGCGCGGTGATCGCGGCGCCGACGCCCTGCACCACCCGGGCGGTCAGCAGCCAGGCCTGGGTGGTGGCGAACCCGCCGGCCAGCGAGGCCGCCGAGAACACGATGATCCCGGCGATGAACATGTTGCGCCGGCCGAGCAGGTCACCGGCCCGGCCGCCGAGCAGCAGCAGGCCGCCGAACGCCAGCGCGTAGGCGTTGACGACCCATTCCAGGCCCGTGCCGGAGAAACCCAGCGCGCGCTGAATGTGGGGAAGGGCGACGTTGACGATGGTGGCATCGAGGACCACCATCAGCTGCGCGGTGGCGATGACGGCCAGGGCCGGCCCAAGCCTGCGGCCCCGCGGCCTGATCGTGCTGGAGTTGACGGCCAGCTGACCTGGTGGTGTCGCTCGGCCGCCGGAGTCGATTCTGGCGGACACTATGGTCTCCTTTTCTAGTGCTAGAGCAGCAAGCTGACCTGCTGCAGGTGATGATGTGATCGGCTACCGCCGAGGTGAAGCGAATGACATCCGCCAGGTAACGGGTGCTGACCAGGCAGGCGCCGACGGCCGGGTTCAGCGGGGGTGGGGCTCGCGTCCGTTAGGCACGCTCGGCCCCGGGCCGGCTGTTTTGTCGTGTCGCGTTAGCGCAGGGCATGCCATCCGGCGGCTTCAGTGAAGCGGCGGTTACTGACACGCTCGCCGTCGCGGCAGACGTTGTAGATGCCGCTGGGGACGGTGAGCGCGGCGAGCAGAGCACGCCCGGCGTCCTCGGTGTGCAGCGTGGCGCCCAGGCTTGGGTTGGCATGGTCGTGGCCGGTGCCCGGACCATCGAGAAGGCCGAGGCGCAGGACCACGCCGTGGCGGCCGGCCGCCGCGAACCGGGCGGCCTGCTGTTCGGCGGCCAGCGCGGAGCGCATGATGACCGGGACGTCCTCCCGTACCGGTGTCTCCTCTGATACCGGCTGGCCTGCCGGGTAGACGAACGTGACAGTCGGCTGGATGTAGGTCTTGGCGTCGACGGCCAGCGCGGCGTCGACCAGGACGACCGAGGCCTTGGCGCGCAGCCGGTCGTTCTCGCGCCACACCCCGAACTGGTCCGCCTTGTCCAGCGACTGGATGCGCGTCGCCAGGTGCAGCACCGCGTCCGCGCCGCGCATTGCCTTGGTCACGGCGGCCGGGTCGAACAGGTCAAGTTCGGCGTGGTCGGGTGCACGCACCTGGTGCCCGTCAGCTTCCGCGAGCGGCAGGAACGCTCGTCCGAGAACACCGCTTCCTCCGGTTATCAGGAGACGCACGGCGTTTTCCCATCATGTGTCGGGCGGCTGGCGGCATGGCAGTCGCCGCTGACCGCGCCGTCCCGCCCACGCCCCACGCTTCGGAGGGTAAATTCAGTCACCTGTACCGTCCCTTCCATCGGGTTTACGTGATCTGCACGCTATGAAGCAGCACGCGCCATGGCGTCACCTGAAGGTGCCGACCGGGTGGAATCTTCCGTGCCGCACCGGCACCAAGGTGCTCCGGGCCTGGCGACGGTTGTTTGCGGCCGAGGATCACGGGGAAGTTGGGAAGCAGTTCCGCTCAGGGCCATGGAGTGGCCGGACCAGGGTTGCCCCCGTTGGAAAGCGCAGGCCGACTCGCGACAGGTTCCTCCAGCGGAGGAATTGCGAGGCGCAGAGCGTGCAGGGTAGCTATGGCTGAGCCGGCGGCGGTCCCGCAACGGGATGTCCTGCTCGCCACTAAGCTGCGCGTGCCCGCGTCACGGCCAGACCTGGTGCCGCGGCCGCGGCTGACGGCACGCTTGGATGAGGGCCTGGCCCGGGGGATGATATTGGTCTGCGCCCGGCCGGCTACGGCAAGACGGTCCTGCTGGCTGACTGGGCCCAGCGCAGCAGGCACTTGGTCGCCTGGCTGTCGCTGGACGCGGGGGACGACCCGGCCCGGTTCTGGCGGCACGTCGTGGCTGCGCTCGACCCGGACCTCTCGGGGCTCGGCGAACGCGTGGCTCCGCTGCTCGGTTCGCCCGCGCCATCGTCGTTCCAGGGCCTGGTCACGGCGCTGATCAACGAACTGGCCGCGGAGGAGGTGCTGCTGCTGGTCCTCGATGATTACCACCTGATCGGCTCGCCGCAGGTGCACGAGTCGCTGGGGTTCTTGCTTGAGCACCGTCCCGCCGGGGTATGCGTGGTGCTGGCCAGCCGCAACGATCCGCCCCTGTCCCTGGCGCGGCGGCGAGCGCGCGGTCAGCTGACCGAAGTGCGTGCGGCCGAATTGCGGTTCACGCCCGCGGAGGCCGGGGAACTGCTCCAGCACGTGGCGTCGGCGCTGCCGGATGCGTCGGTGGCGGCGCTGGCCGCCCGGACCGAGGGGTGGGCGGCGGGACTGCAGCTCGCCGCGCTGTCACTGCGCGGGCAGCACGATGCCGCCGCCTTCGTGGCCGCGTTCACCGGCAGCCATCGGTACGTCCTGGACTACCTGGCCGAAGAGGTGCTCGAGCGGCAGGACACCCAGCTGCGTACGTTCCTGCTCGAGACGTCGGTGCTGGACCGGCTCAGCGGCCCGCTGTGCGACGCCGTCATCGGGCACGAGGCCAGCCAGGCGCTGCTCCAGGAGGCCGAACGAGCTGGCCTGTTCCTGATTCCGCTGGATGACGTGCGCGGCTGGTGGCGCTATCACCACCTGTTCGCCGACCTGCTCCGCGCCCGCCTGCGCGAAGAACAGCCCGGCCGCGTGGCGCAGCTGCACCGCAACGCCGCGGCCTGGTACTCCGGGCACGGGCTGGCCGACGACGCCATCGGCCACGCGTCCGCCGCCGGCGAGTTCACCTGGGCCGCCAAACTTATCGAGCAACAGTTCGATATGGTCTACTACGTACACGGCGAAGCGGCGACGATCCAGCGCTGGCTCTCAGCGCTCCCCGACGATCTGGTCTGGTCCCGCCCCCGGCTGCTGCTGGCGAAAGCCCAGATGGCAGCGGCGAGCGGCCACGTGGCGGAGGCAGAGCGCTCGGCCGAAGCGGCCGAACGGGCGTCCGCGAACGCGGACGCGGACGAGGGGTCGTTCGAGCCTACCGTCGGCCGGGCCGCCAGCATGCTGATGAATGTCCCTGGACAGGTCGCGCTCGAGCGCAGTTATCTCGCCCAGCTCCGCGGTGACGCCGAGGCGACGGCAGCATTCGCGGCGCGGGTCCTCGCCTGTAGCGGTGAGGAGGAATGGCTGCTGAGCTCCACCGCGCGGGGGTTTCTGGCCGTGGCTGAGTGGCTCCGCGGCCGACTCGCCGACGCCGAGCGCGCCTTCATGGCCGGCATCGCGGGATGGCAGGCCGCCGGGCAGGCCACAGTGGCCGCATGGGGCAGTTATCAGCTCGGCCGGGTTCAGCGGGCGCAGGGCCGCCTGGACGCAGCCGTCCTGACCTGCCAGCAGGCCGCGCAAGTCACCGCCGGGACGGGCAGCGTCCCGCTGCCCGCCTCAGGTCCCGCTTACGTTGGCCTGGGCGAGGTGGCCTATCAGCGCAACGAGCTCGACCTCGCGCTACGCCAGGTCACCAAGGGCATCGCGCTATCCCGCCAGTTCGTGTACACCCCGCCGCTGGCCGCCGGCCTGGTGTTGCTGGCGTGGATCCGCCAGGCCACCGGCGACCGGGCCGGAGCCCTAGAGGCAATGGAGGAGGCTGGGCAGGCCTTGCCGGCACCGCCCGGCTTGCTCAACCCGGTCCCGGCGCAGCGGGCGCGGTTGCTGCTGGCCCAGGGCGACCTGACCGCCGCGGCCCGTTTCGCGCAGGAGAACGGGCTCGGCCCAGACGACGAACCGGACTACGCCCGCGAATCCGGACACCTGACCCTGGCCAGGATCCTGCTCGCCCAGGATCGGCCCGGCCAGGCACTCGCCCTGCTCGGCCGAGTGCACGCCGCCGCCGCTGCCCAGGACCGGGTCGGCGGCCTCATCGAGGCGGGCGCGCTGCTGGCGCTGGCACGGGCAGCTGCCGGCGATGAAGCAGGCGCGGTCACGGCCCTAGCCGAGGTGCTCGTGCTGGCCTGTCCAGAGGGCTACCTGCGGGTTTTCGCCGACGAGGGCCCGGCGATGGCCGCGCTGCTTAGAAAGCTCATCGCGGCCCAGCGCACCGGCCACGTGGCCGCCAGCGTCCCGCTCGGCTACGTGGCCCGGATCCAGCGTGCCCTCGAAGCCGGGCAGACCGCACCTGATCCCGGCCTGTCCGGCCTCATCGACCCGCTGACCGGCCGCGAGCACGAGGTCTTGACGATGCTGGCGGCGGGCCGGTCCAACCAGGCCATCGCCCGCGAGCTTGTGGTCACGCTGGACACGGTCAAGAAGCATGTGGGCCACGTCCTGGGCAAGCTCGGCGCGGCTAACCGCACCGCGGCCGTCGCCCGGGCCCGTGAGCTGAACCTGATCCCCTAAGGGATTCGGCCCGGCGGAAGCATTCGGACTCGCCAGCCTCGAAAGCGCCTGCGCCGAGGCCGGATTTGATCGTCAACCCGACAGGAAAGATGCCTGATAGATATGACCGGCGCCTGCTGGTCCGCTGGCTGCGCGGGATCCGGCGTCGACGACGGGCAGTCCAATCGTGGTGAACAACAGACAGGCGCAGGTGGCGACGCGGCGAGCTCCGCGAACGCCGCAAGACCGTTGCGCAGAGTAGGTCTGCTCTGTCAGGATTTTTCTGTCGGCGGACCTCAGCATGCTTCCCGGACCTGGAGCGATCTAGTCATGGTGGAGGATTCGGAGCGCCTGGGATACCCCGGTGATCGTCCCGATCACGCTGAGGGCACTGGCCGCGCCCGTCGTCTCAGTCTCGATGGCGCCGGTGTTGGTGGTTCCGCGCCCCCACTGACGCTGCGCCCTCCAGCCGCTGGCCGACGCGCCTCTCGTCAGCGATAACACGGGGGCCTCGCATGACTGACAGCCACCTCTCACGGGCGAGGCTGCTCGACCGTGACCGCGAGCGCGAGGTGCTGGATCAACTCGTCGTGGAAGCGCGCGCCGGTCAGAGTCGTGCGCTGGTCCTCCGGGGCGAGGCGGGAATCGGCAAGACCGCCCTGCTCGAGTATCTGTCGGCCGTAGCGGAGGGATGCCGGATCGCACGGATAGCGGGGGTCGAGTCCGAGATGGAGCTCGCCTTCGCCGGCCTGCATGCGCTGTGCACACCGATGCTTGGCCGTGTCGGGCATCTGCCGATCCCGCAGCGCGACGCGCTGAACACGGCGTTCGGCATGAGCGGCGGTCCCCCGCCGGATCGCTTCCTGGTCGGCTTGGCCGTCCTCAGCCTGCTGGCTGACGTCGCCGAGGAGCAGCCTCTCGTCTGCATCGTGGACGACGCGCAGTGGCTCGATCGGGTGTCCGTGCAGACGCTCGCGTTCGTGGCACGACGCCTTCTGGCGGAGCGGGTGGGATTGGTGTTCGCGCTGCGCGACTCCGGTGACGATCACGCGCTCGAAGGACTCCCGGAGCTTGTGATAGAAGGGCTGGCCGCCG
>Ga0335085_10006499_pt1 | contig 18397 bp, 17 predicted proteins | sample Lox_Sample_45_FD_206712 | JGI IMG/M metagenome (GOLD analysis project Ga0335085, IMG submission 206712) | Soil microbial communities from Loxahatchee National Wildlife Refuge, Florida, United States - Lox_Sample_4.5 | ecosystem: Environmental > Terrestrial > Soil > Wetlands | place: USA...
CTTGATTGCGAAGACGATCGCCTATGTCGAGCCCGAAGGCCGCATCGACAAGGACAGCATCGTCGACCAGATCGCCTGGTACAAATCGCAGAATCTGTTGAAGGCCAATGTCTCCGCCGACGCCATCATCGACATGCGCTACGCGACCCTGATGCCGGGACAGAAGCCGTAAAGGAGACTCCCCATGAACGCCGCGCTGCGCTGCGTCCTCGCGCTCGCCATCGCCGCCATCGGCTGGACCGGCGAGGGACAGGCCGAAACCGTCAAGGTCGGGCTCTCGAAGCTCATCTCCTATCCCGGCGTGCCGATTGCGCTGGCGCGCGGCTATTTCAAGCAGCAGGGCCTCGATGTCGAGATGGTGTTCTTCGACAGCGCGCAGCCGATCAGCGTCGGCGTCGCCTCGGGCGATATCCAGTTCGGCGTCTCCGGTCTTTCCGCCGGCTTCTACACGCTGGCGGCACAGGGCCAGCTCAAGCTCGTCGCCGCCTCGGCCGGCGAGGAGCCCGGTTTCTACAACCTCACTTTCGTCGCCTCGAACAAGGCCTTCGATGCCGGACTCAAATCGGCGAAGGATTTGCCGGGCCACGACGTCGCGATCACGCAGCTCGGCACCAGCCTCCATTACAGCATCGGCCTCGCCGCCGAGAAATACGGCTTCCCGATGAGCGCCGTGAACGTTCGCCCGCTGCAATCGAACAGCAACGTGATCGCCGCGCTGACCGGCGGCACCATCGCCGCGGCCGTGATGCCGAACACGCCGACCATGACGCCCGTCGAGAAGGGTGAGATCAAGCGCATCGCCTGGGTCGGCGACATCACGCCGGATTGGATGGGCAGCGCGCTCTTCACCGGCACCAAGACCGCGAACAACCAGGGCGACACGGTGAAGCGCTTCCTCACCGCCTATCGCCAGGGCACGCGCGACTATCACGACGCCTTCGCGACCGCGGACGACAAGCGCAAGGACGGCCCCGGCGCGCCGGCGGTGCTGAAGATCCTTTCGGAGTTCACCGGCGTCAGCGAGAAATCGATCGACGAGGCGACGCCTTATATCGACCGCGACGCGCGGGTGAATGTCGGCGACGTCGCGCATCAGATCGCCTGGTACAAAGCGCAGAACCTGCTGAAAGGCGAGATCAAGGCCGAGGACCTCGTCGATATGCGCTACGCCACGACGACGCCGGCGAAGTAGCGGCAGCGACGCGATCGCATTATCAGAAGCCCGTCATCGCGAGGCCGCCTGCCGCCGCGGCAATCCATCGCGACCGAGCGCCCGCGCTGGATCGCATCGCTTCGCTCGCAATGACGAAGTTGATATGATAGCGCTGACCCGCGAAAACAGCGGGAACGGAGAGAGGAAACCATGCGTCGGAGGATCGCGCCTGTCCTGAGCGCCCTCATCGCGCTCGCGGTGCCCGCCCTGCCCGCTGTCGCCGCCGATCACGTGAAGATCGGCACCTCGCATATCAGCGGCTATCCCGGCGTGCCGGTGGCGCTCGCGCAGGGCTACTTCGCGCAGCAAGGCATCGGCGCCGAGATCGTGTTCTTCGAATCCGCGCAGCCGATCAGCGTCGGCGTCGCCTCGGGCGATATCGATTTCGGCGTCTCCGGCATGTCGGCCGGCTTCTACAGCCTCGCCTCGCAAGGCCAGCTCAAGCTGATCGCCTCGTCCTCGCGCGACATGCCGGGCTTCTTCAGCCTCGTCGCCGTCGCCAGCGACAAGGCCTGGCAGGGCGGGCTCACCTCCCCCAAGGACCTTGCCGGACGCACCGTCGGCGTGACGCAGATCGGCACCGCGCTGCATTACAGCATCGGCATGATGTCGACGAAATACGGCTTCCCGATGAGCAGCGTCACGGTGAAGCCGCTGCAATCCAATCCCAACGTGCTCTCAGCGCTGCTCGGCGGCACGATCGACGCGGCGGTGCTGCCGGTCAGTCCGGTGCAGCCGGCGATCGGCCGCGGCGAGCTCCATGTCCTCGCCTGGATGGGCGATGTCGCACGCAGCTCCTCGGGCGCGGCGCTCTTCACCTCGACCAGGACGGCGAATGAGCGCGGCGATCTCATCCGCCGCTTTCTCGTCGCCTATCGCCACGGCCTCAAGGATTTCCACGACGCGTTCGCCGACGAGAACGACCACCGCCGCGACGGGCCGCTCGCCGCGACCATCCTGCCGGTGATGGCCGAGTTCACGCGCGTCTCGGTCGAGCAATTCGATCGCGCGACGCCGTTCTCCGATCCGCAAGGCCGGCTCGACCCGATCGATATCGACCAGCAGATCGCCTGGTATAAAAGCCAGGGCCTCTTGAAGCCCGAGGTGAAAGCGGCCGACATCGTCGATCCGCGCTACGCCATCATCATGCCGCATAACGAGACCACCGCCGCGAAGTAGCGGGCATTTTGGCTTTTCGCGATCCGCCGAGGCTACGCTATCTTCCGCCCGTATCCTTCTCGCTGCATTCAAGGACCATCATGAAACGCTCTGTTCTCCGCACCGCCCTGCTCGCCTCCGTCGCCGCTGCGCTCGCCCTTCCGGCGCACGCCGAATCCATCAAGGTCGGCATCTCGAAACTGCTCTCCTATCCCGCCGTGCCGATCGCGATCGAGCGCGGCTATTTCAAGGAGCAGGGCATCGACGCGACCATGGAATATTTCGACAGCGCCCAGCCGATCGCCGTCGCGGTCGCCTCGGGCAGCGTCGATTTCGGCGTCTCCGGCCTCTCCGCCGCGTTCTACACCCTCGCCGGCCAGGGCCAGCTGCGCATGATCGCGTCTTCCGGCTATGAGCAGCCCGGTTTCTACAACATCGTGCTGCTGGCCTCGCTCAAAGCCTACGATGCAGGCCTCACATCGCCGAAAAAACTCGCCGGGCATTCGGTCGCGGTGACACAGCTCGGCACCAGCCTCGAGCTCAACCTCGCCCGCATCGGGCAGAAATTCGGCGTCGATTTCAAATCGCTCGAGATCAAGCCGCTGCAATCCAACACCAACGTGATCTCGGCGCTGACCGGCGGCACGGTCGATACCGGCATCATTCCGGCGAGCCCCGCCTTGAAGCTGCTCGCGAAGAACGAGGTCAAGGCGCTCTCCTGGGTCGGCGACGACGTCCCCGGCAATACCGGCAGCGCGGCCTACACCGGCACCAAGACGGCGAATGATCGCGGCGATCTGGTGAAGCGCTTCCTCGTCGCCTATCGCCACGGCATGAAGGATTTCCACGACGCCTTCACCGACGCCAACGGCAAGCGCAAGGACCAGGCCGGCGCGCCGGCGATGCTCGAGCTGATGGCGAATTTCACCGGCGCCGCGAAAGACGATATCGAGAAGGCGACGCCTTATGTCGATGCGCAAGGCCGCATCGACGTGCCCGAAATCAAATCGCAGATCGCCTGGTACACCGCGCAAGGCCAGATCAAGGGCAAGGTCGATGCCGATGAGCTGATCGACAAGCGCTACGCGATACCGCTGCCGGCGGGAGGAAAATAGTAAAACCGGGTCTTCGCCCCGGCGCCCTTCGACAAGCTCAGGAGCCGGGGCCCCTTCTTCAGCATCGTGCCATCGGGAAATGGACCCCGGCTTTCGCCGGGGAAACGTGGAAGGAGAGGACGAAGATGAAGCGAACGATATTCTCGGCCTTGCTGGCTTTCACCTGTCTTGCTTCGTCCGCTCACGCGGAAGCGATCAGGATCGCCACCTCCAGGCTCATCGGCTATGCCGGCGTGCCGGTCGCCATGGCGCACGGCTATTTCAAGGAGCAGGGTCTCGAACCCGAGCTGGTGTTCTTCGATTCGGCGCAACCGGTTGCCGTCGCCGTCGCTTCGGGCGATGCGCAATTCGGCACCGCCGGCATGTCGGCGAGCTTCTACACGCTCGCCGGCCAGGGCCAGCTCAAGCTGATCGCCGCCGCCGCGGGCGACGGGCGCGGCTTCTACAATCTCGCCTTCATCGCCTCGAACAAGGCCTACGATGCCGGGCTCAAGAGCGTTGCCGCGATCAAGGGCCATGCCGTCGCGGTGACGCAGGTCGGCACCAGCCTCGAATATGCGATCGGCCAGGCGGCGCGGCATTACGGCTTCACGATGAAGGACGTGGAAGTGCGCGCGCTGCAATCGAACTCGAACGTCATCGCGGCGATCAGCGGCGGCACGGTCGACGCCGCGGTGATGCCGAGCGGCGCGCTGCTTGCGCCGCTGGCGAAAGGCGAGTTCCACCTCCTCTCCTGGGCCGCCGATGTCGAGCCCAACCCAACCGGCAGCGCGACCTTCACCTCGACCAAGGAAGCCAACGAGCATGGCGACACGGTGAAGCGCTTCCTCGCCGCCTACCGCAAAGGCGTGCACGACATCGCGGCCGCCTTCACCGGGCCCGACGGCAGGCGCCACGACGGCCCGACCGCGCCGCGGATTCTCGAGATCATGTCGAAATTCACCGGCGTCGCGCCGGCAGAGATCGCGAAGGCGATCCCCTATGTCGAGCCCGAAGGCCGTATCGATGCCGCCAGCGTCGCCGACCAGATCGCCTGGTACAAATCGCAGAACCTGATGAAGGGCGATATCGACGTGAGCCAGCTCATCGATACCCGCTACGCGCTGCAGGTGGCGGGTAAATAAGGACGATGGTCCCGCAGCGACGAAGCAATCCAGGAAGACGGCACACGGCCCTGGATTGCTTCGCTTCGCTCGCAATGACGATGTTGCTGCTGGCTCCGCCCGCGCACGCCGAATCGATCAAGATCGCGCTCACCAAGCTGCTCTCCTACCCGTCCGTGCCGATCGCGATCGAGCGCGGCTATTTCAAGGAGCAAGGGCTCGACGCCGAGATGGTCTATTTCGAGAGCGCCGAGCCGATGGCGGTCGCGCTCGCCTCGGGCGATGTCGATTTCGCCGTCTCCGGCCTCAGCGCCGCTTTCTATACGCTCGCGGCGCAAGGCCATATGCGCGTCTTGGCGTCCTCCGCGATCGAGCAGCCGGGCTTTTACAATCTCGTCTTCCTCGGCTCGGTCAAAGCCTACGAGGCCGGCCTCACCACCGCGCATGCCCTGCCCGGCCACAGTTTCGCCGTGACGCAGATCGGCACCAGCCTCGAATACACGCTCGGCCTGCTCGCCGAGAAGGACAAGTTTCCCTTGAGCGACGTGTCGATCCGGCCGCTCTCGACCATCCCCAACGTGATCAGCGCGCTCGGCGGCAGCCAGATCGACAGCGCGGTACTGCCGGCGACGCCGGCGCTGCCGTTCCTCGATCGCGGCGCGATCAAGCTCTTGGGCTGGGCGAGCGATCTCGTGCCCGGCTGGATGGGCGCGGTCGCCTTCACCTCGGCGCATCACGCCGATGCCGACAGCGATCTCGTCAAGCGCTTCATGATCGCTTTCCGCCATGGCTCGCAGGATTATCACGACGCCTTCGCCGGCCGCGACAACAAGCGTCAGGACAATGCGCAAACCCCGCCGATGCTCGAGCTGCTGTCGAAATTCACCGGCATCCCGGCGCCGCTGATCGACCGCGCCGTGCCCTATATCGACGGCCAAGGCCGCGTCGTCATGTCCGACCTCGCGCATCAGATCGCCTGGTACCGCGCGCAGCGGCTGATGAAGGCCGAGCTCGATCCCAAGACCATCGTCGATACGCGCTACGCCATCCTGATGCCGGAGAAATAACCGAGCCGCCGCTACGCGGTCTTCGGCAGGAATTTCTCCGTATAGAATTTCGACATGTCGGGCTCGGTCGGCATCTGCTTCATGTCGACATAGGAGCGCGCCAACGTCTTGAGGCCTTTGGGGTCGAACCGTCCGGTGCGCGACATCTTGGGAACCATGATGTCGTAGCTCGTGCTGACGATGCTCTGATCGAATTTCATGATCGGCGTCGCGATGCGGACGGTTTGCGCCTTGTCCTTCTGCATCAGCGTCACGGCGTCGAACCAGCCGGCGCAGAAGGCGGTGACCGCGTCCGGCTGCTCGTTCATCGCCTTGGTCGAGGCGTAGTTCGCATGCATGATGAAGTCATGAATATAATCCGAGCACGGAACGAGCACGCGGCCGATCTTCTGCGGCTCGAGGAACAGCCCGGCCGCGACATCGGCGACGACGGCATCGACCTGCTTGGTGCGGATCGCCGCCACCGCGGCTTCGACGCCGCCCAGGCCGACGGTCTTCATATCGCTCATCGGCCAGCCTTTCTGCCGCGCCAGCTCGAACACCACCCATTCCGTGACCGAGCCGGTCGAGGCGACGCCCGTCACCTTGCCGCGCATGTCGTCGGGCGTCTTGATCGGCGAATCATAGGGCACGATGATCGCGACATCCGCCGGCGGACCCAAGGTCTGGGCGATACAGAGCGAGGGCTCGCCCTTGGCGACGGCTGACATGGTCGCACCCGATCCCAGGGCGATATCGAGATTGCCGCTGACGATCGCCTGATGCATGCGCGCCGCGCCGTTGAACGACACCACTTCCAACTCAAGGCCGCGCTTTTGATAGAAATCATTGGCGAGGCCGACATCGATCGGCGTATAGGCCAGCAAGGTCGCGACGGACTTGCCGACGACCAGCTTCTTCGGCGCGGCGCGGCCGATCCGCGGCATCGCGATGGCGGCGGCGCCGGTCGCGGCCGTCGCCGCCATGGCTTTGAGGATTGTCCGGCGTGCCGGACGCTGCTTGCGCATGGGTCGCTCTCCCCGATCTCTCTTCGTTGCGCAGAACTATAAGCGCGGCGGATTCCACTCTCAAGCGCTGCGGCTCGATTGCACCGACCGATCGAGCCGCTATGGCGCTTCTGACAGGGGCGCGGTGCAGCCTCGCGTCACTTTTGCGCTTGCCTCGGCTTCGGCAGAAGCGCCTCGGTATAGAGCGTCGACATGTCGGGTTGCTTCGGCAGAAGCTTCAGCTCGACGAAGGATTTCGCGAGGACCTCCAGCGCCTGACGGTCGAAGTGTCCATCGCTCGTGAACATCGGTAAGACCTGGGCGTAAAGCGTCGCGATGACGTCCGCGGGAATTTTCGTCATGTCGGCGGCGATCTTGATCGATTCATCCTTGTGCGTGTGCATGTATTGGATCGTGTCGAACCAGCCGGCGAGGAAGCGGCGGATCGCATCGGGCTTCTTCGCGATCGCCTGATCGCTGGCGAAAATCACATGCAGGATGAAATGCGGCTGTATATCGCCGAAATTGACGAGGATGCGGACGAAACCGTCGCGCTGGTACTTCGTCGCCGAGAAGATATCGATCGGCATCCCGTCGACCTGGCCGGTGCGCAGCGCCGCCATCTGCGCTGAGTTGGCACCCAGCGCGATCAGCTTGACCGCGTCCTGCGGAATGCCTTGCTGGCGCTGCAATTCACGAATCATCCATTCCGTGATCGAGCCGGGCGAGGCGATCGAGATGGTCTTGCCTTTGAGATCGGCGGGTGTCTTGATCGGCTCCTTCGCGCTGACCGCCAGGACCATCACCAGCGGCTTGCTCGCCATCTCGGCGACGCCTTTCACGGGCGCGCCGCGGGCTGAAAACGACATCGCCGGACCCGAGCCGAGACCGATATCGATCGCGCCCGCGATCATGGCCTGCTGCTGTTCCGCCGCGCCGCGCAGGTCGAAGATTTTGACGTCGACGCCGTGGCGCGCGAAAATCCCTTTATCGACGCCGATGTGAAGCGGCACGAAATCGAACACGGTCGCTTGCGGCTCGCCGACGTTCAGCGTTTCGGCCGGCGCAGCAACCGCCGTCCCGCCAAGCAACGCCTGCGCGCTGACCAGAAGCGCCAGCGCGCACCACAATCCCTTCTTCATCCGATCCTCCCTGCTTTCGTTATCGGCAAATTCGCGAAGGCGGGTTCAATCTCTCCCGCTTTTTCTTCGCGACGGCCGCGGCACGCTCGGTGATATCAGACCGAGATGACGCGTACGCTTCCTTCGGCGACCGGCGAGCTCTTGATGTGGGTGCGGCCGGATTCGACGTTACTCTGGCTGAAAGCCGAGACGTGGAGCAGCTCGAGCGCCTCGTCGCCGACTTGCTCGAACCAGTAGCGCGCGCCGCGCGGCATCAGCAGCCCTTCATGCGTCGCGTACTCGCCGATGAGCGCGTCGTCCTTGTCGTAGAAACGCACCTTGCCCTTCAGGACGAACCAGAAGCTGTCGATCGTCGTATGATAGTGGAGCGAGCCCTCGCCGCCCGATTTGAACACGTGCACCAGACCGCGCACGATATCGGTGCGGCCGAGATTGACGATGACGCGCTCGCCCTTGCCGCCGCGGAATTCGCCTTCGGGCTTCTCGTATTTGAACGATTTGATGAATTTCTCTTGCGAGAGGTGCCAATCTTCGTTGACCTTCTCGGGCATGGCGATCGATACGTCCGACATGAGCTTCCTCCTTTTTCGCGCCGCCGAGCGTTGCGGCGGCCGGGCGATAGTCGTAAGGTAATCATACCGTATTATGCTCACACTATTTCTGTCAAGCGACCCTGAGCCGCGCCGATGAAGCCGCCCCACGGCGCCGACCTCACCGCCAAGCTCGAACGCGCGATCCGCGCAAAAGGCTTGCCGACCCACGGCCTCGGCAAGATGCTGTTGCAATGCCGCCGCGCCTTCAGCGGCGAGCTCACCGCGCGACTCGCCGACCACGACCTAACCGTGAGCCAATGGGCGCATCTGCGGACGCTGCAAGCCAATCAAGGCATCGCGCAGGTCGAGCTGTCGCGGCAGATCGGCATCGAGAAGGCGTCGTCGACGGCCGTTCTCGATAGTCTCGAGACGCGCGGCCTCATCCGCCGCCCGCGCGACGTCGGCGACCGCCGGCGGGCCAACGTCTTCTTGACGGCAACGGGTCTCGCGCTCGTGCAAGAGATCATCCCTGAAATGCTCGCGCTCAACGCGCTTGCCCTCGCCGGCTTGTCGCGCGACGAGATCGCCGGCTTCCTCAAAGGGCTTGAAACGATCACCCAAAATCTCCGCCAGGCCAAAGCGGACAACGATGCACGCGACGACCCGCCCGCCGACAAACGCCCCAAGCGAGCGCGCGGCGGCAATGGCCGCACCGCCCTTGCACGCACCGCGCCGACTTGAAGCGGCGGCAATCGGCTGCGATGATAGCGGCAAGCAAAATGGGAAGAGCGAATGGAAGGCCATAACGCCAGCCGCGCCCCGATCACCGGCGCCGCCATCCTCGATCAGGTCGCCTTGAGCGGCATCGAGTTCATCGTCTCGGTGCCCGATATCACCACCAGCGCCGGGCTGCTCTGGCCGATCGTGGAAGACAAGCGCTTCCGCCTCATCCGCGTCTGCAAGGAGGACGAAGGCGTCTCGATCTGCGCCGCCATGTCGATGGCAGAGAAGCGCGCGCTGCTCCTCATCCAATACACCGGCTTGCTCGACAGCATCAACGCGCTGCGCTCGGCGGGGTGCGAATACAAAATGCCGGTTTGCGTCATGGCGGGCCTGCTCGCCAAAGAGCCGGGCGTGCCACCGACGCAATCGAAGAGCTTCGGCGTGCGCATCGTCGAGCCGATCCTCGATGCGATGCAGATCCCACACGCGCTGATGGAGGATGCCGGCGACGAGCGCCATATCCGGCCGGCGATCGACGAAGCCTATGCGCGCTCCTACCCGACCGCGTTGCTGATCGGGAGGCAGATGTGAGCACCGCCCCCACCGCGCCGGCCATGCGCCGCGATCTCTGCTTCAAGATCCTCGCCCGCCATATCCGCGATCAGATCATCGTGCCGGTCTATCAGGCGGCGCAGGAATGGCACGGCATCGCGCCCGATCACGCCCTCACCTATTACTCGATCGGCGCCATGGGCCAGGCTTCGTCTTGCGCCCTCGGCCTCGCGCTGGCGCGGCCCGACAAGCGCGTCGTCGTGCTCGACGGCGACGGCAGCCTCCTGATGAATCTCGGCACGCTCGTCACCATCGCCAGCCAGAAGCCGGCGAATTTCCTGCATTTCGTCTGCCAGAACGGCGAGTACGAGGCGAATGGCGGCCATCCCATCCCCGGCCGCGACCAGGTCGATTTCGCCGCCATGGCGCGCGCCGCCGGTTACGCCCGCGCCGACACGATTGCGACGCTCGACGATTTCGAGGCCAAGATCGCCAGACTGCTGGCCGAGCCCGGCCCGGTCTTCGTCGCGCTAAAGCTCGTCGCCGGCCCGCCGCCGTCGCAGGATTACGGCTTCATCCACGGCGCCCCGACCCGCGCCGCCTTCAAGGCGGCGCTGAACAAGGGCTGAGGGCGCCCCGGCACCGATCGATCAGCCTCAGCGGCTCGACCGGGAGCGCGTCGCCGCGCCAGGCGACATGCCCGTCCGGCCGCACGAGGATCAGCGCGCGCTCGTAAAGCGCGGCGATCCCGGGAGCCGTGATACGATAGCTCGTCAGCGGGACGCCGCGGTCGCGCGCCGCTACGATCAGCGCTTCGGTGGCCAGCGGCTCATCGCCGAGACGAAGCAAAACAAATCCGTCGCCGAACAAATCGAGCGTCGAGCGCCCGTCCTCAAGCCAGGCATGCGGCGCGCGCGTCCCGGGCCGCGCCGTGGCGACGAAGCGCTGATTGTCCAACGCGATCGGAGCGCTGCCATCGGGCACGCAAATCGGCGATGGATCGTAGCAATAGCCGAGGCGGAGATTTTCTGTGAAAAGGCTGCTGTGGCCATAGCCGGTGCTCTCGAAAGCGACGACGAAGCGGCTTCTGGCGGCCTCGCCCGCCGGCGAATCCTCATCGATCCGCGCATCGCCCGGCAGCGCGACGACGATATTGAATTCCTCCGTCGAGGCTTGCAGATTCTTGAGCGCGACCGGCTTGCGCTCGATCTGGTAGGAATCGAGCAAGCCCTGTCCTCCCCAGCCTTCGATAACAGCGCGCAATTTCCACCCGAGATCGACCGCATCGGCGAGACCGGTATGCAACCCGAGCCCGCCGGTCGGCGATGTCTGATGCGCTGAATCGCCGGCAAGGAAGACACGCCGATCCCGATAGCGATCGACGACGCGCTCGCGGCGCTCCCAATCCATGACCGAGAGAATCTCGTAAGCGAAATCGCGACCGGCGAGACGGCGCATATAGCTATCCGCATTGTAGCCCGGGATTGCATTGAACACCGAGAGACGCCACGTCTCTTTACCGTCGATGCCGACGATTTCGCCCCAAGATCCGCCGGCATCGATGAAGCGGAAGAACCTTGCCCAGCCCATGTCGTGGATTTGCATGAGCTCGCGCGAGCGGAAAAAGATGTTCACGCTGTGGCTGACCGTGCCGAGCCCCTCGTAGGCGACACCCATCTGTTGCGCGACGACACCATCGGCGCCATCGCAGCCGATGAGGTAATCCGCGTGCAGCGTTTCCCGCTTATCGCTGCGCTGATCGAGCACCGTGACGGAAACGCCCTCCTCGTCCTGCGTAAACGACAGCAAGCTGGTGAGATGGCGCAGCGTCACATTCGGCGGCGAACGCACGCGCTGCAGCAGCACGGGATCGTAATAAATCTGCGCGCAGCCGGCGCTTGGCTCGGGCGTGAAGAGCAGCTTGCTGGCGCTATACGACGGCACCTTGCGACGCGCCAATTCGCGCCCGCCCATGCTGGTGCAGTAGACGAAGTCGTTCGGGTGGCCTTGCGGCCAGCCGAGCCGCTTCACTTCGTCGGCAATGCCCCAGCGACGGTTGAACTCCATGCTACGGATCGACAGTCCGCTCATCTTGGGGACGGTCACCGACCCGTCGCGCTTCTCGACCAGCGTGCAGGCAATGCCCGCGCGGCCCAATTCGAGCGCAAGCGCGAGGCCAACCGGCCCGCCGCCCGCGATCAGGACCGGAACCCGGCGAGGGGCTGGTTTTACGGTTCGCATGTCATCGATCCCGGAAGAACGTCGCTGCGCGGCACGCAACCGCGCTCAGGAGACGCGCGCCTTTTGCCGGCGCCGCTGCGTCGGCCGGATATCGTGGCTTTCGTAAGGGGCGCGGCTGAGTGAATTGTTCGAATCGACCAGTCGCACCAGCAGCTTCATGAACATCGCCTGCTCGCTCGGACTGAGCGGGCTGAGGATGATCTGCTCGATGTTCAGGAGCCGTGGCTGCATGACCTCGATCACGGCCGCGGCGGTCCCGGTGATTCTGAGCGGTGCCTTGCGCCCCTTTGCCTTCAGCCGCTCAACGAGTCCACGCTCGAGCAGCCGTTTGACGACGACGCTGACCGTGGTGCGATCGAGCGCCACGAATTTGCCGATGCCGACCTGGTCGATGCCGGGAAGGACTTTGACTGCCATCAACACCGAGAACTGGACCGGCGTCAGATTGTATGTCTTGGCCTCGTCGATGAAGACTGAAGTCGATATCTGATGGAGGCGCCGCACCAGATGCCCGACCTTCTCGAACACCTGCGCGGGATTAACGGCGGCTGGCTCGCCGCTCGCGTTGGATATACCCGAACTCATCGTGTCCCCGTCGACGACCCGATCACCACTTCGCCACGAGCTCGGACGCGAATTCCTCGCGCCAGTCGGCCTCCGCGGCGATGACGTTGTCGTAAGGCCTCACGCCGCGATAGGTCGCGGGGTCGACGCCGCGCGGCTGACGGCCCTCGGCGCAGTCATGCGTCGCCTCGAGCAAGAGACGGCGCGCCGTGACGATCGCCCGGTCGGAGGTGCCGAGATTTTCCTGGGTACGGTCGACGACCGGGCCCATACCTTCCTGCAGCGCGAAATCCTGCGTGTTGACGCCTTTGATCCCCGTGAAGCTCTGCGTCTTTTGCTTCTGCCGATCGATCATGTAATCGTTGCGGCGATTGCGGATCGGCATGAACGTGCCGGGAATGATGTCGTCCTTGCCGCGCCCGTTGTGCACCTCCCAGCTCTCCATGTAGTCGGGATCAAGCGGAACCGATGAATCGTAGCTGACCGCCCAATTGTAGACATGGGTGTGCTCGTCATCGATCGGCACCCAGATGTGTCCGTCGAGCTTCGGCACCGCCGCACGCTCGCCGGTTTGCTCGGTGATCGTGCCGCGCATTTGCTGTGCCGGCAGGACATAATGGTAGACGCGGATGTATTTCGCGCTGTTGCGCACGTTGCGCGTCGAAATATAGCGATAACCGTAAGGCGTGACTTCGACATCGATGCGCGGTGCGCCGTCGGCGCGGACGAGATTCTTGTTACCCAGCGAATTGTTGTGCAGGAAGGACGAATGCGACGTGTCGAGCCCGCCTTCCATCGCTTGAAGGTAATTGCATTCCTCGAAGGTCTTCGACACGAAACGGTGCGTCGCCGGCGCGCGCAGCCATTCGTAATCCGGCGGGGCGGGCATCTGGTCTCGCTTGCCGAGGAAAGCCCAAACGACCCCGCCCTTCTCGACCGTCGGATAGGCCTTGACCCTGATCTGCGCACGCATCGGGCTGGTCGCGGGCTCGCTCGGCAGATCGACGCAGTTGCCGTCGACGTCGAATTTCCACCCGTGGTAGACGCAGCGCAGGCCGCATTCCTCGTTGCGGCCGAAAAACAGCGGTGCCCGGCGATGCGGGCAATAGGCATCCAGCAGGCCGATTCGTCCGTTCGTGTCGCGGAACGCAATCAGATCCTCGCCCAACAGCCGGGTGCGCACTGGCGCCCCATCAATTTCCGGCACTTCGGACGAGAGCAGCGCCGGCTGCCAATAGCGCCGCATGAGTTCGCCCATCGGTGTGCCGGCGGCGGTCCGAACCAAACGCTCGCTGTCTTCCGCTCTCACCGCCATCTCCAGTACCGTTGCAATTCAGTACTATGCATTTTATGATTGCGGCGGTTCGAGGGTCAAGGCCGGTCACGGCCGAACGAAAAGCAGCGAACCAGAAATTGCGGGAGGAACGTCCGATGCGTCTATTGCGTAAAGCCCTTCGATTTGCGGGTTTCCTGCTGCTCGGTGCGCTCGTTGTCGCGGGACCGGGGCGGAACGCGGCCGCGGAAGACGCTTTCCGCGTCGGCACGCCCGAGCCTCGAGCCTTCAATTTCGGTATGCTGAATGCCGGCGAGGAACTCGGCATCTTCAAAAAATACGCGCTGACGATCCAGCGCATCGATCTTGGCGGCGGCGCCAAACTCCATCAGGCGATGGTCGCCGGTGCCATCGACGTCGCGCTTGGCGGCGGCACCGATCTGCAATTCCTCGCCAAAGGCTCGCCCGAGAAGGCCGTCGCGCAAATGGCCAGCAGCCCGTCGAACATGGCGATCGTCGTCAAAGCGGATTCGCCGATCAAGACGGTCGCCGATCTGAAGGGAAAGAAGATCGGGGCCTCGACGGTAGGCTCGCTCACGAGCTGGATCGCTCTCGAAACCGCGCGCCAGCAGGGCTGGAAACCGGACGACATCACGCTGGTCTATCTGGGCAATTTCAATGGCCTGCTGGCTGGCCTGACCAGCGGCGCGATCGATGCGATGTCCGGCAATCTCGAGATCAGTTATGTCATCCAGGATGAGGGCAAGTACCGCATCCTCTTGCGCGGCGGCGACCTGGTGCACGATTTCGTGTCGTCCATCATTTACGCCAGCGACACGACCATCGCGCAAAAGCCCGAGCAGCTGCGACGCTTCCTCGCCGCGTGGTTCGAGACGATCCAGTATATGCATGACCACGAGGACCAGGCCGTGCAGATCATGGCCAAGCTTCTCGACACGACGCCGGCTGTCACGAAAAACATCTATGCGGCGGAGATGCCGTCCTTCTCGCTCGACGGTCGCTTCAATCGCAAGGATCTAGCGATCGTCGAAAAAACGCTGCTCAATTTCCATTCGATCGATGCGATCCCGGCCGATTCCGCCGTGCTCGACGAGCGCTTCCTGCCGAAGAAGTAGGTTGCAGCAGCAACCGGCGTCGTTCGCGAGCGCCGCCTTCAAGGCGGCGTGAAGGAGCGCTGAAGATCGTCGCGGTCTAGTAGATCAAGACGATCAGCGAGATCTCGCCGTAGGCGCCCGAGCCGCCGGCAACCGCCGAGACGTGGCGGCGGAACGAGTCCGAATAGCCGAGCGCCGCTTGCAGCATCGCCGACGAGCCGAGATTGATGCTCGTATAGGCGCCGTAGCGGCCTTCATCGAAATCGCGATTGCCCAGCGCGCCGAGTTCCGGCCCGACCGCGAACTGACCGAAATTCATCGCCGCCCGCGCCCGCGCCCAGTAGGTCGAATTCGCGGTCGAGAAATTGCCCTCGATCGAGGCCGGGAATTCCTGCATGCCGGCGCGCGCGACGCGGCCGACGAACATCGCGCCGAGCTTGTCGTTGACGTTGTGGCTCTCCGCCCGCGACGGCGCGACGCTGAAATCCTGATAGTCGGGGCCGACGAACAGCGATCCGGCGAAGCCGTAGCGCACGAGCTGATAGCCGATCTGCGCGTTGGCGCGGTTGAGCTTGCCTTCCGCCGAGCCGGTCGTCGAGAGCGACGAGTTGAAATCGTATTTGACGTAGACATATTCGCCGCGGACGAGGATGCCGTCGGCATCGAGCGAATGGGTCATCGGTGCCCAGACGCCGCCGGCGAAGGCGGCCGCGACGCGGCTCTTGAAGGCGCCCCCGGCCCAGAGCGCCGCGGCGGGCGATGCGGCCATATTACTATCAGGCATCCCATCGGCGGCAAAAGCGGCGGCGCTTGCCGTGCAGGCGAGTAGCCCGGCGACAAGGCAACGCAGAGCGATTTTCGCGTAGTTCATTCGACCTGTCCCCCGAAAATGCTGCTCGATCGGCCGATGATCTCCGACCGTATCAGACGACCATCATCGAGCTCGGCACGAAGCCCGGCTCGCTGATGGAATTCTCGCCGCCGAGGATACTCGCCGCCGCTTGCTGTGCCGCCGCCGCCTCAGGATTGGACAGCCGGGCATGGGCGAGCTCGGCATAAGGGCTGTCGGGATAGGTCATCGCGAATTGCGCGAAGGCTTCCGCCGAGCCCTGCTGCAGCGCTTGTGCCCAGGCGATCTCGACCGGCGAGTGCGCGGGCGGAACCGACGCGACGGCGATGCCGCTCACGGCCATCGGCATAGCGGCAACAAAGCTCAGGAACCGGCGCCAAGCGCGTGTCATTCGACTCTCTCCAGATGAATCCCCGCACGTAAGCTACCCGACATAGCGCCGGTTGCAAGCGCAATCACGAAGATGTGGCGACTCGCGCCCTGAAATGGGGCGGGTCAAACGCCCCAATCCGGGCTACTGGCGATCAGCCCGTGGCGCAGAAGATCGGCCGTGCCGGTGTAGCGTCGGCTATGCGGCGACAGGAGCGAGCCGCGCCACGCCGCTTCGCCGAGCGAATCCTGCAGCCGCCGATACGACAGCGCCCCCGCCGCATGCTCGCCCCGGGCGACGGCCTCGCCGACGCGGCGGCGCATATCGCCGACGAATTTGTAATGCAGCACCGCGCCCGAAACATCGGCCACCGGCAGATGGGTCGTGCCGTGGCTGCATTCGATATAGCGGACGTCCGGCGCCATGTGGACCAGCGGCGATTTCTGCAGCGACGAGGCCAGCCCGGTCAGGCGCCGCCGCAACCCGCCCTGAATGACGGTGTAAGGCGGCAATTCGGCGGGAATGGCGAGATAATCGACGTCGTAATAGCAGCTCGCCGCGAAGGGATCGGTCCCGGCGCCGAGATCGAGAGTCTCGGGATACATATCGAGCGCGATCGCGCGCACCAGGCCGAAGCCGCGATCCTCGCAATACGAAAGAAGATCGCGCAGCGGGCGGCCGCTATCGGAGCCGGGAAAGACAAAGCCCTCATCCATATCGACATGGATGCACCAGTGACCGATGCCGAAGCGCTGCGCAAGATGGTTGGTCCACAGCACGCCGAAGCCCGACCGGGCGAAGCTGTCGCGATTGGCGAACAGCGACACGTCGGGCTGCGCCGCCAGCCGCGCCACCGTGTCGTCGGTCGAGCCGTTGTCGGTGACGAAGAAGTGATCGACGCCGAGCCGGCGATAATGATCGAGGAACCAGTCGATGTAGTCGGCGCCGTTGTAGACGACGAGGAACAGCAGCACGGCGCCTGGCGTCTCGGAATAGTTGAGCTGCACGGTCCGCGGGTAGCTCGACTGCGCGTTGACGGCGAGATGGCGCGTCGCGCGGATGTGGCCCATCCAATCGCTGCGGGCCTTCGCGTGGCGGCCTTCGCGCTGGTCGAAGAACATCGCAAACGGTCGCAGCAGCGCGCCTTGTGTGAGGCCGGCCGGCAGCGCGCTATAGGCTTCGACCGCCTGCTCGACGTTGCCGAGGCCGATGAGGCAGCGCAGATAAGTCTGCCACAGGATCGGTCGCATCCTCTCCGTTGCCACGAACGGCGTCAGCCGCGCTAGCGCCTGGCGCAACAGCAGCGGCGAGCAATTGTAGTAATAGACGTGCAGCGCATAGCCGATGGCCGCGCCGAGCAATCCGACGCCGCATCGCTCGCACGCATCGTACGCCGCCTCGATGCCAGCCTGATCGCGGCCTCGGCTCGTCACGTAGAGCGCGGCATTGAGAAAGAGCAAGGGCGATCGGCGGCGAATGTCGCCGAGCAGCGTTTCGGCCGCGTCGAGCCGGTTGGCATCGGCGTGCCAGCGGCACATCACCGCCACCGCTTCCGCGCTGTCGCGGCTCGCCGCCGGAATCGCGGCAACGATGGCGTCGTATTCCTTCTCGCGCGCCGTCGCAGCAGCCGCATTTCCCGCGAGAGCGTAGAGAGCCCAATGCGTCGGATCGCGCGCCAGCGCGTCGCGGGCAAAGTCGAACAGCTCGTTCGTCCAGCCCATCAGCTCGCAGATTTCCGCCGCGGCCGAAACGGAAACCCGCCTGTCATAAGCCGGCGCCTTGGCCAATTCCGCCTCCGCCACGCGCGCGAGCGCGCGGGCCGCCTCGAGCTCCCCCGCATAGAGATGGCAGCGCAGGCGCAGTCCGCGGACGAGCAGATGCGCGGGATATGTCTCGGCGAGGCGATCGAGCAGCGCCGTCGTATACGCGAGCGGGCATTGCGCGACCATCTCCTGCGCCGCGGCGAGAACCGCCGTCGCCGGGTAATAGGTTTCGAGCCGCCCGGGCAGCGTCTCGAAGATCGCCATCGCCTCGTCGGTGCGGCCTTCCTTCGCATGGAGCACACCCTCCACCCGGCGATAGCGCTCGTCGGCCGCGCGCGCAGCGGCCGGTATTTCCGCCAGCACCGCGCGCGCCTCGTCGAGCGCGCCCCTCGACGCCAGGATCATCCCGAGGCCGAGCCGCGCATCGGCTCCTGGATCGCAAGCGCAGAGCCGGCGGGCGATGCGCTCGGCCCAGACATTCTCATCGCGGCGCGTCGCGATCTCGAGCGCTTGCGCGAGCGCCGCGGGATCCTCGGCGGAAGCGATCGCGGCATCGACATCGACGCCATCGAGCGCGAGGCCGATGAAGCCACGGCGCCGCGCGTCTTCGATGAGCGTGGACAGCGCCG
>Ga0335085_10006500_pt1 | contig 18396 bp, 18 predicted proteins | sample Lox_Sample_45_FD_206712 | JGI IMG/M metagenome (GOLD analysis project Ga0335085, IMG submission 206712) | Soil microbial communities from Loxahatchee National Wildlife Refuge, Florida, United States - Lox_Sample_4.5 | ecosystem: Environmental > Terrestrial > Soil > Wetlands | place: USA...
TACCCGGCCGGCCGGAACTGGGGTGAGATCTGCAGGGCCCACGGCAGCGAGGTCGGGCCGCCGAACAGTTCCTGGTTGAAGTAGTTGCCGACCCGGCCGATGGCCTGCGCCACCAGCAGCGCCGGGGCGACCGCGTCCATGAACAGGTAGGCGCTGGCCCCGGACCGGCGGACCCGCCATATGCCGACCACCGCGGCCAGCGCGATGCCGCCCCAGATGCCCAGCCCGCCGTCCCACACCGCGAGCACGCCGTACCAGTGGTGCGGGATGTACTTCGGCGTGGTCAGGTCGAAGTAGATCCGGCCGCCGATGATGCCCGCGGGCACCGCCCAGATGGCCACGTCGCCGACCAGGCCCGCGTCGCCGCCGGCCGCCTTCCACCGGCGCTGCGTGATGATGATCGCCAGGGTGATGCCGATGACGTACATCAGCCCGTAGAAGTGGATGTAGGCGGGGCCGACGTGGAACCCGCTGACCGGCGGGCTCGGGATGTCGAAAGGCGAAGCCAGGGCCATGCGCCCGAGCGTACCGTGGCTTAGTGCGCGAACCACCCTGGACGGCCCTGGACGTGCCCGGCCAGTCCGGCCGGACGGCCATGGTGACCGGGGCCAACTCCGGGCTCGGCTTCGAGACCGCCCGGGTGCTGGCGGAACGCGGCGCCACCGTGATCCTGGCCTGCCGCGACGTGGCCCGGGGCGAGGCGGCCGCGGCCCGGATCGCCGGGCCTGGACCGGTTCTCGTGCAGCGCCTCGACCTCGGCTCGCTGGCGTCGGTGCGCGCCGCGGCCAGCGAGATCCGCACCCGGCAGCAGCGGCTGGACCTGCTGATCAACAACGCCGGGGTGATGATGCCGCCGCCCGGGCAGACCGCCGACGGGTTCGAGTTACAGTTTGGCGTCAATCACCTCGGCCACTTCGCGCTGACCGGGCTGCTGCTGGACCTGCTGCTGGCGGCCGGGAGCGCCCGGGTGGTCACGGTGAGCAGCAACGGGCACCGGTGGGCCGGGCGGCTCTCCGCGGGCGGCCTGCCGCCCGCCGGGCGCGGCCGGGTCGTGGGGTACGGCACCTCGAAGCTGGCCAACCTGCTGTTCACCTATGAGCTGGACCGGCGGCTGACCGCGGCCGGCGCCCCGGTCAGCGCGCTGGCCGCGCACCCGGGCGCCGCCGTCACCGCGCTGACCCGCTATTTCCCGGCCGTGGTGGACCGCTTCTACCAGTCGTTCGGGAGCCCGGTCTCGCAGCCCGCGGCCATGGGGGCGCTGCCCACGCTGCGCGCGGCCACCGACCCCGCCGCCCGCGGCGGTGAGTACTACGGCCCGGACGGCTGGCTGGAGCTGAAGGGTTACCCGCACCGGGTCGGCTCCAGCGCCCGGTCGCACGACGAGCGGGCGCAGCGCGCGCTGTGGCAGGAATCCGAGCGGCTCACCGGGGTGCGGTATGCGGGCATCTGAGCGCTAACGTAAACCCCGTGGCCACCGGAACCGAGCACGTCACCAGCCAGATCCTGGACTACGTCCTGACTCACTCCAGCCCGCCAGATCCGCTGCTCAGCGAATTGCGGGCGGAGACGGCCCGGCGCTTCCCGGACCGGGTGACCCTGCAGATCGGCGCGGAGCAGGGCACGTTCATGACGCTGCTGAGCCGGCTGGCCGCGCCGCGCCGGGTGGTCGAGGTGGGCACGTTCACCGGTTATTCCGCCATCTGCCTGGCCCGCGGCCTGGCCCCGGGCGGCCGGATGCTGTGCTGCGACGTGAACGCCGAGTGGACCGCGCTGGCCCGCGAGTACTGGGCCAAGGCCGGCCTGGACGGCCAGATCGAGCTGCGGCTCGGCCCGGCCACCGAGACACTGCGGGCGCTGCCCGCGGACGAGCCGATCGACCTGGCCTTCATCGACGCGGACAAGGCCGGCTACGCCAGCTACTGGGCGGAGATCGTCCCGCGGACCCGCAGTGGCGGGGTCATCCTGGTGGACAACACGTTCCTGCACGGCCGGATCTTCGGTCCCGACCCCGACCCGGACGCCCGGGCCGTCCGCGACTTCAACGAGCAGGTCATCGCCGATGACCGGGTGGAGCTGGCCATGCTGTCGATCGGCGACGGGGTGATCTTCGCCCGGAAGAAGTAAGCCGGGCAAAGCTATGGCCACAGCATGCCGATTGGGCCCACAGCTTGCCGGCCGGTCCGCGACAATGACCCCAATGGGTGCCGTTTACCTGCGCGTCCTGGACGATCTGCGGGATCAGATCCGCAGCGGGCTGCTCGCTCCCGGAGCCCGCGTCCCGTCGCGCAACGCGATCATCGCCAAGTACGGGGTCGGCGAGACCGCGGCCAAGCACGCCCTGCAGGTGCTGGCGGCGGAAGGGCTGATCGAGGCCCGGGCCGGCTCCGGTTCTTACGTGCGCCTGCTGCCGGCGCCCGCCTACCTGGAGCACGACCGGCCGCACTTCCCCGGCTCCCCGTTCGGCCTGGCCGACCCGGCCGGTGACGGGGACGCCGCGGCGTCGCCCCGGCTGACCTGGGAGTATCAGTCCGACCGGGTCGCGGCGCCAGGCCCGGTGGCCCGGCGGCTCGGCCTGGCCGACCGGGACCAGCCGGTGACCCGGACCAGGTACCTGATGAGCGCGGACGGCACCCCGGTGCAGCTGGCCACCAGCTATGAGCCGGATCTGGGCCGCCCGCCCGCCGCCGACGCCGCGGGCCGCGCGGTCACCGACCGGATGCAGGCCATCGGCATCACCGTGGACCAGATCGTGGAGGAGATCTCGGTCCGGCCCGCGCTGGCCAGCGAGGCGGCCGTGCTGGGCCTCCCGGCCGGCTCCCCGGTGCTGGTCATCGAGCGGGCCCATCAGGCTGGCCCGCGGACCGTGGAAGTCGGCGAGGTCGTGATCGCCGCCGACCGGTTCCGGCTGCGCTATAGGTTCCCGGCATGAGCTGGCGGTTCCCGGCATGATCCGCCCGGCCACCCCGGCCGACATCCCGGCCATCTATCAGCTGGTACGGGACCTGGCCAGCTACGAGAAGGCGCTGGCCGACGTCACCGGCAGCGAGGCTGAGCTGCGCCGGGCGCTGCTGGCCGAGCCGCCCGCGGTGTTCGCCCACGTGGCTGAGCACGGCGGCCGGGTCGGCGGGTTCGCCCTGTGGTACCTGAGCTTCTCGACCTGGACCGCCAGCCACGGGATCTACCTGGAGGACCTGTACGTCCGGCCGGAGCTGCGCGGGCTCGGCCTGGGCCGGGCCCTGCTGGCCGAGCTGGCCCGGATCTGCGTCGCCCGCGGCTACCCGCGGCTGGAGTGGGCCGTGCTGGACTGGAACACCCCGTCCCGCGGCTTCTACGCCTCGCTGGGCGCGGCCGAGATGCCCGAGTGGGTGGCCAGCCGGCTGTCCGGCCCGGCCCTGCGCGACCTGGCCGCCACTGAGCCGGGCTGATTTACCGACCTGGGCTGGCCGCCTTGTCCGCCTGCTTCAGGTCCTCGGCCAGCTGGTCGGCGGCCATGTCGGTCTCCTTGGACAGAACCTTGCTGGCCGCCTTGATGTTGGCCGCGACCTGCTCGGCCAGGTTGGCCTCGTAGACCACGAGCAGCCCGGCGGTGCCGTCGTCGAGCGTCTCGCCCAGCTCCTTCAGGTCGGTGCGGCTCATCCCGCCGTGCGCGTGCCCGGCCACCGCGCCGATGGCGGCGCCGCCGCCGGCGCCCACGGCCAGCGCGCCGAGGATGCCCACCGGCGGGAACAGCGCCGCCGCCACCCCGGCGGCCAGGCCCCAGCCGAGCCCCACGGCGGCGCCGTGCCGGGTCGGCTGCTCATGCTTCTTGACGATGCTGACCTTGCCGTCGTCGTCCTTGGCGATGACGGCCGCGTCGAACTCGTGCGAGGTCTTCACCGCGTAGTACAGGGCCTTGACCGCCTCGTAGTCCTCGACCGCGCTGGGCACGCTGTCGTACGCCGCGGCCAGCACGTACAGGGTGTCTGGTTGCGCCATCGCTGCCCTCCTGGGTTTTCGGCCGACGCTAGGCGGCGGCCCGGGCCCGGGCCTCACCCGGCGGGAGTGAGATCCGCTGCCTTGCCGGCCGGCCCGGCGTGATGCCAGGATCGGCTCAGTGCAATGGTTTGCAGAACCACTGCAGAGCCGCTGGAAGGAGCCGGGCATGGCCGACAGCGACGCCGACATCGTGGTGGCTGGCGCCGGGCACAACAGCCTGCTGGCCGCGTGCTACCTGGCCAAGGCGGGGTACCGGTGCCTGGTCCTGGACGCGCGGCCGGTGCCCGGCGGCGGGGCGGCCACCGAGGAGCTGCTGCTGCCCGGCTTCGGCATCGATACCTGCGCCACCGGGCACACCATGATCCGGGTCAACCCGGCGCTGCTGCATGACGAGCTCGGGCTGGCCGCGGACTACGGCCTGCGCTACGCCGAGCCGGACCCGGTGGAGCAGGTGGCGTTCCCGGACGGGCGGCAGCTGACCATGTGGCTGGACCGCGAGCGGACGGCCGGGGAGATCGCCCGGTTCAGCGCCGCGGACGCGACCGCCTACCTCCGCCTGCTGGACGAGTACGACCAGGTCAAGCAGATCTTCAGCGAGGCCCAGTTCACCCCGGTCGGCTACGGCCCGTCGCTGGAGGCGCGCCTGCAGGAGCACCCCCGGGGCCGGATCTGGGCCCGGCGCCGGCAGCTGTCCGCGGTTCAGGTGACGGCGCACGAGTTCGAGAGCCGGCACATCCAGGCCTTCCTGCTCTGGATGGCGTTCCAGGTGTTCCAGCCGGTGGACGAGCCCGGCTCCGGGGTGCTGCCCTACGCGCAGACGGCCGGCCGCCAGCAGCGCAGCTGGTCCATCCCGATCGGCGGCTCCGGCCAGCTGACCGCCGCGCTCACCGGCTACCTGGCCGATCACGGCGGCACGGTCATCTGCGGCCAGCGGGTGACCCGGCTGCTGCTGGACGGCGGCCGGTGCGCCGGGGTGGAAACGGCCGGCGGCACCCAGTACCGGGCGGGCGCCGCGGTGCTGTCCACCATCCACGTCCAGCACCTGCGGGACATGGCGCCCCGGGCGGCCTGGCCGGAAGAGTTCCACTACGGGGTGGACACCTACGACGTCGGGGTGCCGGGCTTCGCCACCTACTACTGCGCCACCGCGGCGCCCCAGTTCCGCGCGCCGGACGGGCCACGTAGCGCGGTGTCGGCGGGCCTGGCCGGCTGGCCGGAGGACTTCATCCAGTTCGGCGCCGACCTGCGCACCGGCCGGTTCATCGCGGACCCGCCCTGGGTGCTGGTGGCCACGCCCACGCTGGCCGACCCGGGCCGGGCGCCGGCCGGCCAGCACACGGTGAAGATCCTCAGCCCGCAGGTCTACCAGCCCGGCCCGGACGGCTGGGCGCAACTCAAGCACGAGCACTCCCGGCGCCAGCTGGAGCGGCTGCGCGGGGTGGCCGATTTCCCGGACGAAGCCATCCTGGCCACCCTGGTCAAGTCCCCCGAGGACATCGAGGAACTGAACCCGCACATGATCCACGGCGCGTTCCACGGCGGGAACCGGGGGCCGGCGTTCAGCGGCCCGCTCCGGCCGGCACCCGGCTGGGCGGCGCACCGGATGCCCATTCCCGGCCTGTACCAGACCGGCGGCTCGACCCACCCGGGCGGCTCGATCACCGGCGCGCCCGGGCGCAACGCGGCCATCGTCATGCTGTCCGACCTGGGCCACGATCCGGCCGGGGTGATGGGTTCAGCGGTGGGCCGGCCGGTGGCCGTTCCGCAGCACCCGGGCTGAGGCGCCGCTGCCCGGCAGTAGCCCGGCCGCGGCCAGGTCGGCGGCCAGGTCGGCCACCTCGCGCTCGGTGTGCGGCAGCACCGGCAGCCGGACCGGCCCGCCGGACATGCCCACCAGGCCGGCCCAGGCCTTGATCGAGGCCAGCGCGTCGGCCATCCGCCGCTTGCCGTGCAGCCACTTGGCCGCCACCGCACGCACCGGGTCGAGCGTGCCCGCGACCTGGCCGGCCCCGGCGAAGTCACCCCGCAGGGCCAGCCCGGTGTACTCCCGCATCGGCTGCCACTGCGGCGTCTGGTACAGGTAGGGCGCGGCCGAGGACATGAAGCAGCGCTGGCCGTGCTCGCGCATGTTCTCCAGCCAGGTGCCCTCGTTCGGCTCGCACACCATGATCTGCCCGCCGACCCGGTCCAGCACCCGCAGGTAGTGCGCGTGGTCCCGGCCGACCTTGATGCCGCACACGTTCTCGATTCCTGCGCATCGCTCGACCAGGTCCAGCGACAGCGACACCCCGGAGTAGGCCGTGTCGAACAGCCAGATCCCGATGTCCACCGCCCCGCAGACCTGCCTGAACCACCGGTACAGGCCCTCGTCGGAGGCGGCCGGGTAGTACGGGTTGATCAGCACCGCGAAGTCCGCGCCCGCCTTCTGCGCGTGCATGGTCAGCTCGATGGCCTGCTCCGCGGAGGTATGCCCGGTGTGCGCGATCACCGGGCACTTCCCCCGGGTGGCGTCCACCGCCACCTCGACCAGGCGGCGCTTCTCGCTGCCGGTCAGCGCCCAGAACTCGCTCATCACCCCGCCGCAGAAGATACCGCCGATATGCAGCCCGCCGGTCAGCCGGTCCAGGTCGGCGCGCAGCGCCGCCTCGTCCAGCTGGCCGGAGGAGTCGAACGGCGCGGTGGTGGCCGCCCACAGCCCGGTGAAGCACTCCCGGGCCGCCTGCTTCGCTTCCGCCTTGGTGTACTCCATCCCTCAGCCCTCCGGGGTGCTCAGCTGACCGGCGCCCACGTGCACCGGTCCGCGGCCACGGGCCACACCGTGTCCGCCGGGGGCGGGGCCCAGAACTCGACGAACGCGAAGTCCGCGTCGCTGTCGTTGACGAACCAGTGCAGCTCGCCCGGGACGGTCAGCGCGCTCATCCCGGCGGTCAGCCGGCTCACCGCCCGGTCGGTGCACAGCAGCCCCTCCCCGGCCAGCACGCAGAACACGTGGTGGCAGCCGGCGTGGAAGTGCGCGGCCGCGCTGTCCCCCGGCCGGTACACCAGCCGGTTGGCGCGGATCTGCCGGGCGCCCACCGGCACCGCGTCGCTGACCAGGTCGAGCCGGTCCCGGGTGTCCCGGGTGGACACCAGGTGTGGCAGGTCGGCCGCGGTGAACAGCTCCGGCCGCCCCCGCCCGGGCGCGCGCCCACGCCCCGGCGCCTGGGCGAGCAGCACCTCGAGCCCGCGGGCTCCGGCGTGCAGCCGCAGCTCCGGGCAGCCGCCCAGCCACAGCACGCTTTCCAGGCCGACCGTGAACCGGCCGCCGCCGGTGTCCGCGGTCCCGGCCCCGGCCATCACGTACAGCAGGCCCTCCGGCGCGCCCAGCCCGATCGGCGGGCTGGCCGCCATCGGGGCCAGCGACCAGCGCCAGGCCTGCATCGGCACCGGGGCGCCTAACTCCTGCGGGCCGGCCCAGGCTTGCTCAGCCCAGCCCGCGCCCTGCCGGGCCGGCAGGTCGCCGGGATCACGGACAACTGGCATCGGTGCGCCTCCGGCTCTGCCGCGCGTCAGGACGGCGGCATGGTGATGATCGGGCGGATGGACTCCCGGCGGGCGAGCGCGCCGAACGCCGCGGCGACATCGGACAGCGGGTAACGGTCGGCAGTCAGCGGCCCGGTGCGGATCGCGCCCGAGGCCAGCAGGGAGATCATGGCGGGGTAGGCATTCGGACTCGAACGTACCCCCAGGACGTTCAGCTCGTCGAGGGTCACGCGGTCCACCGGCAGCTCGGCCAGCGCGCCGCCGGCCAGGCCGAGCAGCGCGACCGAGCCGCCGCGCCGGACCGCGCCCAGGGCCTGGGCGACGACCGCGGTGCTGCCCGAGCAGTCGTACACGTGGTCCACGCCGCGCCCGCCGCTCGCGGCGCGCACCCCGGCCACCGGGTCGGCCTGCTCGTAGTCGACCACGGCGGTGCAGCCGAGCTCGCGCGCCACCGCCAGCCGCGGGCCCCGGCCGACCATGATCACCTCAGTGGCCCCGGCGGCCCGTGCGACCTGGATCATCAGCAGGCCGAGCAGCCCGGGGCCGAACACGGCCACGCTGTCCCCGGCGGCGAGGCCGGTCCTGCGGGCCGCGTGCACGGTGAGCGCACCCTGGTTGACCAGGGCCGCGGACACCTCGCTGACCCCGGCCGGCACCCGGTGCAGCGCCACCGCCGGGCGCACCGCGTACTCGGCCAGCGCCCCGGGGGCGGTGTGCCCGTACAGCTTGAACCCGGGCTCACGGACCCGCTCGCACAGGTTGTACCGGCCCGCCCGGCACATCGGGCAGCTGGCGCAGCCGGTGTGGTTCTCGGCCACCACCCGGTCTCCCGGGCGCAGCCCGCTCCGGTCGGTGCCCGGGCCGAGCGCGGCCACCTCGCCGGACCACTCGTGGCCGATGATGAACGGCAGCGCGGGCGGCCAGGCGCCCGCGTACGCGCCACTGACAATCTTGAGGTCGGTGCCGCAGATGCCGCAGGCCCGCACCCGGACCAGCACCTCGCCCGGGCCCGGCTCGGGCCGCCCGACGTCGGCCACCTCCAGCCGGCCGAACTCGCGCAGGACCGCCGCGCGCATCGTGGTCACCGGTCCTCCTCCCCCAGCGCGGCCCAGATCTCCCGGGCCCGGCGGACCACGTGATCGGCCACGGCCTCGGCGATCTCCTCGGCCCGTGCCGCCTCGGCCAGCTCGGGGCGGCCGTACCAGCCGGTGCCCGCCACCTGGTGGAAGTCGCGCAGCACCGGGTACACGTCGGGCCGCCGGAACAGCCCGTGCGCGGCCTCACCGGCGGCCCGCTCGCTCGGCTCGGTGGCCCGGTCCAGATGGACCAGGCCGGGCTCGTAGGCCAGCACCGCGGCCGTCTCCATCGACCCGGCGTGGGTGAACTCCATCTCGGCCGGGAAGCTGGTGTGCGTGATCACGTGCGCCTCGGCGATCACCACCTGCACCCCGTGCTCCTGCTGGGCGGCGTCGGCGCCCAGCCGCAGCGTGGCCGAGTTGCCCTCGTGCCAGTTCACCACCAGGATCCGGTGCGCGCCCGCGGCGGCCAGGCCGGCGCACACGTCGGTCAGCACCGCGGCCAGCGTGGCGGGCCGCAGCGACAGCGTGCCCGGCCAGCCCAGGTGGTAGTGGGCCACGCCGGTGGGGCCGAGGGAGGCGACCGCGGTGTCCAGCCGGCCGGCCACCCGCTCGGCCACCGACAGCGCGGCGAACGCGTCGGTGCCCAGCGGCAGGTGCCCGCCGTGCTGCTCGACGCTGCCGGTGGCCACGACGGCCACCCCGCTCGCCGCGATCAGCCGGGCGGCCTGCGGCTGGGACATCCGCTCAAGCTGGCGGTCAGGGTGGCGCGGCACCGGGCTCAGCCTCCATATCCCGCTGGGCCAGCATTGGCCACAGCCTCACGATGGGCGGTAATCGGCGTCTCCCAGGCGTCGGTGACCACGTCCAGCAGCGCGGCCAGCCCGGCCCGCGCGTCGCCGAGCAGCGCGGCCCGCAGCGGGAACGCCCGGCCCAGCTCGGCCGGGTCGATGTCGAGCTGCAGGACGGCCTGGCCGGCCCGTGGGAGCGTCCAGCCGTAGGTGGCCCCGCTGCCCGCCTTGCACCCGGCCAGCAGCACCACGTCGGCCTCGCCCAGCGCGGCCGCCGCGGCGGTGGTGCCCATCGACCCGGTGACGCCCACGCTCAGCGGATGGTCCTCGGCCATGGCCCCCTTGCCGGACAGCGTGCTGCCGACCGCGGCGCCGGCCCGCTCGGCCAGCGCGGTCAGCTCAGCCCCGGCGCCGGAGTGCTGCACTCCCCCGCCGGCCAGGATGAACGGGCGCTGCGCGGCCCGCAGCACGGCGGCCGCGGCCTCCAGGTCGGCCTGGTCCGGCACCGGCCGGAACGGCGGGAACCGGCCGAACCGGGGGTCGCCGGGTTCCTGTTCATCATCAGCCACGGGCCCATCCAGCACGTCCTGCGGCAGGAACAGCACCGCCGGGCCCGGCCGCCCGCTGGACGCGACCCGGAACGCCTGCCGGACCAGGGCCGGCAGCACCTCGGCGGTGGGCACCGTGGCCTGCCATTTGGTCACCGGGGCGAGCAGCCCGGCCTGGTCCAGGGCCTGCGACGCGGCGCCCCGGTACCGGTGCGGGGCCAGCCGCGCGGGCAGGTCGCTGACCAGCGCCACGACCGGCACCGAGGCGCCCAGGGACTCGCTCAGGCCGGACGGCAGCTTGGCCGCGCCCGGCCCGACGGTCGCGTCGCACACCCCCACCTGGCCAGTCACCCGGGCGTACCCGTCGGCCGCGTAGGCGGCCGACCGCTCGTCCCGGGTGAGCACGTGGGTCAGCCCGGGCTGGTCCAGGATGCCGTCGTACAGCGCCAGCGTCTGCCCGCCGGGCACGCCGAACACGTGCCGCACCCCGTGCTCGGCCAGCAGCCCGGCCAGCAGCCGCCCCCCATGCTGCCGCCCGCCATGGGAGGGCTTCCCGGTCTCAGGCATGGGCCGCCAGGGCCAGCAGCCGTTCCGCGTTGCCGCCCAGGATCAGCTCTTCGCCCTCGTCCAGGCCGAGCGCGCGCACCTCGGCCACGCAGTTGTCGCTGCCCATGTCGAACGGCTGGTCCGAGCCGAGCAGGATCTGCTCCGCCCCGGCGTAGCCGATGAGGCCGGCCAGCAGCGCGGCGTCGTGGGTGACGCTGTCGTAGTAGAACCGGCGCAGCGACCAGTCCGGGCCGTGCGCGGTCCGCGCGGACGCCTCCGGCCGGACCGCGTAGGCCCGGCGCAGCCGGCCGCGCAGCACCGGCAGCGCGCCGCCGCCGTGCGCCAGCAGCACGCGCAGCCCGGGGAAGCGTTCCAGCACCCCGGCCAGGGCCATGTGCGCGGCGGTCACCGCGGTCTCCAGCGGGTTGCCGGCCGAGTTCCACAGATAGTAGCCGTCCAGGGCCTCGATGCCGAAGCCGCGGGTGGTGGGGTGGATGAAGACCAGCGCGCCGGTGCCCGCCGCCGCCTCCCAGAACGGCAGGAAGTGGTCATCGCCCAGGTACCGGCCGGCCACACTGGACGGGATTTCCACCCCGGCCAGCCCGGCGGCGGCCAGGCCGGGCAGCTCCCGCGCGGCCAGCTCCGGGTCCTGCAGCGGCACTGCCCCGACGGCGCTGAGCCGCGGATGGGCCGCCACCAGCCGGGCCAGGGCCTCGTTCTGCACCGAGCAGACCAGCTGGGCGTCGCCGGGCGGCGCGTCCACCGGCACCAGGCTGATCCACGGTGACAGCAGCAGGTGATCGACGCCGGTGGCGGCGGCCTCGGCCAGGATGACGTCCACGTCGGTGAACTCGCCGGTCACCGAGTTGATCTCCCGGCCGCGGAAGCCCACGACGCTCCGCCCGCCCGCGGCGCGGACGCGGATGGACGGCCGCCACTGGTCCGGCACCGCGGCGGCGGTGATCTCCGGGACGATGACGTGGCGGTGCGCGTCGACGATCAACGGGCGGCTCCCGGCGCCGTACCGTTCGACGCGGACTGGGCGTCCGGCTCGGCCGCCCGTTCTTCGGCCGCCTTGGTCTCCGGGGTCTGCTTGTCGGCCACCGCGCCGCCCAGGTACAGCGCGCCGATCTCCGGGTGGTTCAGCACCTCGTGACCGGTGCCGGACAGCCGGACCCGGCCGTTCTCCAGCACCACGCCGTGGGTGGACAGCCGCAGCCCGGCCCGCGCGTTCTGCTCCACCAGCAGGATCGTCTTGCCCTGGCTGTTCATCATGCGGACCGCGTCGAACACCGACTTGAGCACCTTGGGCGACAGGCCCATCGACGGCTCGTCCAGGATGACCAGGCTGGGGTCGAGCATCAGGCAGCGGGCGAACTCGACCAGCCGCTGCTGGCCGCCGGACAGGCTGCCCGCCTTCTTGCCCAGCCACTCGGTCACCTGGGGGAACATCTCCAGCACGGCGCCCAGCCGGCGGTCGGCCAGGCCGCGCTCGCGCAGGATGTAGCCGCCCAGCACGATGTTCTCCCGGACCGTCATCTCGCGGAACAGGCTGTGGTTCTGCGGCACCAGCACCACGCCCATGTCCAGCACCTGGCGCGGGGTCCGGCCGGACAGCCGCTCGCCGCGCAGCGTGACCTGGCCGAGCCGCGGCCGCAGCAGCCCGCAGATGCTGCCCAGCAGGGTGGACTTGCCCGCCCCGTTGGGGCCGACCACGCAGGTGATGCCGCGCTCGGCCACCTGCATGCTCACCCCGTGCAGCACGTCGCCGCCGCCGTAGCCGGCCACCACGTCCTCGACGACCAGGCAGGGCGCGGTGCCGTCAGCCGACCGGGATGTCATCGTCGTCCTCCGCAGTGCCGAGATAGGCGTCCAGGACCTTGGGGTCGGTCCGCACCACGCTGGGCGGCCCGGAGACCACCGCGGTCCCGTAGTCCAGCACGGTGACCTTGTCGCACAGGCCCATCACGAAATCCATGTTGTGCTCCACGATGAGGAACGTGGTGCCCCGCTCGTTGAGCTGCCGGATCCGGTCCGCGATCATCGTGATCAGGGTCGGGTTGACCCCGCCGGCCGGCTCGTCGAGCAGCACGATCGACGGGCTGGCCATCAGCACGTAGGCCAGTTCGAGCAGCTTGCGCTGGCCGTAGGACAGCGTCTCGGCCAGCGCGCCCGCGTACTTGGCGATGGTGGTGAACTCGAGCAGCTCCATGGCCCGGCGCCGGGTGGCCGGGCCGCCCGCCCGGGCCAGCGGGTTGCGCAGCCGGCCCTGCCCCCGCTCGTGGTGCTGGGCGGCGACGATCATGTTCTCCATCACGGTCAGCCGGGAGAACACCCGGGTGAGCTGGAAGGTCCGGCCGATGCCGGCCGCGAACACCTTGTCCGGCGCCGCGTTGGTGATCTCCTTCCCGCCCAGGTAGACGTGGCCGCTGTCCACCCGCTCGTAGCCGGTGATCACGTTGAACAGCGTGGTCTTGCCGGATCCGTTCGGGCCGATCAGGCCGGCGATGCTGCCCTCGTCCACCTCGATGGTGGCTCCATCGAGCGCCTGGACGCCGCCGAACGCCTTGCTCACCCCGTCGGTGCGCAGCAGCGCGGTCATCGGATGCTCCCGGTCCTGGAGGTGGATGTGCTGGGCGCCGCCGCGTCGCCGGTGCCCGCAGGGGCCGCGGTGCCCGGGGTGGGCCCGCCGCGGCGCTCCCGGATGGCCTGCCACTTGGTCAGCAGCTCTTTCCCGGTCGGAATGATGCCGCGGGGCAGGAACAGGATCACCGCGAGGAAAATCACGCCCAGCGAGATCTCGGCCACGAAGCCGTTGGTGAACGTGATCGCTTCCCACTGCTGCAGCGGCTCCAGGATGAGCGCGCCGAGCACCGGGCCGGCCAGCGTGCCGACCCCGCCGAGGAAGCCCATCAGGACCACGGAAAGGTCGAAGTTCGGGTCGAACACCGTCTCCGGAAGAGCCTGCCCGATGAAGAACCACCACAGCCCGCCGATCATGCCGGTAATGCACCCGGAGATGATGAACGCGCTGAGCTTGGTCCGCATGGTCCGGACGCCGAGGCCGCGGGCCCGGTCCTCGTCATCCCGGATGGCCAGCAGCTGGAGGCCGAACCGGGAGTTCCGGATCAGCCAGGCCGCCGTGATCGCGCCCGTCGCGACGATGAGCGCGGCGTAGTAGAACGGGTTGTTGTAGTCGGCCGCGTTCCACAGGAAGAACGGCGTGCTGACGCCCTGGTTGCCTCCGGTGAAGGCCAGGTTGTAGGCCATCAGCTGGAAGATGAAGAAGACGGCGATGGTGATGACCACGAACGTGTGCCGCCGCACCCGCAGGGCGATCAGCCCGAACGGCACCGCGACCACCGCGGCGGCCAGCCCGCCCAGCGGCAGCAGGGCGAAGATGGTGCCGCCGATCACCTTCCAGTGGATGGTCAGCAGCCCGACCGTATAGGCCCCGGTGCCGAAGAACACCGCGTGACCCAGCGAGATGTAGCCGGAGAAGCCGGAGAACATGTTCCACGCGGTCACCGCGGCCACGAAGATCAGCGTGTCCACGGCGAACTGGGTGTACAGCGCGTTCGTGATGACCAGCGGGAAGATCACCGCGATGACCAGCAGCACGGCCAGGCCGCCCAGCCGGATCAGGGTTGGCCTGCTGAGCCTGCTCATTGTGCCCTCGCCGCCTTCTTGCCCAGCACGCCCTGCGGCCGGATGGCCAGCACCAGCACCAGGGCGCCGTAGAACACCACCACCGACCAGCTGGGCGACCAGAGCACGTCGACCACCGCTTCCAGGGTGATCATGAAGATGGCGGCCAGCATGGCCCCGGCGATGCTGCCCATCCCGCCCAGGATGATGATGGCCAGCAGCCGTGAGATGAGGTCATAGCCGGTGTTGGGGTTGAACCCGCCGCCGGTCGCGCCGAACACCATGCCGCCCACGGCGGTGACGGCCACGCCGACGCCGAACGTGAGCATCTGCACCCGGTTCACGTTGATGCCGACGATCCGGGCCGCGGTCTGGTCCTGCATGGTGGCCCGGATGGTCCGGCCGAACGTAGTCCGGTACAGCATGAAGTAAATGCCCACGACCAGCAGCACGGCCAGCACGAACCCGTAGATGTAGATGTAGTCCAGGTAGAAGCCGAACACCTTCGGCCCGGACTGGACGTACGAGGCGTTCAGGCTGACGTAGTTGGACCCGAAGATCAGGTACAGCACCCCTTCGATGATGATCGCCACCGCGTACGTCGCGAGCAGCGACATCGAGGTGCGCTCCCGGCCGCGCAGTGGCCTGATGAAGGCCCACTGGATCGCGACCCCGACGAGGAACATCGCCGGGACGGTCACCAGCAGGCCGACAAACAGGTCGAGGTGCAGGTGCACGGACAGCACGTAGCTGAGGTACGCGCCGAGCACGACCAGGATGCCCTGGGCGATGTTGATGATGTCGAGCACGCCGAAGATCAGCGTCAGCCCGACCGCCATCAGCGCGTAGACACCGCCGCCGAGAATGCCGTCGACGATGGCTTCGGTGAGTTCGCGTCCCATTCCTGGTTCATGCCCTTCCCTGCTCACTAGTTGGCCTGGGCCGCGTCCTCAGCGAACCCCTCTTGATCAGCCCCAGTTCGGTTTGAGCGCCAGGGCGGCCGGCCCCGGGTGTGTGGGCAGCACCTGGAGGAACTGGCTGTCCTGCCACTGGAAGATGAACGCCTGGTGCTGCGCGTCGGTGTTCTCGCCCAGCGCGTTGAAGGTGGCCGCGCCCTGCACCGTCTGCACCGTGTGGTGATGCAGGTAGTCGGCGATCGTGGTGTTGTTCAGGGTGCCCTTCGCCTGGATCGCGGCGGCCAGCGTCTCGCCCGCCGAGTAGGCCTCGGCCACGTCGGCGTTGATGTCGTTGGTGGTGCCGCCGAACTTGGCGATGTAGTCCTGCACCATGACGTGGCTGAGCGCGTTCTGCTCGCCGCCGTACCAGCCGTCCGGCACCATGATCGCCTGGGCGGCGTTGGACCCGCCGATGTGGTGCAGGAATTCCTCGCCCTGGTCCGGTCCTGACGACGCGATCATGATCTTCGGGGTGAAATTCTTGGCCTGGAACGCCTTCACGAACGCCAGCAGGCTGGGCACGTCCACCGTGCCGAGCACGACCAGTTCCGGGTGGGCGGCCGCGACCGCGTTGGCGATCGGGGTCAGGTTGGAGTCGGTCGCGTTCGGCGTGACCGCCTTCTTGGGGTCGGTGGCGTAGACCGTGTGGACCCCGTGCTGCGACAGGTAGGTCTCGGTGGCCTTCACCGGCGGGTCGGCGAACGGGTCGCTCACCATCGGGTAGGCCGCGGTGGCCGGCTTCTTGCCGGCCGGCAGCGAGGCCACCCAGCTGGCGAACGGTTGCATCTCGGTCGCGTCAGGCACGCTGACGCTGAAGAAGTAGGGATCCGGCTGGCTGAAGACGGCGGGGCCGGTGGCCGACCCGGCGGCCAGCGCGTAGTGGTATTTCTCCGCGACCGGCTGGGCCGAGGCGGTGAGCAGGGTGGAGAACGGGGCCAGCGTCAGGTCCACGTGATCCACCGTGATCAGCGTGGTGTAGTCCTTGGTCACCGTGTTGGGGTTGCTGTCGTCGTTGACGATCTTCAGCTGCACCGGCCGGCCGAGCAGGCCGCCCTTCGCGTTCACGTCGCTCTGCCACAGCTCGTATCCGTGTTCGGTCGCGATGCCGTCCGCGGAGAACTGCCCGGTCAGCGGCAGCGAGATGCCGACCACGATGGGCTTGGCCCCGTTGCCGGCCGAGCTGGTGGTGCTGGCATTGCCACCGCCGCACGCGGCCAGCGTCAGCACGGTTACCACGCTGCTGGCGGCGAGCAGCGAGAACCTGGCGCGGTCGCGCCTCATCGGGGTGCTCCCTTCCTCGGTGCGCGGAGCGCACATGGCATTCAACGGGCACCGTATGCCCTGGCCGGTCCCCGTTCGGCCGGTTTGGGCCGAACGATTGCAGGCGGCCACGTGCTGCTCCGCGCACCGCATCATCAGTTCACAACCCCGGGCTCAGCTGCCCCAGATGGGCTTGGGGTTGACGATCGCCACCGAGCCGGTCGCGCTGGACGGCAGCACCTGGACGAACTTGCTGCCCTTCTGCCACTGGAAGATGTACTTCGACGCCACCACGTTCTCGCCGTTGCTGGCGAACTTGGCCGGTCCCTGGACGGTCTGGATCGTCACGCCGCTGTGCAGGTAGTGGGTGACCTTCGAGTTGCTCAGGCTCTTGGTCGCCGTGACCGCGGCGGCCAGGGTCTCACCCACCGAGTAGCCCTCGGCCACGTCCGCGTTGATGTCCGACGCGGTGCCGCCGTACTTGGCGATGTACGCCTTGACCATGGCCTGGCTCAGCGCGTTGGGCTCGCCGCCATACCACCCGTTCGGCACCATGATCCCGGTGGCGTTGTCCGCCCCGACCGCGCTCAGGAACGCCTGGCCCTGGTCCGGCCCGGCCGACGCGGCGAAGATCTTCGGGTTGTAGTGCTGCTGCCGGAACGCGGTGATGAACGCGTTGGCGGTGGGCACGTCCACCGAGCCGAGCACCACCATCTGCGCATTGGTAGCCGCCACCGCGTCGGCGCCCGCCTTGTAGTCCGGGTTCTCCGCCGGGAAGACCTTCGAGTAGACCGTCTTGACGCCGGCCTTCTGCAGAATGGCCTGCGCGGTCTCGGTCATCGGGTCGGCAAACGGGTCGTTGACCTGCGGGTAGGCGGCCGTCTTCGGGCGCTCGCTGGCGGGCAGCGAGGCCACCCAGTTGGCGAACGGAACCAGCTGGTCGGCGACCGGCGGGCTGACCGCGAAGATGTTCGGCAGGTTGAGCTGGAAGACGGCCGGCCCGCCGCCCGCTCCCTCGGGGAACGCGTAACCGTAGCGCGCCGCCACTTTCGCGGCCGGCACGGTCAGCAGCGTGGAGAACGGCCCGAAGACGAAGTTCACCTTCTGCTGGGCGATCAGCTTGGTGTAGTTGGTGGTCACCGTGGTCGGGCTGCTCTGGTCATTCTCGTAGACCATCTTGACCTGACGGCCGAGCAGTCCGCCGTGACTGTTGACGTAGCTCGCCCACAGGTTGTAACCACGCTGGAATGCCTGGCCGTCTGCGGAGAAGTCGCCGGTCAGCGACAGGGACGTGCCAATGACGATCGGCGACTTACTGTTATTACTGCCTGATGAGTTGCTGCCGCCGCTGCTGCTGCAAGCGGCTAGGACCATAGCCGCGGCGGCGGCCGCGGCCGGGATAGCCAAGAACCGGGTGCGGTGAGGTTTCATCCGGTCCTCCTTCCATATTCAGGAATCTCCTGTGTATTGGCCAGGTGCAGCCACGCGCCGGCGGGCGCGTCCGTGGGGGACCCGGATGGCTGCAAAAGGGGCTGGCCGGGACAGTGGCTCACGGTACTGCATTAGCTGCACTATTAGCTGCACTGCCGTCGGGCCGGTCGAGACCGTCAGAGATGTCGGAGTTTTCACTTGCCAGTTGCAGGCCGGCCGACTGGGCCTCGAGTTCAATGAGGGCGGCGAAATCCTGCTCACCGTAGCCCCGGCCAATAAGCACCTGGATCAGCTGATGTACCAGCGACGCCACCGGGAGCGGCACTTCTTGCTCCCGGCCCGCGGCCAGACCCAGGTCAAAGTCCTTGCGCAGCAACGTGGCGGTAAAGGTCGGATGAAAGTCGAGGTTGACGAATGCCGGCGACTTGTAACGAGTAAACGGCGAACCCATCACACTTTTATTAAGGCAACTGAGGAACGCTTCCCGGCTGACGCCGCTCTTCTGGGCCAGGACCGTCACTTCCGCCAGCGACTGGGTCACAACGCCAAGGAAGAGATTATGGCAAAGCTTTACCGTCCGGGCCAGTTCTCCCTCGCCGACATATGTCGCGCCCGCGCCGAGCAGATCGAGATAAGGCCGGGC
>Ga0335085_10006501_pt1 | contig 18392 bp, 12 predicted proteins | sample Lox_Sample_45_FD_206712 | JGI IMG/M metagenome (GOLD analysis project Ga0335085, IMG submission 206712) | Soil microbial communities from Loxahatchee National Wildlife Refuge, Florida, United States - Lox_Sample_4.5 | ecosystem: Environmental > Terrestrial > Soil > Wetlands | place: USA...
ATGAAACCAATCACGCAGGAGAACGACAGGCTCGGATTTGTTGGGATCGGCTACATGGGCCGGCCGATCGCGCGACGGTTGCTCGAGGCTGGCTTCAAACTTACAGCATACGACCGGGACACCAGCAAGGCGGAGGAGTTGATTTGTTATGGCGGCACCGTGGCAAAGAGCATTTCAGAGCTTTCCTCCACCTGCAACGTCGTGTTGTCGTGTCTACCGAGCGATGAAGCTGTCCTGGCGACTTACAGAGGGCCAGACGGCGCGTTCGCTCACGCGAATCGCGGCGCGGTGGTCATTGATATGAGCACGGTCTATCCGGAAACCTCGGAGGAACTCGCCAGACTTGGGGCAGGGCGCGGAGTGGAGGTCCTGGATGTGACGATTTCGGGAAGCACGCCCACAGCGGATAGCGGTTTGCTGACACTGTTTGGAGGTGGCAACCAGGCGCGCTTCGATTCTGCTGAGTCGATTTTTCGTGTCATTGCCAAAAATTATTTTTATCTCGGGCCGCACGGCTCCGGAGCGACGATGAAGCTTGTAGTGAACTCCCTGCTGGGAATCGGAATGCAAGCGATCGCCGAAGCGGTTGCGCTGGGCGAGAAGGCCGGCCTGGATCGCAACCGCCTGCTGGATGTGTTGTCGCAGACGGCAGTGGTCGCCCCGGCGCATGCGGGCAAACTGCAAAGGGCGAAGAAGTGCGATTACAGTCCGCAATTTCCGATTCGCCTGATGAACAAGGATTTCGGTTTGATTCTTAATCTCGCGGCCAGCGTTGGCGTGCGAATGCCCGCCGCAGGGGCCGCTTTTGGGATCAATGCAAGGCAATTGGACGAAGGAACGGAACAGGACTTTTCGGCGGTGATCCTGCAGATGGAAAAACAGGCCCATCTGAATTACACAGACAGGTGGGCACCTGCAGACGGCAATTCCGCGGTTGCAGCGCGTTAATTCGAGCAAGGTATTCATCGGTGTTTGTGTCGGCGGCGAGGCAAGAGCATGATTCAACTTCATTTGAATCGGCCTGAGCAAGCGTTCAATGGCACCGTTGAAATACCCTCGGAACTCACTGCGCCCGTTGGATGAATTGTATCCGAAGTCGAAATGAAAGATTGTGAGCAAAGGAAAAGCCATGAATCAAGACAAGTCGGAACGACATGTGATGTTTGCCTGCCTAGTTATGCTGCTGCTGTTTGTTTGCTTCACGCTGTTTGTCTCCTCGGTTGCGCGAGCGAATCCGGCTCCAGACAGTACAGCCCCCAGCGCGACATTCCACACAAAATGCGTCATGTGCCACGGGCCAGACGGCGGTGGCTCAGAGGTCGGGAAGAGCATGAACGTTCCGGACCTTCGCTCCTCGGCTGTCCAGAAGCAGCCCGATACGCAACTCGCGCAAATCATCTCAGAGGGCAAGGGGTGAATGCCTCCGTTCAAGAATTCGCTCAGCGAGGATCAGATTCGCTCTCTCGTCGCGTACATCCGCTCGCTGCAGCCGAAGAAGTAGCTTTCCGAGTAATTCACCAATCTCTCAAAAGAAAGAGCAGGAAGGGACAACATGTTGGAATACATCGATATCAAAGGCACGAATCTTATCGCTTCGCGAATTGCGCTCGGCACCTGGGCCATCGGCGGCTGGATGTGGGGTGGAACGGACGAGGCGGAATCCATCCGCACCATTCATGCGGCGCTCGACCACGGCATCAATCTGATCGATACCGCACCTATCTACGGCCAGGGACGCTCCGAAGAAATCGTGGGCGAAGCCCTGCGGCAAAGCCGCCGCAGAAAGAGCATCATCCTGGCCACCAAAGTAGGAATCGACTGGACCAAGGGACGGATCGAACGCAACTCCACGCGCCGGCGCATTCTTCAGGAACTTGAGGATTCCCTCCGCCGCCTGCAAACCGATTACATTGATCTATATCAGGTGCACTGGCCGGATCCCCTGGTCCCCATCGAAGAGGTAGCGCGCACTCTTCGTGATCTCTGCGAACAGGGCAAGATTCGCGCCATTGGCGTCAGTAACCATTCGCCCGAAGAGATGGCTCGCTTCGGAGCCATCGCGCCAATTCACACAATTCAGCCACCGTACAATCTCTTCGAACGCGAAATAGAACATGACGTGCTGCCATACGCCCTCAGCCGGCGCATTACCACGCTGACCTATGGCGCGCTCTGCCGCGGATTGCTCAGCGGCTCGATGCACGCCGGTCGCCAGTTCTCCACCGAAGACATGCGCAAAACCAGCGACCCCAAGTTTCAGCAGCCGCATTTCGCGGAGTACCTGGACGCGGCAAACAAACTAGATGCCTACGCACGTGAACATTTTGGCAAGCGCGTGATTCACCTGGCAGTTCGCTGGCTCCTCGACCAACCCGGCGTTGGCATCGCGCTGTGGGGCGCGCGCCGTCCAGAACAACTCGAGGCCATCAAGGAAGTCGCCGGCTGGTCGTTAAGAGAGGCCGATTTTGCCGCGATCGATGCGATTCTGCGCGAGAGTATTCGCCATCCAGTCGGGCCGGAATTCATGGCTCCCCCGGTCCGGCAAATGCGCCGGGTGGCTTGAACTTCTGCACCGGCAAACGTCACGTTCGCGGAGGATTGCTCCACGAGCATCTGGGCAATCGAATAGCAAGCGTCGGAGTAAGAAATGCTGAAAGGAAGAATTTTGGAGGCAATCATGAACAAGAAAGAGCTTTCTGCAAAAACGGCTGGAGAGGTTTCATTGGGCGGGGAGATATCCGTACATCGTCTCGGCTTCGGAGCGATGCGTCTGACGGGCGAAGGCATCTGGGGGCCGCCAAAGGATCCCAAAGGCGCGCTAGCCGTTCTTCGCCGGGCCGTGGAGCTTGATGTCAATTTCATTGATACTGCAGATTCCTACGGCCCGAACATCAGCGAAGAACTGATAGCCGAGGCGCTGTTTCCATACCCGGCTGGCCTCGTCATCGCCACCAAGGGAGGTTGGAATCGTCCCGGCCCGAATCAATGGACCCACGATGCCACTCCGTCGCACCTTCGCAAAGCGGTTGAAGGCAGCCTCAGGAGGCTGCGACTGGACCGCATTGACGTCTATCAACTTCATATACCGGATCCAGTCGTCTCGTTTGAGGCGTCAGTGGAAACCCTGGCGCAACTTCGAAACGAAGGCAAGATCCGCCTGGTCGCGTTGTCGAACGTGACGCAGGAGCACATCGAGCGGGCGCGCAAGATTGTTCCCATCGTATCCGTACAGAATCGCTATAGCTTTGCGGACCGTGAATGGGACTACGTGGTGGATTACTGTGAGCGCAATGGGATTGCCTTCATTCCCTGGTTCCCGCTGGGGGCTGGCAAAGTTGCCGGCCAGGTGCTCGACCGAATCGCCCAGGCACACCACGCGAGCCCGACCCAGGGGGCCCTCGCATGGCTCCTGCGACGATCTCCCATGATGTTGCCCATCCCGGGTACTTCCTCGATCGGACATCTGGAGCAGAACATTGCTGCGGCCTCGCTGAGACTGTCGGCGGAGGATTATGAAAAGCTTTCTCGTGTTCCCGCGATGGTGGCCACGCGGTAAGTGATCTTGCCCCACATGAAGCCATTTGTTTCTGAATAATGCGAAGCAGTTCGATGCTTTGAGAGGACTAGGTCAAGGCTCCGCGCGATGCAGGCGTGTTCACCAAGGCGGATCGATTCATATGTCAACGGTGCTGCGCCTCTGCCCGGCGGAATGGCTAAAGTCACGCAGGAACTCTGGATTTAGAATCCGGCGCAACTTGCGTCGTGCGTGAAAAAGCCGTGCTTTCAGAGCGCCATCGGAAGTCCCCAGAATCTGAGCTGTCTCTTCGACAGAACGTTCCTCGAAGTCTCGGAGCAGGACTGCCCTGCGAAGGGTTGGGCGCAAGCCATGGACCGCCTTCGTCAAGATTTCCTTACGCTCGCTCCGCCAGCAAGACTCTTCAGGGCTCGGGCTCTGGTCAACGAATGGGTCCGGAGTGGACTCCGTCGAGTCCTGAGGAGAATCCGGCAACACTTCCATTACCCTACGCTTTCGACGTAGCAACATGTAGGCTTCATTCATGACGATGCGGGTCAGCCAACTGGAGAATCGAGCCTTCTCTTCGAAGTGGGCAAGATGACGGAAGGCCTTGAAAAAACTCTCCTGCACCACATCTTCGGCGTCCTCACGATTCCTCGTGATCCGTTGCGCCGTGGCCAGTGCTCTCTGTTCGTGGCGGGAAACCAATTGCTCGAAGGCTCGCGCGTCCCCGCGCTTTGTGGCAGTAACCAGCGCGACGTCGGAGTCCTTCTCTCTGCTCGTTGCACGAGACGTTTCCATGGTCAAAAACCTCCTCACGCTGTCTCCAGCGGCCAACTCTGATCACAGCAATGAGTGTGCCAGAAGTTGCCCGTGTCGTAAGCCCTCGCAAGTGATTGGCAAAGAGAGGGATGCATCAATTCGGGGGCAGCTTCGCGGCGTTGATCGCACCGCAAACTGTCAGGGTATTGGCAGGGTGTCTATCGGACCGGATAGTGCACGGCTTGCGCGCTGGCCGCAGGCGGAAGCGAACAGACTGAGCGGTGGTGACCGGAACATGGATGTGAATCTCAGAGTGAGAGATTGGCGTTCCCATTGAGGAAGGCTTCGCGGCAAACAACCCTGTTGCAAAATGTGTTTGCGACGGACCAAGATTGTCCTGGTTTGTTCGTTTAAACCCAGGGCACGGACAATCCCTATTCGGGAGCAAAAACTATGTCCCGGTTTAACCCTCTTTCGTGGCCCAAGCCGCCCATGATTTGGCGGTACGGGATTACTGTTCTGTCGGTCCTGTCGGCAGCGACCATTTCCTTGTGGCCGCCTTTTCATTTGCAGAGTGCTCCGGCGTCCTTGTTTCTTTGCGCCGTTCTTGTCAGCGCCTGGTTTGGTGGAAGCGGGCCGGGATTGTTTGCCACGGCTCTCTCAACTCTCGCTTTCTACTACTATTTCCTGACTCCGGTCCACTCACTGACCGTCAAGACCGAAGAAATTCCTCGCCTTGCAATGTTTATGCTGGCCGCTTTGTTTGTTGAATCGCTGAGTGCCGCGCAGAGAAGGGACACGGAATCGCTCCGGCTTGCGCGGGACGACCTAAAAAAAAGGATTCAGGAAATCCAGCACACTAATGCGGCACTGCAGGCCGAGAGTCGTGAACGGATACAAATCGAAAATCTCTTGCGGCGCAGTGAGGCCTATCTGGCGGAGGCGCAAAGACTGACCCACACGGGTAGCTTTGGATGGGGTGTTCAGAGCGGAGAACTTCGGTGGTCCGACGAAACCTTTCGAATCTTCGAATGTGACCCAAAGGCGAAACCAACGATGGAAGTCATTTTGCAGAGGACGCATCCGGAAGATGTCGCTCTTGTGAAACAGACTATCCAGCACGCCCTAGAAGAGCAGGGGGATTTTGATTTCGAGCATCGTTTGCTCATGAAGGACAGTTCCATCAAACATGTCAGAGTCGTGGCTCACGCCATCAAGGACACTTCGGGCGAGATCGAATTTGTGGGAGCGCTAATGGACATAACGTCCGCGAAGGAGGAGGAAGACCGCACCCGGCTGATAATTGACACCGTGCCGGCGCAACTCTGGACGGAGACTTCGGAGGGCGTGGTCGATTTTGTAAATCGCCGCTGGGTTGATTACACGGGAATGACACTCGAACAAGCTATTGGATGGGGCTGGACGAATATGGTGCATCCCGATGACATTGAGCGAGTGCTGAGCAAGTGGCGAACACTCATCGCAGAAGGGAAGCCCCGCGAGATTGAGTCGCGCCTCAGAAGGTTCGATGGGACGTATCGTTGGTTCCTCAGCCGTTGCTGTCCGTTGGTGGACCGCTCCGGACACATCCTGGGATGGTACGGCTGCGATACGGATATTCATGACCGGAAAGAAGCGGAAGAAACGCTGCGGCGAAGCGAGGGCTATCTGGCCGAGGCGCAGCGACTCAGCCACACAGGCAGTTGGGCATCTATACCGGCCAGGGGAGAGATCAGGTACTTCTCCGAAGAATGCTACCGGGTTCTGGGTTTTGATCCGCATGATGGACAACCGCGATACGAAACATTCTTTCAGCGCGTCCATCCGGATGATCAAGCCAAACTTAGCGAAGCGGTAGACAGAGCGGGAAGTGAGAACACGGAATTCGAGCTGGATTACCGAATCGTTCACCCCGGGGGCGAAATCAGAGACATCCACGTGGTAGGGCATCCTGTTCCAAGCCGTACTGGCGATTTCGTTGAATTCGTCGGTACCGTGATGGACATTACTGAGCGCAAACGGGCGGAGGAAGAGCGCGAGAGATTGCGCCAAGCGAACGAAGATCTCGCCCGCGTCAACCGCGTGACCACCATGGGAGAACTGACGGCATCCCTGGCGCACGAAGTGAATCAGCCGATCGCCGCGGCTGTCACCAGCGCCAATAGTTGCATCCACTGGCTGGCGGCCGAAGTCCCGAATCTCGAGAAGGCTCGCGCGGCTGCCCTGCGGATCGTGAAAGATGCCACGAGGGCTGCGGAAATCATTACTCGCACTCGCCTGTTGTTTCAGAAGGGCGCCCCGCAGCAGGAGTTGGTCGATATAAACGAAATCATTGGAGAGATGATTGTCCTGTTGCGCGGTGAGACTACGCGATACTTGCTGTCACTCCGGACCGAACTTGCGCCGGATCTTCCTCCGGTCCTGGGGGATCGCGTGCAATTGCAGCAGGTGCTGATGAATCTGATGATGAACAGCGTCGATGCCATGAAGAATGTGGATGGGATGCGGGAACTCGCGATCAGGTCGCAGCGGACGGAAAACGAGCAACTGCTCGTGTCCGTCAGCGATACAGGTGTGGGCCTGCCACCCGGGCAAGCAGACCAGATCTTCAATGCGTTCTTCACCACCAAGCCGCACGGCACTGGCATGGGACTTCGGATCTGCCGCTCCATTGTCGAATCGCATGGCGGCAGATTGTGGGTGGATACCAACGCTCTGCGCGGCGCTACTTTCTACGTCTCTCTGCCTGGAAAAGTTGAGGTGCCTCCATGACGCCCGCTAGTGCTGCCACCGTTTTCATCATTGATGACGATTCTGCTGTACGTGCGTCGATCCAAGACTTGCTGGACTCGGTAGGATTGCGTGCCAAGTCCTTCGGGACGGCAGAAGAGTTCCTGCGAAGCAAGCCACCGGACGGGCCGAGCTGCCTTCTTCTGGACATGAGACTTCCCGATGTCAACGGGCTGGCCTTTCAAAGCCGGTTGGTTGACGCAGGCCTCCAAATTCCCGTCATTTTCATTACGGGTCACGGGGACATTCCGATGACCGTAAAAGCTATGAAATCCGGTGCGGTAGAATTCCTCACCAAGCCATTTCAGGAACGCGATTTGCTGGCTGCAATCCGCCAGGCTTTGGATCGTGACCGGGCGATACGCCGACAACGAAGCAAACTTGCCGCCTTGCGGAAACGATATGAAGCCCTGACCGCGCGCGAGCGCGAAGTGATGGGCCTGGTGGTTTCCGGGATGCTCAATAAGCAGATTGCTGCCGAGCTCGGGACCAGCGAAGTTACCGTGAAGATCCAACGTGGCCGCGCGATGAAGAAAATGAATGCGGGATCTCTGGCGGAATTGGTCAAAATGGCAGGGATATTGGAATTTCCGCCGGGCGCGAAATAACGTAATACCAAGGTGTGATTGCGCTACATTTTAGGAGGCTGGTACATTTCATCCATGAGCTCTCTTGGACAGACAAAATTAGTAGCGATTGTTGATGACGACGACTCGCTGCGCACCGCGGTTCAGGATTTACTGGAAGCGGTTGGCTTGCCGGCACAAAGTTTTGCCTCGGCGGAGGAATTCCTCAAGTCCGGGGTACAACGCGGCACTGCTTGCCTGATCACGGATATCCGTATGCCTGGAATGTCCGGCCTCGAACTGCAGAAGCAATTGAACGCGGAGCGTTGCAGGATTCCGATCATCTTCATCACGGCGCATGGCGACGAGAAAATGCGCTTGCAGGCACGAAGAGAAGGCGCGGTGGAATTTCTCTCAAAACCATTTGACAACGAGGTCCTGCTCGACAGCGTTCGAGCTGCTCTGGAAAGCTAAGCCCGCAAACTAAAGTGTGAGCCCGATTGTCCAAGGAGGTCTTCCGTGGCAGCAGTTGTAAGATTCGGATCCGCCGGCCAGGACGGTACTCCGCGCAGATTCGAGCAGATAATAGGCAACAGTTCTGCTCTGGAATCGGTGCTTGAACAAGTCGAACAGGTCGCGCCCACGGATTCCACTGTTCTGATCCAGGGGGAAACCGGCACAGGTAAGGAATTGATTGCGCGAGCAGTCCACGACTTGAGTTCCCGGTTCGGACGCCCCTTCATAAAATTGAATTGCGCTGCCATTCCATTCGATCTGCTGGAAAGCGAGCTTTTTGGTCACGAGCGAGGTGCGTTCACGGGAGCCATAGCGCAGAAGATTGGCAGATTCGAGTTAGCCGACAAGGGAACGCTGTTCCTGGACGAAGTGGGAGATATTCCGCCGGGCTTGCAGCCGAAACTTCTGCGCGTGCTGCAGGAACAGGAGTTCGAACGGTTGGGCGGCACGCGAACTCACCACGTGGACGTGCGGGTCGTGGCCGCGACTAACCGGAATCTGGTTGAGATGGTGAAGCGCAACGAATTTCGCAGCGACCTGTACTATCGCCTTAATGTGTTTCCAATCCCCTTGCCACCTTTGCGAGAGCGCCGTAAGGACATTCCGGCACTCGTAGAACATTTTGTCGAGATCTATGCCCGGCGGATGAACAAACAAATTGAAGAAATTCCTCTGGAAACGATGTCGGCGATTTCCTCGTATCACTGGCCTGGGAACATTCGCGAACTGCAGAATTTCGTCGAGCGCAGTGTAATCCTTTCCTCCGGGACCTCCCTGAAGGCACCTCTTGCGGAGCTTGCGCGTTCACCCGAAGCGCAATCATCCGGGGCAGTTACGTTGGAAGAAGCCGAACGAGATCATATCCGCAAGATTCTCGAGTCCACGAAATGGGTTGTCGCTGGCCCAAATGGCGCCGCTGCGCGACTCGGAATTAAGCGGTCTACCCTCTACTTTCGCATGCAAAAACTAGGGATCTCACGTTCTAACAAGGATCCCTTGTCCAACTAGCGGCATTTTGAGGGAGTTGTGATCGTCGGTTCAGTCGATCGACACTGGTCCAGCTGTGCGGTCAAACTTCAGGCCATGGCATAACCCAAGCTGCCTTTAGTCGAGTTTGCTCCATATCGCAATCGTCGGAACACGCTTGGTGGACTGTCAGTCTTACGACAAGCTGTCCAACGGTCCGGCACGTCTGATTGTGTCACCGCTGCGAAGGGTGTCTGATTTCAGTTACTTACGGCCTCCACAGTCTGGCAGTTGCGTTGCACTTTCCAGTTCTGCCGAAGTGCTCCGTCTAAGAGCCGGATTCTACATGGCACAAAAAAGGAATGAAAGTTGACCGCAGGAGGGCTGAAACCATGTGCATTCGAAATCTTCCTTTGATGCTGGTCAGCCTTCTGGCAAGCGGTACGCTGTTGATCCCAACGGTGAGCAAGCCGCAAATTGCCGCACCCATTTCCGGCCAGGCAAAATCTCCAACGAACCTCGGCGGTCAGATGCCACCCTCATTGGATCAGGAAGTAGGCAGAGTCGTTGCCGAGCTTGATCGGATTGAAGCCAATACGTTGAGCCAGATGAAACACACCACTCTCGACCGACAAGGACAGATGCGTACCTTGGGAAAGTTACTGCTCTTCGATAAGCACCTCTCGGTCAATCAGAACGAAGCTTGCAGTTTCTGCCACACGCCGGAGACGGGATTCACGGGTCCGATTCAATCCCTGAATGAGACGACCGTGTCATACCCAGGATCGGTAAGAACGCGATTCAGCAATCGAAAGCCGCAAAGCTACATGTACGCGCCGTTCTCACCGGTGCTTCACTACAACGTACTCCAGGGAGACTTTGTTGGCGGGAATTTCTGGGATATGCGGGCAAGCGGATACCGACTGCAGAATCCTAGCGCCGAACAGGCTCAGGGACCCCCAACGAATCCTGTGGAAATGGGCTTGCCGGATTCGGCCTGCGTTGCCTACCGCCTTTCACAAGCCCCGTATCGTAAACTCTTTGAGACGGTGTGGGGCCCGGACTCATTCAATATTCGTTGGCCTGCCGACGTGGAAAAAGTATGCGCGACTCCCGGGCCACCCCCGGAGAATGACCAGCACCCGGTCCACTTGAGTGCAGCCGGCCGAGCTCGCGCCGATCATGTTTACGACGAATTCGGGCTCGCGATCTCCGCATACGAGTTCTCGCCTGAGGTGAGCCCTTTCACCTCGAAATACGACTACGTGCAGGCAGGAAAAGTTCAGTTCGCGCCGCAGGAAAAATTAGGATATGAGCTGTTCCGTGGCAAAGCACGATGCAACGAGTGTCATCGCGATGGCGGGCCCGGGGAAGAGCCCCTCTTTACGGACTTTACCGCCAGCAATCTCGGCGTCCCCAGAAATCCCGGATTGCAATTCTATTATGAGGGCCGGGCCGATCAACGCGGCTACACTCCCAGTGTCGCGGGCAAAATCGCTGGAGCGGGGTATGTCGATACGGGAGTCGGATTTTTCCTGCGCACTTTGCAAAGCGATAGCGGTCAACTGAATCCCGATTCTGGGTGGATCAAACTCGCCCCGAAATTCGATGGGAAAATCCAAGTACCCACACTGCGCAATGTTGATATGCGGCCGACACCCGACTTCGTGAAAGCCTACATGCACAACGGCTACTTCAAGAGCCTGAAAGAGGTCGTGCACTTTTACAACACGCGCGACGTCCTGCCCAGATGCCGACCCGGCGAACCCGGCGAAAAGGTCACGTGCTGGCCGGCACCCGAAGAACCAACCAATGTCAACGAACGACAACTCGGTAGTCTTGGACTGACAGACGCGGAGGAAGACGCAATTGTTGCGTTCCTTAAGACTCTTACGGACGGCTATAAGGTTCCAGGCCCAAATGCCACGAAATAAATTTGCTTGGCGAGATAGCAATTTTCCGGGACAGGAACTAGTCGTATTGCTATGGACACAAAATGAGCACCGCTCAAACCCTGATGCCAGTTAAGTTCCGCGATTTTCAGGAGAGGACTCCGTTGTCTCCTTTTCTCCGGAAAGATGTGACTTTTAATGGACCGGCGTGGCTGCCACTCGTATTGGTTCTGGCGGCGCTTGCCGCTGTTGCGTATGCGGACCATCGCATTGTTTCGCTTTCGCTTATTTACCTATACATCCCGCCGCTGGCCGTCGGCGCGATTTACTTGCGCAAGGAAATCAGCTATGGCCTCATCGCAGCCTGTGCCCTGTTTCACTATTTTTTCCACTATTTTGATGCCCCGCAACATATCCACGTGGGTCTTCGCATCTTCCACGATGTATCAGCCCTGCTGTGTTTCACCTTTGTTGTTTATGTTCTCCAGCGTTATCTGGAGCAGCGGGAAGCGCTTGCCGAGACTGTTCAGCAGCAGCGTGATGACCTCCTAAAGGAGGTAGAGCTGGCCGCCCAGGTCCAGCGCTTGTTTCTTCCCTCGGGCAAGACAGCTATTGCAGGGCTCGAAATAGCCGGGATGATGCACCCCGCGCGCGGGGTAGCCGGCGATTACTACGACTATTTCCCGATCGACGCACACACCACCCAGATCATCATTGCCGACGTGGCCGGAAAGGGCATACCCGCGGCGCTATTGATGTCGGCAACGGCCGCAGCCATGCGGCTTGAGGCGAGCCAAAGTCGAAACATGTTGGAGCAAGTGGGAAAATTGAATACCGGGATCCACTCCGTCTCGGACTCCGACCGATTCGTGACCTTGCTAGTCGCCGAGATCGACGCGCAGAATCGCAGCCTCCGCTATGTCAACTGCGGCCACAATCCCGCACTTCTGTTTCGGGCAGCGACAGGCGCCCTCTCGCTCATGAACTCGTCTTGTCCGCCGATCGGATTGTCTGCGGCAGAAGTTTGTGAACTTACATCGGAAGAACTCGAGGCTGGCGACGTGTTGGTTTTCTACACCGATGGCGTCACTGAGGCGGAGAACCGGCTGGGCAAAGAATTCGGCATGGAGCGTCTAATGGAGGTAGTGCGGCGTGGTCCCTCATTCTCCGCCGAGAAACTCATGACTGACATTTATAACTCCGCCGCAGATTTTTGCGGTGATAGTTTCAACGATGATGTCACCATTCTAGTTGTGAAATGCGACTTTGAGGGCTTTCCATCGGTGACTGAGTAATTGAATCCATGCAGAAGTTTCCTCTGCCGCAACGGACCTTGATTGGGGCACCCGCGGCCGATCCACCTTCACCCTACCTGTTCCGGGGGTCGTTCTCCTCCCTGCAAGGCACCCTGTCGGCGTGCTGGCAACTGTCCAACGAGCTGGACTCTTCGCACCTCGGATTCTGCCGCTCAATTCAGGTCCGCCGTCCCTAACGGGCCGTGTTTTCCACCACTTCCGGGAATGCCCACGGAATTTCACCGTGGCATCCGGCCTGCATCGTCTCAGGGTCGAGGAAAGAAGATCTGCTGGAAGCCAAGACCTCGAAGCCCGGGCGATAAGGTCATTTCGCGTAACCCAGTGCGCTTCATGCCAGACCGAAATAACAGGACGGTAAGTTATGTGGATCGTTAGGATAGCCCTAAAACAACCTCACACCATCGTCGTTCTCGCTATCCTGATCCTCCTTTTGGGGACCCTGGCTATCGTTCACACGCCCACCGACATTTTTCCTAACATCGATATTCCAGTCGTCAGCATTATCTGGAATTTCAACGGGCTCCCACCGCAGGAGATGGCCGACCGGATCGTTTCCACCACCGAACGCAACCTGACCACAACGGTCGATAACATCTCACACATTGAGTCGGAGTCGCTTTATGGCATTGCGGTCGTAAAGGTCTTTTTCCAGCCTTCCGCGAGCATCGACAAGGCCATCGCTCAGATCACCGCAAGTTCGCAAACGCAACTTCGGCAGTTGCCGCAGGGAACCACGCCCCCCTTGATCATTACGTACAGCGCCTCAACAGTCCCAATCCTCGAACTCGCGCTGTCCGGTAAGGGCATTTCGGAACAGCAATTGAACGATTATGGGCTTAATTTTATTCGCCCCCGGCTGGTCACGGTGCCGGGCGTGGCCGTCCCGTATCCTTACGGGGGGAAGCAGCGCCAGGTACAAGTAGATCTAAACACTGCGGCTTTGCAGTCGAAGGGTCTTTCTCCGTTGGACGTCGTCAGTGCAATCAGCGCTCAGAATTTGATTCTTCCAACCGGCACATCCAAAATCGGCGCAAGAGAATATGACGTCGATATCGCGAATGCGGCTCCCGAAACCATCGCACAACTCAACCGCATTCCAGTCAAGACCGTCGGTACCACGACCACTTACCTCGGTGAGGTTGCCTGGGTGCGCGACGGTTTTCCGCCGCAGACAAACATTGTGCGTGTGAATGGGCAACGGTCTTCGCTCCTGACGGTCCAAAAGAATGGCAATGCTTCGACACTGAGCATCATTTCCGGCATCAAGGCTCTGTTGCCCCAGATCAGGACCACCGTGCCGGAAGGCCTGGATATTAAGCCACTCGCCGACCAGTCTACCTTTGTGAAGGGCGCGATTAAGGGCGTGGTCGCGGAAGGATGCATCGCCGCCTGCCTCACCGGTGTGATGATTCTCATCTTTATCGGCAGTTGGCGCAGCACGATCATTATTCTTGTTTCGATTCCGCTCGCGATTCTGACTTCCATTATTGCTTTTAGTGTACTAGGTCAGACCATCAACATCATGACCTTGGGAGGTCTCGCTCTGGCCGTCGGAATTCTGGTGGATGATGCCACGGTCGAGATCGAAAACATCAATCGCAACCGCAGTGCGGAACCGGAAAGGGACATGCATGAAATTGTCCTCGAAAGCGCCGCCCAGATTGCCACGCCGGCCTTTGTGTCCACGCTTTGTATCTGCATCGTGTTCCTTCCGATGTTCCTGCTCTCCGGGGTCGCGCGCTATTTATTCGTTCCCCTGGGGGAGGCCGTGGTATTCGCCATGCTGGCCTCGTATTTCCTCTCGCGCACCGTGGTTCCGATGATGGCGAAGTATCTCCTGCGCCACGAAGACCACGCCCCGCAGCTCACGAAATCCCGCAACCCGCTGGTTCGCATGCAAGCTGCCTTTGAGGAAGCATTCGAGCGCCTTCGCGAGCGCTATCACGGGCTACTCGAACGTTGCCTGCATCATCGTCGCGCTTTTCTCGTAACATTCTTCGCGGCCTGCCTTGGCTCCTTGGCATTGATCGTTCCCTGGTTGGGGCGCGATTTCTTCCCCAGTATTGATAGCGGCTCGTTCAATCTCCATATGCGCGCGCCAACCGGAATGCGCATCGAAGAGACCGCGCGCCTTTGTGATCTTGTCGAGCGTTCTATCCGTCAACAACTGTCACCGGGAGAAGTCTCCAACATAATCGACAACATTGGGCTTCCTTACAGCGGCATCAATACGTCCTACAGCGCCACAGGGACGGTCGGCACTTCCGATGCCGATATTTTGGTGACGCTCGCCACCAATAACCACAAGACCGCACAGTACGTTCATAATCTCCGGCTCAGCCTGGCGAGACAATTTCCTGGCGTGACCTTTTCCTTTCTGCCATCCGACATGATCAGCCAAATTCTGAATTTCGGCTTACCTGCTCCCATCGACATTCAAGTGGTTGGGCACGACATGGCAGGCAATCAAAAGTATGCGGATGCATTGCTTGACCAGGTCAGATATGTACCGGGGATCGCCGATCCGCGCATCCAGCAGCCATTCGACGAACCCTACATCCATCTCTTGGTGAATCGCACCAAAGCGCAAGAGATCGGCTTCAACACCCAGGCCATCGCGCAAAATGTACTTATCTCTCTTGGCGGTAGCTTCCAGACCTCCCCGACCTACTGGCTGGACCCCAAGAATCGGGTGAGCTACCAGATCTCGACGCAGACTCCGCAATACCGTGTTGACACGCTGCAGGATCTCGCGAACATGCCGATCACGGGACCCACTCCCGACGCTCCACCGTCGCTTCTTGCCAGCTTCGCTTCCGTCCAACGTGGAACGGGAATGGGTGTGGTTTCCCACTACAACATTCAGCCTGTCATTGATATCTACGCTGCCGTCCAGGGCCGCGATCTGGGCGGAGTATCGGGCGACATTACGCGCATCATCGATCAAACTCGCAACCAGCTCCCCCGCGGCTCGCAAGTCGTTCTGCGCGGCCAAGTGCAGACAATGCGTTCCTCCTTTATTGGGCTCTTGACTGGTTTGGGCTTTGCCATTGTGCTCGTCTACCTGCTGATCGTGGTGAACTTTCAGTCGTGGCTGGATCCTTTCATTATCATTTGCGGGCTTCCCGCCGCGCTCGCTGGAATCGCGTGGTTTCTGTTTGTGACGCACACCACCCTAAGTGTTCCGGCACTCACAGGCACGATCATGTGCATGGGCGTGGCAACCGCCAATAGCATCCTCGTGGTCAGATTTGCCTCCGAACAGATGGAGGAAGGCAAAGACCCCGTTGCCGCGGCGCTGCAATCCGGGTTCACGCGCTTCCGTCCGGTCTTGATGACCGCCCTTGCCATGATTATCGGCATGATGCCGATGGCTTTGGGGCTTGGCGATGGTGGCGAGCAGAACGCCCCACTTGGCCGCGCTGTAATCGGTGGATTGCTATTCGCCACGGTATCCACCTTGTTCTTCGTCCCAACGGTATTCAGCATTCTCCACGGCCTGCATTTCAAGCCAACTGAGATTGGTCTCAAATCATGAAAGACTTCTCGCAAAGGAACTTCAAGGTGACGTCCATGCAAGCACATTCGGAAAAACAGACTTTCGGGCAGCCAACCCAGCGACCACTGCGAGGAGGCTGGCTCATCGGCATTGCGGTTATCGTTTTATTCGCCGGGGTTTACGTCTCCGGCGTTCTCCAGCGCATCCACGCCAGCGCCAACTTGCGGACGGAAACTGCGGACATGGCCATCCCCGTGGTCTCAGTCGTTTCGCCGCAACACTCGGCCCCTTCACAGGAAATAATTCTGCCGGGCAACGTTCAGCCGTATATCACCGCTCCGATTTACTCCCGCACGAATGGCTACCTACAGGCTTGGTATTTCGACATCGGGGCGCACGTGAAAAAAGGCCAATTGTTGGCGGTCATTTCGTCACCGGAAGTCGACCAACAATTAGGCCAATCGCGCAGCAACCTGGAAACCGCACGGGCCAACCTCAGGCTCGCCGAAATCACCAGGGATCGCTACCTCGACTTGTTGAAAACCCACGCGGTATCTCAGCAAGACGCAGACAATGCTGTCGGCACTTACAACGCAAACAAAGCCATTGTCGACGCCAATTATGCCAATGTGAAGCAACTTGAGGCCCTGCAGTCCTTCGAGAAAATTTACGCTCCATTTGACGGCATCATTACCGCCCGAAATACCGATGTCGGCGACCTTATCGACTCGGGAAGTGCCGGAGGCGTAAAAACTGACATGTTCCACCTATCGCAGGTCGACCGGCTACGCGTGTTTGTCAATGTACCGGAAGAGTATTCGCAGGCGACCACCGTCGGTTTGGCGGCGGATTTGACACTGGCGGAATTTCCCGGTCGTCAATTTACCGGGAAACTCGTGCGCACCTCGGAGGCCATCAACTATACCACTCGGACGTTGACGGCTGAAGTGGACGTGCGCAATCCGACGGGAAAATTGCTTTCAGGCTCGTACGCGGAAGTCCATTTCAAGGTGCCGGGGCAGGTGTCCACTTACATTCTGCCGGTAGATACACTTCTTTTCCGGAAGGAAGGCCTTCGCGTGGCCATTGTGAAGGATGGTAAGGCGAAACTCGTACCGGTTACGCCCGGCCGTGACTTCGGCGATTCCATGGAAATCGTTTCCGGATTGCGGGGCAATGAAACTGTCATTACGAGTCCTCCAGATTCCATCGCCGACGGCGAAAATGTGCGGGTTGCGCAGACCGCTAACACAGGAGAGACGTCGTGAGCTTAGTTTACCGCCCAAAAACCGAGGATGGGATCTCGAAACTCCTCGCGAGCGCTATCCTGGTTGCGAGCGTGCTCTTGCTTGCGGGTTGCACGGTCGGACCGGATTATCGCCGTCCCGCTGCCGAAGTTCCAGCAACCTACAAAGAGGTGAGAAATTGGAAGCGCGCCCAGCCGAACGACCAGAATATCGGCGGGAACTGGTGGGAATTATTCCAGGACCCTCAACTGAACGCCCTTGAGCAACAGGTCAATGTTTCCAACCAGAACTTGAAGGCGGCCGAGGCCCAATATACCCAGGCTCGCGCGCTCGTCCGCTACTACCGGGCCGATTACTTCCCCACGCTCGATGGGGGCGCGAGCGCGACGCGAAACAAGATTTCGAGCAATCGGCCTCCGAGTCTCTCAACCAACGGAGCTACCTATAATGACTTTCAAATTCCGTTCGAATTGTCTTATGAAGTGGATGTCTGGGGGCGCGTGAGGCGCAACGTTGAGTCCTATCGCGATCAGGCGCAGGCAAGCGCTGCCGACCTGGCAGCCGTCAACTTGTCCATGCACGCCCAGTTGGCTCTGGACTACTTCCAGGCCCGCACGCTGGATGCCGAGGAACAGCTTCTGAATTCGACCGTGACGCAATACGAACAAGCTCTGGAATTAATTGAAAGCCGGTTTGCCGGCGGCCTTGCTTCCGATCTGGAAGTCCAGCAGGCCAGAACTCAACTGGAAACCACTCGCGCCCAGGCCATTGATGTTGGGGTTACCCGCGCTCAGTACGAACACGCTGTCGCCATTCTGATCGGGGAGCCTCCGGCCGACTTCAGTCTCGCTGCGCTCCCCCTCACCGCGCCTCCTCCCACGATTCCGGCTGGTCTACCCTCGGAATTGCTGGAGCGGCGTCCCGATATTGCAGCGGCGGAAAGGCGCATGGCTGCCGCCAATGCACAAATCGGTGTAGCCAAAGCGGCCTATTATCCAACGATTAGTTTAGGTGCCACGGGTGGTTTCGAAAGTGGGGTAATCAGTACGCTGATCTCTGGTCCGAGCGGCCTCTGGTCGGTCGGCGGTTCCGCAATAACTCCCATTTTTGATGCGGGTCGCCGCCGGGCAAACGTGGATCAAGCCATGGCTGCCTACGATCAATCGGTCGCTAACTATCGCGAGACAGTCTTGACCGGTTTTCAACAAGTCGAGGACAACCTGGCCGCGCTAAGAATCCTCGAGAACGAAGCGCAGATTCAGGAAGAAGCAGTCGTTGCGGCGCGGAAATACCTGGAACTCGCCAACACGCGTTATAGAGG
>Ga0335085_10006504_pt1 | contig 18392 bp, 21 predicted proteins | sample Lox_Sample_45_FD_206712 | JGI IMG/M metagenome (GOLD analysis project Ga0335085, IMG submission 206712) | Soil microbial communities from Loxahatchee National Wildlife Refuge, Florida, United States - Lox_Sample_4.5 | ecosystem: Environmental > Terrestrial > Soil > Wetlands | place: USA...
CGTACCTCCACCGCGAGAGCGGTGGCCGCACGCAGCGCGCGAACAAGGCGCTCGTCGCCCGGAATGCGCGCCTCGCCGGCGAGATCGCCGTCGCCGCGCGTCCGTAGTTCGAACCGATGCCCCGCGGACGCGGCGCGGCGACGGTAGCCGGGAACAAGGAGGAGAGATGAAGGCAACCACCCTCGTCCTCGCCGGACTCGGCCTGTTTGCCCTCTCGCGGGTGACGCTGCGCGGCACCGGCGCGACGCGCTGGGAGCGCACGCGCGCGCTCCCCGGCGACGACGCCGTCCCCGGCGCGGGAGACGCCTGGACGATGGCGACGACCATCGACGCGCCGCCGTCGGCGGTGTGGCGCTGGCTCGTCCAGATCGGCTCCGACCGCGCCGGCTTCTACAGCTTCGACCGGCTCGACAACGCGGGCCGTCCCAGCGTCGAGGAGATCCGCCCCGAGTGGCAGACGCTCGCGCTCGGCGACCGCCTCGCGTCGACGCCGTCCGGTCGCACCTGGTTCGTCGTCTCCGAGATCGAGCCCGAGCGCTCGCTCGTCCTCCGCGCGTCGATCGACGCGAAGGAGCGCCGCTCGTACGACCCGGAGGAGGAGCGGCCGCGGTTCTTCGTCGACTCGAGCTGGTCGTTCGTCCTCGAGCCGCTCGCCTCCCGCACGCGGCTGCTCGTGCGCACGAGGTCGGCCGCACGCCCGGTCGTGCTGGCCCGGCTCGCGAACGTGCTCTTCTTCGACCCCGCGCACTGGATCATGCAGACGCGGCAGCTGATCCGGATCCGCCACCTCGCGGAGACCGGCGAGCTCGCGCACTCGACCTAGCGCTAGAGGTTCCGCCGCGAGAACGCCCACAGCGCGAGCGCGCCGATCGCGACGAGGTACGCGACCGACCACACGCGGATCTCCCAGCCGTGGACGTACGCGCCGCCGAACGGGCCGAGCTGGAGCAGGAAGCCGGTGAGGCCGCTCGCGTTCTCCGTGATCATCCGCAGCGCGTCCTGGTAGAGCGCCTCGAAGGGCAGCGCCCACGCGGCGATCGTCGACGCGTGCGTGATCGCGTGCGAGTTCAGCGCGTGCCCGATCGACGCGAGCAGCCCCGCGACGAGCCCGCCGCCGAAGAGCATGAAGACCGCGATCCCGTTCGCGGTCGACGACAGCACGACCGACCCGAGCAGCGACAGCGCGATCACGATGATCACGCCGCCGGCGAGCTCGAGCCCGGGCCAGACGATCACGTCCGGCCACCAGTGTCCGGTCAGCCCCGTGATCGTCATCGCGCCGAAGTAGACGACGAGGACGTACGCGACGCAGACGCCGGCCGCGCCGAGGAAGCGCGAGAGCAGCAGCGTCGAGCGGCCGACCGGCCGGACGACGAGTGGCTGGAGCAGTCCGCGCTCCGCGTCGCCGGAGACGGTGCCGAGGGTGAGGAACACCGCGAGCACGACGCCGAGGAACAGCGTTGCGAACATCGCGAGCCCGGTCAGGAACGCGCCGGCGAACGTCCGCGTGTCGACGTTCACGTCCCGTGGCGGCGTGATGGTCTGCAGCTGGTCGAAGACGAAGTGGTTCGCGAGATAGAAGAGGAAGAGGAACAACGCCGTCAGCAGCAGCACGACCGCGAACACGCGCCGCCGCACCGCCTCGCGGAAGCCGTACTCGACGATGACGGCGACCGAGCTCAATCGGTCTCCCCTCCGACGGCTTCGAGATATGTGTCCTCCAATGTCGACGTGAGCACGTGTACGCCGTATACCTGCCGTCCCGCGGCGACCGCCTCGGCCACCAGGCGCGGCGCGTCCTCGCGCGTGGCGCCGTCGATCCGGCGCACACCCTCGTCCGTCTCCAGCTCGACCCCGCGCGGCTTCGACAGCTCGTGCGGCGTCCCCGCCGCGACCACCTCGCCGCCGAGGAGTATGGCGACGCGGTCGCACACGAGCTCGATCTCCGAGAGCAGGTGCGAGTTGAGGAGCACGGAGACGCCGCGGTCGCGCATCTGCTCGAGGAGGAGCCGGACCGTGCGCCGGCCGACCGGGTCGAGCGCGGACGTGGGCTCGTCGAGGAGCAGCACGCGCGGCTCGCCGACGAGCGCCTGCGCAACGCCGAGGCGCTGCTGCATTCCCTTCGACATGCCGTCGACGCGGCGGTCGGCCGCATCGGAGAGTGCGACGAGCTCGAGCAGCCGCTTCCGCTCCGCCTCGCCGCCGCGCGAGCCCGCGAGCCGCTGGTGCAGGTCGAGCACCTCGTCGGCCGTGTACCACCCGGGGAAGCGAAAGAGCTCCGCGAGGTAGCCGAGCGCCGCGCGGGCGTCGCGCGAGCCCGCGGGCGCGCCCGCGACCTGCGCCGTGCCGGCGCTCGGCCGCACGAGCCCCACGGCGATCTTCACGAGCGTCGACTTCCCCGCGCCGTTCGGGCCGAGCAGCCCGACGAGCTCCCCCTCGCCGACCTCGAGGTCGACGCCCTTCAGCGCCTCGACCGAGCCGAAACGCTTCGCAAGGCCGCGGACGGCGAGGGCAGGCGACACGCGCCGAGCCTACCGCGAGTACGCTGAGACCATGCCGCGTGGCTACATGGAAGGGCCGGCCGCCGAGGAGGCCGAGCGCCTCGCCGAGGAGGCGGCGCGCGTGAAGCACTCGCACCCGAAGGCCGACGTCCACGCGGCGGTGTTCGGATGCACCGACGACGACCCCGAGCCGCACTTCCTTGGCTGGCTCGCGGACGTCGACCCGGACGAGCTGTTCGCGACGGGCGCCGCCTGGGGCGTGACCGTGCGCCGCGTCGCCGCCGTCACCGACTGACGGTCGGACGGGCTCGATCCCGGACCGTCGTCAGGAGAGCGCGTCGGCGAACTCGTCGAGCGTGAGCGCGGGCAGCGTCTCGATCCGCGTCGAGCCGCGTGCGCCGAGCGCGACCGACACGCGCGCGATCGTCGCGGTGTCCGGCGCCTCGACGACGTTGACGAAGTCGAACTCGCCGAGCGTCGCCCACTGGTGCAGCACCTTCGCACCGAGCTCCTCGACGTCGCGGTTCACCTCGCGCAGCCGCTCCGGGTTCGACTTCAGCGTCTGCACGCCCTGCTGCGAGAGCCTCGAGAGCAGGATGTAGATCGGCATGTCGGCTCCTTCCTCCGGGAGCCTCCGAGCCTACTTCACGCGCGCCGACTGGTCCACGTACAGCAGCGCCGTGCCGAGGAAGAGGAGCGGCGAGACGACGACGTTCGCGAGGACGTAGGCGACCCAGATCGCCGCGCCGCCCGCGCCGCGCAGGAGGAAGGCGAGCACGGCCTGCGTGAGGAACACGACGATCGCGAGCGTGGCGAGCGAGCCGAGCGCGTGCACGTAGTCGGCGCGCGCGAGCCGCCAGGCGCGGGCGAGCGCGGCGCGCGGCGAGAGCTCCTCGACGACGACCACGGGGACGACGAGCGCGAACGCCGCGAGCCATGCGAGTCCCGGGAGGACGAAGGCGAGGACGAGGAACGGCAGCGGCGCGAGCACGAGCCAGCCGCACGCCCAGGCGACGACGAGCCGCGCGCGCGAGGGGCGGTGCTCGAGGACGAGCACGGACGCGGCCGTGAACGAGACGCTGAGGATCGCCGCGACCGCCGTCGGCGCGAGGATCAGCCAGACCGTCCGCGACACGTGCACCGTGAGCACGGCGATCGCCGCCGGGCCGACGCCGAGCGCGAGGCACGAGAGGAAGCGCGCGCCGTACGCGTGGATCGACTCCGCGACGAGCTGGCCGACGGTGCGCTCCTCCGGCGGAAGCGCCGCGGGCCGCGGCTCGCCCGGCGCCGGGTACGACAGTCTCGCCACGATGCCGGAGCCTAGCGGCGTCCCGGCGGGTCCGGCCCGGGCGGGACATCTCCCGGTGTCAGACACGATCCGGGAAACCGCATGGCTCTGCGCCGTTCCCGGTGTGCGGCCGTGTCCCTGCGGGACACGGCCTGGTGTCAGACACGCGTACGGGAGTGTGACGACTTCCCCGCGGAAGCGTCACGGGTGCGAGAGCGCTGCGACGAGGCGCTCGACCGCGGCGGCGAGCGCGTCGAGCGCCTCGCCGATCCGCCACGCCGTGCGGTCGGCCTCGTCGAACGCGTTCGAGATCGCCCGCAGCTCGACCGCCGGCACGTCTGCGATCGCGGCGGCGCGGAGCACGCCGAATCCCTCCATCGCCTCGACCTCGAAGCCCGCGCCGCCGCCGACCCTCCCACTCGTCGCGATCGGGAGCACGCGCGCGTCCGGAAGCGCCGCACGCGCAGCAGCGAGCAGCGTCGCATCCGGCGCGACGCGCTCGACCCGGGCCATCGAGAACGCGGGATCGACCACGTCGCAGTACACCGACTCCGAGCCGAGCACGAGCGCCGGCGGCTCGATCTCGCGCGCGCCCGCGATCCCGACGTGCAGCACCGCGTCGACGGGCCGCTCCGCGAGTGCGCGCGCCGTCGCGAGCGCCGCCTCGACCGGCCCGATCCCGCAGACGAGCCCCGCGGCCCCCGCACCCCGCAGCTCGGCCTCCGTGGCGGCGACGACGAGCAGCATGCGCAGACGCTATCCCGTGTGCGACGATCGAGCCATGAGCTACCACGTCGTCCACGCAGACGCGCTCGAGTTCGAGGAGCGCCCGACACCCGACGGCGCGGCGCCGCGCCTCGCCGCCGACGTCACCGCCCCCGGCTCGCTCGAGCACTCGCGCGCGCGCATCTGGCGCTATCCGGCCCACTCGCGCGGCCGCCGCCACAAGGATCTGGGCCAGGAGGAGGTCTTCGTCGTGCTGGAGGGGACGCTGACGATGCTCCTCGGCGACCCGCCGGAGCGCGTGGACGTCGGCGCGCGCGGACTCGTCGCCGTGCACCAGGGCACGCCGCTCCAGGTCCGGAACGAGTCCGACGACGAGCTCGCCCTCTTCATCTACGGCGCGCCGCCGGTCACCGGCGAGGCCGAGTTCCTCGACGACGTCGAGTCGATCTAGAACCGGGGGCAATGCCCGGACGTGACGCGGCCCTCCGGGCCGACGAGGTGCGAGACCTGTCCGTTCGCGCCGACGCCCTCGACGCAGTACGCCGCCTCCGTCCCCCAGCCGAGCGACATGCTCCGGTCGGCGATCTCCGCGCCCGCATACGTGCCGGCGATCTCGTGGTAGCGCTCGAGCGCGAGGGCGGCCGAGCCGAAGTCCGGGCCGGAGATCATGTCCTCGACCGCGTACTGGGCGTTCCGCACCATCGCCGGCGCCGTACGCAGCTGCGCCGTCAACGACGGGGACACGGTCATCCCGGTCACGATCGCGATCGATGCGAGCTGACGCCTGCCCACCTCCGGGGAATCGGAGCCGCGCGCCAGCGGCTCCTCCCCCGAAAGGCGGATCAGACCGCGGAGGGCGCGACGGCGGCCGCGCGCGAGAACGCGAGCTCGCCGTCCTCGGCGTCGACGACGACGCGGTCGCCGTCCGCGAACTCTCCCTCGAGCAGCCGCAGCGCGAGCGGGTTCTCGACGAGCCGCTGGATCGCCCGCTTCAGCGGCCGCGCACCGTACGCCGGATCCCAGCCGGCCTCGGCGAGCGCCTCCTTCGCGGCGTCCGTGAGCTCGAGCTCGATGCGCCGCTCGGCGAGCCGCTCGCGCAACCGCGCCAGCTGCAGCTCGACGATCTCGCCGATCTGCTCCCGGCTCAGCGCCTTGAACGTGACGATCTCGTCGACGCGGTTCAGGAACTCCGGCCGGAACCGCTCGCGCATCTCCGCCTCGCTGCGGATGTTCGAGGTCATGATCAGCACCGTGTTGCGGAAGTCGACGGTGCGGCCGTGGCCGTCCGTCAGCCGTCCGTCGTCGAGCACCTGCAGCAGCACGTCGAACACCTCGGCGTGCGCCTTCTCGATCTCGTCGAGGAGCACGACCGAGTACGGGCGCCGGCGCACGGCCTCCGTCAGCTGGCCGCCCTCGTCGTAGCCGACGTAGCCCGGCGGCGCACCGATCAGTCGCGCGACCGTGTGCCGCTCCTGGTACTCCGACATGTCGAGCCGCACCATCGCGCGCTCGTCGTCGAACATGAACTCCGCGAGCGCGCGCGCAAGCTCGGTCTTGCCGACGCCGGTCGGACCGAGGAACACGAAGGAGCCGATCGGCCGGTTCGGATCCTGCAGCCCCGTGCGCGCGCGGCGCAGCGCGTTCGCGATCGCCTCGACCGCCTCGTCCTGACCGACGACGCGCCGGTGCAGCCGCTCCTCCATGTGCACGAGCTTCTCCGTCTCGCCCTCGAGCAGCCGGTCGACCGGAATCCCGGTCCAGCGCGCGACGACCGCGGCGACGTCGTCCTCGTCGACCTCCTCCTTCACCAGCAGATCGACCTTCGGTCGCTCCGCCAGGAGCTTCTCGAGAGCAGGGATCTCGCCGTAGCGGATCTCGGCCACACGCTGGAGGTTTCCGTTCCGCTCCTCGCGCTCGGCCTCCATGCGCAGCTCGTCGATCCGCCGGGTGGCGTTCTTCACGCGTTGAAGGCTCTCCTTCTCCTTGGCCCAGCGCGCGGCAAGCCCGTCGCGCCGCTCCTTCGCATCGGCCAGCTCCCGTTCGACGGGAGCGCGCACCTCGTCGGACTCCTTCGCCATCGCCGCGAGCTCGATCTCGAGCTGGCGCACGCGCCGCTCGGCCTCGTCGAGCTCGAGCGGCGACGAGTCGATCTCCATCCGCAGCCGGGACGCCGCCTCGTCGACGAGGTCGATCGCCTTGTCGGGGAGGAAGCGGTCGGCGATGTAGCGGTGCGAGAGCACGGCGGCGGCGACGAGGGCGGCGTCGCGGATGCGCACGCCGTGGTGCGCCTCGTAGCGCTCCTTCAGCCCGCGCAGGATCGCGATCGTGTCGGTGACGGAGGGCTCGCCGACGAAGATCGGCTGGAACCGCCGCTCGAGCGCCGCGTCCTTCTCGATGTGCTTGCGGTATTCGTCGAGCGTCGTCGCGCCGACGCAGCGCAGCTCGCCGCGCGCGAGCATCGGCTTCAGAAGGTTCGCCGCGTCGACGGCACCCTCGGCGGCACCCGCGCCGACGATCGTGTGCAGCTCGTCGATGAACAGGATCAACTGGCCCTCGGCGTGCGCGATCTCCTCGAGCACGGCCTTCAGCCGCTCCTCGAACTCGCCGCGGTACTTCGAGCCCGCGAGCAGCGCGCCGATGTCGAGCGCCCACACGCGCTTGCCCTTCAGCCCCTCGGGGACGTCGCCGGCGACGATGCGCTGCGCGAGCCCCTCGACGATCGCGGTCTTGCCGGTGCCGGGCTCGCCGATGAGGACGGGGTTGTTCTTCGTCCGCCGCGACAGCACCTGGATCACGCGCCGGATCTCCTCGTCGCGCCCGATCACCGGGTCGAGCTTGCCGCTCTCCGCCGCCTCGGTGAGGTCGCGCCCGAACTTCGCGAGCGCCTGATACGTCCCTTCGGGGTCCTGGGAGGTGACGCGCCGGCCGCCGCGTACCTCCTCGATCCGCTCCAGGAGCTGCTTGCGGTCGACGACGTCGAGCCCCAACAGAAGATGCTCCGTGGAGATGTAGTCGTCTTCCATGGACCCCGCCTCGTCAGAGGCGCGGTCCAGCACGCGCGAGAACTGGGACGAGACCTGCGGCTGCTGCTGCGCTCCCGCGATGCGCGGCCTCTGCGCGAGCCGCGCCTCCGCCTCAGCACGCAGCGCGTCGGGATCGGCGACGAGCTGCCGCGGCAGCTCCTGGTCGAGCAGCGCGAGCTGCAGGTGCTCGGGATAGAGCTCGGGGTTGCCGTTGCGGCGCGCCAGCTCCTGCGCGGCGGCGACCGCCTCCTGAGACTTGATCGTGAGCTTCGTGAAATCCATGCGTTATCTCCGGTCGGGGAGCCGTTCCTCGCGGTAGAGCACGAGGTCGCGGCGGTACTGCCGGTGCACCTTCCTGACGTCCTCCCTGTGCTGCGCCTGCAGCCGCTCGACGTGCGCGTGCGCGCGCCGCAGCTCGTCCTCGAGCCGCAGCACGAGCTCGACGCCGGCGAGGTTGAGGCCGAGCTCCGAGGTCAGCCGCTGGATGATCCGCAGCCGCTCGACGTCGTCCTCCGAGTAGAGCCGCGTGCCTCCAGCCGTCCGCTGCGGCCGCACGAGCCCCTTCGACTCGTACATCCGCAGCGTCTGCGGGTGCATCCCGACGAGCTCGGCGGCGACGCTGATCATGTACCGGCCGCGGTCCGGCATCAGCCCTCCGTCCTCCGCAGCTCCTCGAGCAGCTCCTTCTCCTTCTTGTTCACGCGCTTCGGTACCTGGATGTGCACGCGCGCGAGCACGTCGCCGTTGCCCTTCCCGCTGAGCTTCGGCGCGCCGCGGCCCTTGATCCGCAGCAGCTTCCCGTCCTCCGAGCCGGCGGGGATCTTCAGCGAGACCGGGCCTTCCGGCGTGGGCACCTCGACGGAGCCGCCGAGCGTCGCGGTCGGATACGAGACGGGAACCGTGACGACGAGGTCGTCGCCGCGCCGCTCGTAGACCGGCGACGCCGCGACGCGCGTGATCACGAGGAGGTCGCCCGCGGGACCGCCGGCGACGCCGGCCTCGCCCTTACCCTTGAGGCGGATCTTCGTCCCGTCCTTGACGCCGGGCTTGATCTTCACCGTGTACGTCTTCAGCCGACGCTCGCGGCCCGAGGCCCTGCATTTCGGGCACGGCTGCTCGATCACGGTGCCGTTGCCGCGGCAGCGTGCGCACGGCTGCGACAGCGCGAACAGTCCCTGGCTCTCCGTGATCACGCCGCGGCCGTTGCACTCGGGGCAGATGACGGGCACGGTGCCCGGCTTCGCGCCGGTGCCGCCGCACTCGCTGCACGCCGTCGTCACCTCGACCGGAACCTTCGCCTCGACGCCCTTCAGCGAGTCCTCGAAGGAGAGGTGCACCTCCGCCTCGATGTCGGCGCCGCGGTGCGGCTGCGGGCGGCCCGCGCCGCGGGCGCCGCCGCGGCCCGCTCCTCCGCCGCCGAAGAGCCCGCCGAACAGGTCGCCGAGGTCGCCGATGTCGAAGCTGCCGAAGTCGACGTTGGCGCCGCCGGGCGCCCCGCCGAGGCGGCCGTTGCCGGAGCCGAACGTGTCGTACTGCTTGCGCTTCTCGGCGTCGGACAGCACGTCGTACGCGTGCTGCACCTTCTTGAACCGCTCCTCGGCGCCCGCGTCGCCGGGGTTCGCGTCGGGATGGTGCTTGCGCGCGAGCTTCCGGTACGCCTTCTTGATCTCGTCCTGCGAGGCGTTCTTCGGGACGCCCAGCGTCTCGTACAGCGTGTCAGCCATCGGCCCCCGCGGGCGGAGCGGGCGGCGGTCCCGCGACGACGACCCTGGCGGGCCGGACGACGCGGTCGCCGAGCGTGTAGCCCTTCTGGACGACGTCGATGACGGTGCCCTCGTCGGCCTCGGACGGCTGCGCGAGCAGCGCCTCGTGGACGTTCGGGTCGAACGCGCCGTCGGTGTCGATCTCCTTCACGCCGTTGCGCTCGAGCAGCGACTCGAGCGACCGGTGGACGAGGCGGACGCCCTCCTCGAGGCGCGCCTCCTCGTGCTCGGACGCGGCGACGAGCGCCCGCTCGAGATCGTCGAGGATCGGCAGCAGCTCCTTCACGAGCCGCTCGTTCGCAAGCGTCACGAGCTCGTTCCGCTCGCGCGCGACGCGCTTCTTGTAGTTGTCGAAGTCGGCCGCGAGCCGGAGATACGCCTCGTCGTGCGCGAGGCCAGGGCCTGGCCCCTCCGGGGCCAGGCCCTCGTCGTTGGTGGAGGCGTTATCGCTCATTACGGCGTCTTCGCCTCCTCGTCGACCACCTCGTACTCGCCCTCCTCGACGACCTCGTCCTCGGCGCCCGTCGCGCCTGCGCCGCCCGCGGAGGCCTGCGCCTGCGCGGTCGCCTGCTGGTAGATCGCCTCGCTGAGCTTGTACGACGCCTCCTGCAGCGCCTCCGTCTTCGCGCGGATGTCGGCGAGGTCGTCGCCCTCGAGCGCCGTCCGCAGCTCCATGATCCGGCCCTCGATGGTCGAGGCCTCGGACTCGTCGAGCTTGTCGCGGTGCTCCTTGAGCGAGCGCTCCGTCTGGTACGCGAGCGTCTCCGCCGCGTTCTTCGCGTCGGCCGCCTCGCGGAGCTTGCGCGCCTCGTCGGCGTGCGACTCCGCGTTGCGGATCATGTCCTGCACCTCGTTCTCGGACAGGCCCGAGCCGCCCTGGATCTGGATCTGCTGGACGTTGCCCGTGCCCATGTCCTTCGCGGACACGTTGATGATCCCGTTCGCGTCGATGTCGAACGTGACCTCGATCTGCGGCATGCCCCGCGGCGCCGGCGGGATGCCGACGAGCTGGAACTTGCCGAGCGTCTTGTTGTACGCGGCCATCTCCGACTCGCCCTGGAGGACGTGCACCTCGACGGAGGGCTGGTTGTCCTCCGCGGTCGTGAACACCTCGGACTTCTTCGTCGGGATCGTCGTGTTGCGCTCGATCAGCCGCGTGAAGACGCCGCCCTTCGTCTCGATGCCGAGCGAGAGCGGGGTGACGTCGAGGAGGAGGATGTCCTTCACCTCGCCCTTGAGCACGCCGGCCTGCAGCGCGGCGCCGACGGCGACGACCTCGTCCGGGTTGACGCCCTTGTGCGGGTCCTTGCCGACGATGTCCTTCACCTTCGCCTGCACCGCCGGCATACGTGTCATGCCGCCGACGAGGACGACGTGGTCGATCTTCGACGCGTCGAGCCCGGCGTCGGACAGCGCCTGCTTCGTCGGGCCGACGGTGCGCTCGAGCAGGTCGGCCGTGATCTCCTCGAGCTTCGCCCGGGTGAGCTGCAGGTCGAGATGCTTCGGGCCCTCCGGCGTCGCGGTCACGAACGGGAGGTTGATCTGCGTCGTCATCGTCGACGACAGCTCGATCTTCGCCTTCTCCGCGGCCTCGTACAGCCGCTGCAGCGCCATCCGGTCGGCCGCAAGGTCGATGCCCTGGTCCTTCTTGAACTCGGCGACCATCCAGTCGACGACCGCCTTGTCGAAGTTGTCGCCGCCGAGATGGTTGTCGCCCGCGGTCGACTTGACCTCGAACACGCCCTCGCCGAGCTCGAGCACCGACACGTCGAAGGTGCCGCCGCCGAGGTCGAAGACGAGGATCGTCTGGTCGTTCTCCTTGTCGAGCCCGTACGCGAGCGAGGCCGCGGTCGGCTCGTTGATGATGCGGAGCACGTTGAGGCCGGCGATCTTGCCGGCGTCCTTCGTCGCCTCGCGCTGCGCGTTGTTGAAGTAGGCCGGAACGGTGACCACCGCATCGGTCACCGGCTCGCCGAGGTACGCCTCGGCGTCCTGCTTCAGCTTCTGGAGGATCATCGCGCTGATCTCCGGCGGGGCGTACTCCTTGCCCTCCGCCTTCACGCGCACGTCGCCGTTCGGTCCCTGGACGACCTCGTACGGGACGATGGTCATCTCCTCGGTGACCTCGGAGAACTTGCGCCCCATGAAGCGCTTGATCGAGAAGATCGTGTTCAGCGGGTTCGTGACCTGCTGCCGCCGCGCCGGGGCGCCGACGAGCCGCTGACCGTCCTTCGTGAACGCGACGACCGACGGCGTCGTCCGCCCGCCCTCCGCGTTCGGGATCACGGTCGGCTCGCCGCCCTCGAGGACGGCCATGCACGAGTTCGTCGTGCCGAGGTCGATTCCGATTGTCTTCGCCATACGTCAATAGCCTCCTAGTGAGAAAATCTGAGTCCTCTTATATCAGATTTAGGGCAGGGTGGCGAAGGGAAACCGCTTGTGCTACTCTTCAACTGTAAAGTTGAATAGGAGTAGATAAGAGTGCCCCTGCCCCACCCCATCCCGGACGACCTCGTCGAGCTGATCGCGCGGCGGTTCCGCGCCATCGGCGAGCCGCAGCGAATCCGCATCCTCGACTGCCTGCGCGGCGGCGAGGCGACGGTGAGCGAGCTGGCCGAGAAGACCGGCGCGTCGCAGCAGAACGTCTCGAAGCACCTGACGCTGCTCGCCGACGTCGGGATCCTCGGGCGGCGGAAGGACGGCAACCGCGTCTACTACCGGATCGTCGACGACGGCGTGCTCGGGCTCTGCGATCAGGTCTGCGGCTCGATCGAGTCGCAGCTGCGCACGCTCGCCGCGCTCGTCGACGGCCGCTGACCCGAAGGAGAAGAACGCAGATGGACGTGACCACCGAGAGCTTCGAGCGCGACGTGATCGAGCGCTCCCACGAGCTGCCCGTCGTCGTCGACTTCTGGGCCGAGTGGTGCGGCCCGTGCCGCGCGCTCGGGCCCGCGATCGAGAGCGAGGTGGCGAAGCGCGCGGACCGGATCGAGCTCGCCAAGATCGACGTCGACGCCGAGTCGGCCCTCGCCGCGCAGTTCGGGATCCGGAGCATCCCGACCGTCGCCGTCTTCCGCGGCGGCAAGCCGGTCACCGGCTTCATCGGCTCCCACCCGGCCCCCGCGATCGGCCGGTTCCTCGACGACGTGCTGGCGAAGGAGGAGGCCGTCGCATGAGCCTCACCGCCACCGCGCGCTCGATCCCTGGGACGCTGCGGCAGGACGTCCTCGTACGCGGCCGCTTCCACGTGACGACGGACGAGCCCGAGTCGCTCGGCGGCGAGGACACGGCGCCGGCGCCGCACGAGCTCTTCCCCGCCGCACTCGCCGCGTGCGTCTCGACGACGATCGTCACGTACGCGCGGACGAAGGGCTGGGAGCTCGGCGAGGTCGTCGTCGACGTCGACTACGAGAACGTCGAGACGCCGCGCCGGTTCGACATCCGTATCCGCGTGAGCGCGCCGCTCGAGGACGCACAGCTGCGCCGGCTCGAGAAGGTCGCTGCGGCCTGCCCCGTGCGGCGCGGGATCGAGAGCGGCATCGTCTTCGCCGAGCGGATCGACGCGGCGTAGCCCCGCCGGGGGATCGTCCTCTGGGCTCGCAGCGCCGACGATCGGTCGGTGGACCTGCGGCCGCTCCTCCTCGTCGCGTCGATCGCCCTGAACCCGGCCGCGCTCCCGCTCGGCGACGGACACGTCGGCTCGACCCCGGCGCGCGGGTCGGTCGACGCGTGCCCGCTTCCGAGCCTCCCCGGCGGAGGCGGTCCCGGCGGCGCGAACGCCGACGTGCCCTGGATCCACGGCACGACGTGGGACAGCACTGCGAAGGCGGCCGTCCAGGGCTCCGTCCACTGGTCGGGGGCGAGCTTCGCGGTGACCGTGCGCAGCGGCTCGCGGATCATCAGCACGAACGGGCTTCCGGTCGGCACCCCGACCGGTGTCTTCCCGATCGCGGCGAGCGACCCGGTGTACCGCTACGACCGCAACCCGAATGCGATCCGGCCCGTCCCGACGACGTTCACCCTGCCCGCGAGCCCGCGCGTCGCCGGGCGGGCGTCGTGCCTCCCGTTCGGTCCGATCGGTCTGACGACGAACGGCGTCGAGCTCTACAACGCCCTCGACGCGCTGAAACGCGACGCCGTCGCGCACGAGGTGCAGGACGCGTGCGGCGGCCACCCGGGCCCGAACGGCGCGTACCACTACCACGCGATCTCGCGGTGCATCCCGACGCACGGGTCCTCCACCCTTGTCGGGTACGCCCTCGACGGCTTCGGCATCTACGTCGAGAAGGACGCGCAGGGGCGCCTGCTCACCGACGCCGACCTCGACGCGTGCCACGGCCGCACCTCGACCGTCCTCTGGGACGGGAAGCCGACGCGGATCTACCACTACGACGCGACCGCCGAGTACCCGTACACGCTCGGCTGCTTCCGCGGGACGATGGGGACGATCAGCGGAACGCCGTGATCAGCACGCCGCCGGCGACGACGAGCAGCGCCCCGATCACGAGCCGGCGGCCGACGACCTCGACCTCGCGAATGAAGAGGATCGAGAGCAGGATCCCCCAGAGCGACTCCGTCGCGATCAGCGGCGAGACGACGGTCACCCGGCCGCGGTAGTAGGCCTCGAACAGCGACACGTACGACAGCCCGAAGAAGACGCCGACGACGAGGAACGGCAGCGACGGCCGGACGAGCTCGCGCCCCCGCATGCGCGGCCCGAGCGCCGGCCCGAGCACGAGCACGCCGCCGAGGAGCGCGGCGACGGCGGCGACCGCGGGCGGCACCGTCGTGCCGACGGCGAGATGCCGGAGCAGGTTGTCGCGGGTCGCGAACAGCACCGTGGCCACGAACGCGATCACGAGCCCGAGCCGGCGCACGTGCTCCGGGCGGGCGCGCTCGCGCGCGAGCTCGATCCCGCCGCCGACGATCAGCAGCGCGCCGAGGACGAGCGGCGCGCTCAACGGCTCGCCGAGGATCAGGATCGCGATCGTCACCGAGACGAGCGGCGCGGTCCCGAAGACGACGGAGGCGCGCGACGCGCCGGCGAGCTCGATCCCCCGCGTCACGAACAGCTGGCCGACGCCGGGCTGGAGCATTCCGGCGAGGACGAACGGCCACGCCGCCCCGGCGTGGACGCCGCGGAACGGCGCCTCGAACGCCGCGGCGACGAGCACGACGGCGAGCGCCCCGGTCACGGAGACGACGGCCGCGAGCTCCGCGTCGGGATGGCGGACGAGCCCGATCCTGAGCCCGACGCTCATCGCTCCGAACAGGAGCGCCGACAGCAACGCGAGCCCCACCGCGGTCACGCGCGTGGACGCTACTCGGTGCGTACACTCGCGGCCATGGCCAACGACAACGGCAGGGCGCCCGCCGCCGAGCTCGCGGAGGACGCGGCGGCCCGCTTTCTCCGCTACGTCCGCATCGACACGCAGTCGGACGAGGACTCCGAGAGCTATCCGAGCACGGCGAAGCAGCTCGACCTGCTCCGGCTCCTGCTCGGCGAGCTCGAGGAGCTCGGGCTCGAGGACGCCGCGATCGACGCGCACGGCTACGTGACCGCGACGCTCCCCGCGACGGTCGACCGCGAGGTGTCGCCGATCGCGTTCTTCGCGCACGTCGACACCGCGCGCGAGGTGAGCGGCGCGAACGTGAAGCCGCACCGGCGCCGCTACGACGGCGGCGAGATCCCGCTCGGCGACTCCGGCAGCGTGATCCGCCCCGAGGAGTCGCCGCAGCTCGCCCAGCACGTGGGCCACGAGCTGATCACGACCGACGGGACGACGCTGCTCGGCGCCGACGACAAGGCGGGGATCGCGGAGATCATGGCGGCTGTCGCGTACCTCGCCGCGCATCCCGCCGTCCCGCACGGCCCGGTCAAGATCGCGTTCAACCCGGACGAGGAGATCGGCCGCGGCGTCACGCACTTCCCCGTCGAGACCTTCGGCGCCGTCGCGGCCTACACCGTGGACGGCTCGACCGCCGGCGAGATCCAGCAGGAGACGTTCTCGGGCGCGCAGGTGCGCATGCGCATCCGCGGCCGCGCCATCCACCCGGGCTGGGCGAAGGGCGAGCTCGTCAACGCGATCAAGCTCGCGGCCGAGGTCGTCGACCGCCTTCCGAAGGACTCCCGCTCGCCCGAGACGACCGACGGCCGCGACGGGTACGTCCACCCGGTGACGATCTCCGGCGACTCGTCCGAGGTCGAGCTCCGCTTCATCGTCCGCGACTTCGAGAACGACCTGCTCGAGGAGCACGTCGAGCTGCTGCGCTCGATCGCGGGCGAGGTCGCGGCGACCGAGCCGCGCTGCTCGATCGAGGTGGAGACGCGCATCCAGTACCGCAACATGCGCGACACGCTCGCGCAGCACCCGGAGATCGTCGCCAACCTCGAAGAGGCGGTGCGCCGCATCGGCCTGGAGCCGCAGCGCACCGCGATCCGCGGCGGCACCGACGGCTCCGCGCTGACCGAGATGGGCCTGCCGACGCCGAACATCTTCACCGGCGGCCACGACGCGCACAGCGAGCGCGAGTGGATCTGCGTCGAGGACATGGGCCTCGCCGCCGCGGCGGTCGTCGAGACGGCCCGCGTCTGGGCCGAGCGCGAGTGACCGGCGGACAGGCGCGGGGCCTCCCCGCCTGCGCGCCGCCGGTTACGCTCCCGGGATGAGTGCCGACCCGGCGCGCGGCCGCGACGCCCCGGCCCGTCCCTCGAAGCCTCCGCAGCAGCCGCGGCTGCGCTTCCGCGTGGGCTGGTGGATCGCCTGGCTCGTCGGGCTCCTCGTCCTCAACTACTGGCTCGCGGAGCGGTCGATGAAGCCGACGACGCGGATCCAGATCCCGTACAGCCCGTTCTTCCTCCAGCAGGTCCAGAACGGCAACGTGAAGGAGATCAGCTCGAAGGGGACTGCGATCCAGGGCACGTTCGCGACGGCCGAGAGCTACGCCGGCTCGAAGAAGGCGGCCGACTTCAAGACCGAGATCCCGACCTTCGCCGACACGAACGCGCTCTCGCAGCTGCTCCAGAAGGAGAAGGTCGTCGTCAACGCGCAGCCGCTCGACACGGGGTCGCCGTGGTGGCAGAGCCTCCTCTTCGGCTTCGGGCCGACGATCCTGTTCGTCGGTCTGCTGATCTGGGCCGCGCGCCGGGCCGGAGCGATGGGCAACGTCCTCGGCCAGTTCGGCCGCGCCCGCGCGAAGCGGTACGAGCCGGCCGAGGGGCGCGTGACGTTCGCGGACGTGGCGGGGATCGACGAGGCGAAGGAGGAGCTGAGCGAGGTCGTCGACTTCCTCCGCGACCCGGGCAAGTACCGCCGGCTCGGTGCGCGCATCCCGCACGGCGTCCTCCTCAGCGGCCCGCCGGGGACGGGCAAGACGCTGCTCGCGCGCGCGGTCGCCGGCGAGGCGAACGTCCCGTTCTTCTCGATGGCCGCGTCGGAGTTCGTCGAGGCGATCGTCGGCGTCGGCGCGGCGCGCGTCCGCGACCTCTTCGCGCAGGCGAAGGAGCAGTCGCCAGCGATCGTCTTCATCGACGAGCTCGACGCCGTCGGCCGGTCGCGCACCTCGGGCATCGCCGGGTTCAGCGGCGGCAACGACGAGCGCGAGCAGACGCTGAACCAGATCCTCACCGAGATGGACGGCTTCGACTCGTCGACCGGGGTGATCGTCGTCGGCGCCACGAACCGGCCCGACGTGCTCGACCAGGCGCTGCTGCGGCCGGGCCGCTTCGACCGCCGCGTCTCGGTGCAGCCGCCGGACCGGAACGGCCGGGAGGCGATCCTCCGCGTGCACACGCGCAGCGTCCCGCTCGGCGCGGGCGTCGACCTCGGCGGGCTCGCGTCCTCGACGGCGGGGATGGTCGGCGCCGATCTCGCGAACCTCGTCAACGAGGCGGCGCTGCTCGCCGCTCGGCGCGGGCACGACACGGTGGAGCAGTCCGACTTCACCGACTCGCTCGAGAAGATCGTGCTCGGCACCGAGCGGAAGGTGGTGATGACCGACGCCGACCGCAGGCGCACCGCCTACCACGAGGGCGGCCACGCGATCGTCGGGATGCTGACCCCGGGGGCCGACCCGGTGCGGAAGATCTCGATCATCCCGCGCGGGCAGGCGCTCGGCGTCACGTTCTCCGCCCCCGACGTCGACCGCTTCAACTACTCGAAGGAGGAGCTGTCCGCGAAGATCAAGGTCGCGCTCGGCGGGCGGGCGGCCGAGGAGGTCGTCTTCGGCGATCTCACGACCGGAGCCGAGTCCGACATCCAGCAGCTCACGCAGATCGCGCGGCAGATGGTCGGCCGCTGGGGGATGAGCTCCGAGATCGGCGCGGTCACGGTGCTCCCGTCGGATGCGAGCGGCCCGCTGCTGCCCGGGGCGTCGCAGGTCTCGGAGGAGACCCAGCGGCTCGTCGACGAGGAGGTGCGGAAGCTCGTGGCGGGCCACCACGACGAGGTCGTGGCGCTGCTGCGGGAGAACCGCGCGCACCTCGACTCGCTCGCGGAGGCGCTGCTCCGGCACGAGACGCTCGACCAGCCGGACGCGTACGCCGCCGCCGGGATCGGGCAGACGCCGGGCGCGCCGCAGGGCGAGCTCGCGGCGGCCGCTCAGGCTACGCTCACCTGAGATGGAACCGCTGCGGGACACGCTCGGCCGGCCGCTCGAGACTCTCCGGCTCTCGATCACCGACCGCTGCAACTTCCGCTGCGTCTACTGCATGCCGAAGGAGGTCTTCGGCCGCGACCACGTCTTCCTCGAGCGGAAGGAGCTCCTCAGCCTCGAGGAGCTGGCGCGCGTCGCCGGCGTCTTCGCCGGGCTCGGGGTGCGCACGCTCCGGGTCACCGGCGGCGAGCCGCTCGTCCGCCGCAACGTCGAGCACCTGGTCGCGCTGCTCGACGAGATCCCCGGCGTCGAGATCGCGCTGACGACGAACGGCGCGCTCCTCGGGGAGAAGGCCGAGGCGCTCGCGCAGGCGGGGCTCGACCGCGTCACCGTCAGCCTCGACTCGCTCGACGACGCGACCTTCCGCGCCCTCAACGACGTCGACTTCCCGGTGCAGAAGGTGCTGGACGGGATCGACGCCGCCGCGGCCGCGGGG
>Ga0335085_10006506_pt1 | contig 18390 bp, 23 predicted proteins | sample Lox_Sample_45_FD_206712 | JGI IMG/M metagenome (GOLD analysis project Ga0335085, IMG submission 206712) | Soil microbial communities from Loxahatchee National Wildlife Refuge, Florida, United States - Lox_Sample_4.5 | ecosystem: Environmental > Terrestrial > Soil > Wetlands | place: USA...
CAACGGCAACCCCGTGCGCGCACTGCTCGATGCCGGCATGCCAGGCGCGAACATCGTGCAGATCGGTATTCAGGCCTTCGCGAATTCGTGCGCGTATGCCGGCGTGGCTCGACAAGCTGGAATCACGATCGTCACGGCCGACGAGGTCCACGAGCGCGGCATCGAAACAGTGGTCCGTCGCGCGCTCGATGAACTCGGCAGCCGCGCCGATCTCCTCTACGTCGACTTCGACATCGACGTGCTCGACCGCGCCTTTGTCCCCGGCTGTCCCGGCGCGCGTCCCGGCGGCCTCGCGCCATTTCAGTTACGCCTCGCCGCCCGCGAGTGCGGACTTGACCAGCGCGTGCGCGTCATCGACCTCGTCGAATTCGATCCGCAGAACGACGTGAATCGCGTCACCGCCATGACCGCCGCGGCCGTTCTTCTCGCGTTCGCCTCCGGGCTCGCCGACCGCCTGAAAGCCAGCAATGTCTGATCTGCCTGACCTCGCCGTCGTCAATTGCTCGCAACTGGTGACGGTCGCGGGCCCTGGCCTCGGTATCGTTCGCGACGGCGCAATGCTCATTCGCGGCGACCGCATCGAACGCGCCGGCCCGCGCGCCGAAATCGAGCCGCTGATCGGCCCATCGCACGAAGTGATCGATGCCTCCGGCCGCGTCGTCCTGCCCGGCTTCGTCGATGCCCACACCCACCTGATCTTCGCCGATCACCGCGCTGCCGAGTTCGAACAGCGCTGCGCCGGAGCCACCTATCGCGAAATCGCCGCGTCTGGAGGGGGCATTCGCGCCACTGTCCGCGCCACGCGCGCCGCGAGCGAAGACCACCTTGTCGCCGCCGGTCAGCGCCACGCCTTATGGATGCTGCGCTCGGGCACCACTACCGCCGAGGTGAAGTCCGGCTACGGCCTTTCGCTCGACGACGAGCTGAAAATGCTGCGTGCCATCCGCCGCCTCAACAACGCCGGCCCGTTGCGCATCGTCCCCACTTTCCTCGGCGCGCATGAAATCCCCGCTGAGTTGCGCGATCGCCGCTCAGACTACATCGATCTGCTCGTCAACGAGATGATCCCGCGCGTCGCCGCCGAATCGCTCGCCGAATTCTGCGACGCGTTTTGCGAGGATGGCGTCTTTACCCTCGAAGAGACACGCCGCATTCTCTCCGCCGCGCGCGCCCATGGCCTGAAAGCCCGCCTCCACGCCGATCAGCTCTCCGACTGTGGCGCTGCTCACCTCGCCGCGGATCTTAAAGCCGCCACCGCCGACCATCTGGAACACACCGGCGCCGCTGGCATCGCCGCGCTCGCCGCCGCGGGCGTGCAACCCGTGCTACTGCCCGGCTCGGTCTTCGCGCTCGGCCTTGCCCGTTACCCCGACGCCCGCGCCATGCTCGACGCGGGCCTGGACGTCGTGCTGGCCACCGACTTCAACCCCGGCTCGTCGCCCATCGCGTCCATGCCGCTCATCCTCGCGCTGGCCTGCACGCAGATGAAGATGACCCCCGCCGAGGCCATTACCGCCGCCACAATCAGCGCGGCGCGCAGCCTCAACCGCGAGCGCGATATCGGCTCGCTCGAACCCGGCAAACTCGCCGACTTCGTTATCTACGATTGCGCCGATTACCGCGAAATCGTCTACTGGATCGGCGCGCCGCTCGTGTCCGACGTCTTCATCGGCGGCAGGAATCTCCGGATCCCGAAATCGTAGAGAGCTGCCCCGAGCGCGCCACCCAGCAGCGGCCCCACAATCGGCACCCAGAATACCCCGCTGCCGTCCGTGAGCCCGTTGTTGCGGAATCCCGCTACCGCCGTAAACAGCCGAGGCCCGAAATCGCGCGCCGGATTGATCGCGTAGCCGTGCATGCCGCCATACGCCATCCCGATTGCTACCACCACCAGACCGATCGCGATTGGCTGCAGAATCGCGGGCGGCTGATTCCGCTCGTCGGTGATCGCGAAGATCATCAGCATCAGCAACCCTGTGCCGATGAGCTGATCGAGAAAACCGGCCGAGAGCTGCTGCGGAAATGCGGGAAACGTGGTGAACACATTCGCGGTTTTCTCCAGGAACGGGTCGAACCGCAGAAACGCCAGCCGGTAATTCCAATACACGATCGCAGCAGCCAGAAATGCGCCGGCCACCTGCACAATCATGTAGGGCGCCACTTTCACCCACGGGAACTTCCGGAACAACGCCATCGCCAGCGTCACCGCGGGATTCAAATGCGCTCCGCTGATTGCACCAGCCACATAGATGCCCATGGTGACTGCGATGCCCCACCCGATGGTCACGTTCGTGTAGCCGCCCTTGATGACTTCACCAGCCACGCCCGTCCCGAACAGCGTGACCATCGCAACCACCCCGGTTCCGAACATCATCAGGACCCACGTGCCGAGAAACTCGGCCACCAGTTCACCCGCGAGCTTTCTGTCCATGCGAAGGGACTATATCATGTCTCTTTGTGATTGCGCTTTCCCTCATCCCATGCCTGTTCGCCGCGGCAGCCCCTGGCCAGCCCGCGAACTTCCTCTTCGCAGGCTCTGACGATCTCCCCGCCATCCGCGGCCTCATCTCCCGGCCCGACATCGATGGCGTGCAGATCGTCTACACGTGGAAGAGTCTCGAACCCGCGTTCGGCCGCTACGACTTCTCCCAGATCGAAACCGATCTCGCCGTCCTCGGCCCGCTCCACAAGAAGCTGTTCGTACAGGTGCAGGATCGCTTCTTCCGCCCACAGGATCGCAACGTCCCGCGCTATCTCCTCGAAGACCCCGTCTACACCGGCGGCCTCGTCCCGCAATCCGACAATCCCGGCGAAGGTCAGCCTGCGGGGAGCGGATGGGCGGCCGAGCAATGGAACCCGCGCGTCCGCCATCGCTTCCAGCTACTGCTGGCCGCGCTCGCTGAGAAGTTCGACGGCCGCATCTACGGCGTGAATCTGCCCGAAACGGCGGTCGACCTCGATCGCAAACACGACCGTACACACTTCGCCTGTGACGCCTATTTCGCCGCTGAGCTGGAGAACGCGAAGTTCGCCCGCGCGGTCTTCCGCAAATCGCACGTCGTGCAATACATCAACTTCTGGCCCTGCGAATGGGAGAACAGCCGCCGCTACATGAGCCGCGCGTTCGCATTCGCGGCCGCCAACGGAATCGGACTCGGCGGCCCCGACATCGTGCCCAACCAGCGCGGGCAGATGAAGAACTCCTACCCGTTCTTCCACGAATACAAAGGCCGCCTCGCGCTCGTCGCAATGGCCGTGCAGGAGCCAACCCTCACCTACACCAACCCCGCCACGGGAAAAAAGCTCACAAAGGACGAGTTCATCGACTTCGCCCGCGATTATCTCGGCGCGGACGTCGTCTTCTGGAGCATTGCATCGCCCTGGCTCCACGCAACCGAGCCTCGAAGGTAGCCGGCGTTCGCCTCATAGCAGCCGGAAGTGCACCTCGACAATCGCCGATGTCACCACCGCGCGCCCATTGCGCGTGCCCGGCAGGAAACGCCACCGTCGCACCGCCTCCACCGCCTTCTCATCCAGCCCCAGTCCGAGCCCGCGATCCACGCTCACGCCGCGAATGCGGCCCGCGCTGTCGATCTCCACGCGTAGCATCACTACACCCTGCACCTTCGCCGCGCGTGCCGGGTCCGAGTAATCGGGGTCGATCTTCCACACCAGAACGGGTGGCGTCAGGCCGCCGCGCGTGGGGCCAATACCGATTCCCGGCTCGCCATCACCGCCTCCAGGCCCGTTCCTGCTCCCATAGCCGGGTCCCTCTCCGTCGCCGATCCCGCCATCGCGGCCCGGGCCGCTCGATGGAGGCCCCGGCACTCCGTGTGGATCGCCAAACGGCAGCATCTTCGTATCGACGTGCACGTCGGCGACGAGCGACGGCGCCGGCTCCACCAGCAGCGGCTGCGTCACGCTCTGCCGCACCGGAATAGGCGCGCTGAACGTGCGATGCGGCGGCAACCGGCCGAACGATGGTGGCGTTTTTGAGCGATTCCCTCCACCCCCGCCACTATCCGAGCCGCGCCACGGGTCGAGCAGCCGCACCCGCGGAGCCTCACGAATCACCGGCGTCCGCACCGGGGCTATGATGCCGCCCAGGGAACACAGGATCGCGATCACCGAGAGGTGTATCGCAAGAGACAGCAGTGTCGCGCTGCCGCGCCGGCTGAAGGACATGTCCGCACCCCCCGCCGTCTGCGGAAGGCACACCGCACGCCATCAGCCTGGTTCACGCAACCCGCTGAAGCAGCAACCGCGCACACACGCTGTGACAGCCCGGCACACTGCCGCGAACTCCACAGGTGTGAGAGCGCTGCTACCGGCCGAACTCCGTTACCAGCTTCTCCCAGGTCACCGGCAATTCTTCAGGCATGATGCGCGTCTCGCCGACGGTGGAGACGAAGTTTGCGTCGCCCCGCCAGCGTGGCAGCACGTGCATGTGAATGTGCCCCGCAATGCCCGCTCCCGCCGCTTCGCCCAGATTCATGCCCAGGTTGTAGCCGTGCGGCTTGTAGATCGTGCCCAGGGCGCTTTCAGCTTTGCGCGACAGCTCCATCATCTCCGCCAGCGTCTCCACGGGCGTTGCGGCCAGCGAAGCAACATGCTCGTACGGCACCACCATCATGTGGCCGGTGGTGTACGGATACAGGTTGAGGATGACGAAGTTCCGTTCGCCGCGGTGGACGATATAGTTCTCCGCGTCGCGCTGCTCGGCGGCTTTCGCGCAGAAGATGCAGCCCGTGTCCGGATCGCCTGGCTGCTGCAGATACCGGTAGCGCCACGGGCTCCACAGATGATCCATCGCCGGGCTTGCCCTAAGCGGCCGGCGGTGCGCTCTCCGGCGCAGGTGCGGCCGGTGCCGCGGCTTCCTCGGCCCGCGAAGAAGAGGTGTTGACCAGGTCCTTCAGTTCCTTGCTTGGCTTGAAATACGGAATGCGCTTGGAGGGAACCTCCACCCGTGTTCCCGTCTTCGGATTCCGGCCCACGCGCGGCTGCCGCTGGCGTGTACGGAAACTGCCAAACCCGCGAATCTCGATCTTGTCGCCGCCACGCAGCGAGCGAACAATGCTGTCGAAAATCGCTTCCACGATGACCTCGGAATCCTTGCGCGTCATTTCCACAACGCGCGAGACTTCCTCGATCAACTCCGCTTTAGTCATATCGTCTCTTCTCCTGCGGCGGGGCTTACCTGGACCGCGCCGTTCCTCTGATGATTTCAACGCCCGCGGGCGCCGTCACTCCTCGTCTTTCCCGCGGATATGCATAACTTCCTCGATCGTCATCGTCGCCGCCGCGGCCTGCCGGCGATAGTCGTTCAGCCGGTCCTTCTCTTCATCGTCGGCCACCGCGCGCAGACTCAGACCGATCTTCTTCTCCGCCTCGATCATGCGGATGATCTTGAAATCGAACTCCTCGTCGATCGGCAGCGGCGATTCTCCGCCGCCCGCCGTCCCTTCCGGAATCTCCGAACGATGGCATAGCGCTTCCACACCCGGCGCCAGTTCCACGAACACGCCGAACGCCGCCGCGCGGCATACCCGCCCGCGCACCGCGTCACCCACCATGTGCGAGCGGAAGAACGACTCCCACGCATCCGGCTGCAACTGCTTCACGCCCAGCGACAGCCGCCGGTTCGCCGCATCGATGTTCAGAATCACGGCCTGCACAAGCTGCCCCTTCTTCAATACCTCCGAAGGATGCTTCACCCGCTTGGTCCACGAGAGATCCGAAATGTGCACCAGCCCGTCGATGCCTTCCTCGATCTCGATGAACGCGCCGAAATCGGTCAGCTTGCGCACGCGTCCTTCCACCACCGAGCCGACCGAGTAGCGGTCCGCCACCGTGGTCCACGGGTCGGCTTCGAGCTGCTTGATGCCGAGCGAAACGCGCCGTTCCTTCGGCTTCACCTCGAGCACCACCGCTTCCACCTGATCGCCGACGTGCACCACTTTACTTGGATGCTTCATCCGCCGGCTCCATGTCATCTCCGAGATGTGAATCAGCCCTTCGACGCCCGGCTCCAGTTCGACGAAAGCGCCGTAGTCGGTAACGCTTACCACCCGGCCGATCACCTTCGCGTGCACCGGATAGCGATCATTCACGCTCTCCCACGGATCGGGAATGAGTTGCTTCAGGCCGAGTGAGATACGTTCCTTGTCCTTGTCGAACTTCAGCACCTTGACGGTGATCTCATCGCCCACGTTCACCACTTCGTTGGGATGCGTTACGCGTCCGTGCGACATGTCGCTGACATGCAACAATCCGTCGATGCCGCCCAGGTCGATGAAGGCTCCGTACTCGGTGAGGTTCTTCACGGTGCCCGTCACCACCGAGCCCTCGGCCAGATCGGCCAGGGCCGCGCTCTTCCGCGCATTCAGATCGTCTTCGATGGCGATCTTCCGCGACACCACCACGTTGCCGCGCCGTCGGTTCAGCTTCACAATCTTGACCGGAATGTCCTTGCCCACCCACGTGTCCAGATTGTGAATCGGCCGCAAATCGATCTGCGATCCCGGCATGAACGCCACTACCCCGACGTCCACGGAAAGCCCGCCTTTGACGCGCGCCAGCACACGCCCCGAAAGAATCAGCCCGTCACGATGCGCTTTTTCCAGATTGTCCCAGGCACGCAGCCGGCTGGCCCGCGTATGCGAAAGCAGAATATAGCCTTCCGGCTGCACACCCTGGCGATCGACCATCACGTCGATCACGTCGCCTGCCTGCACATGCACACTGCCGTCGGGTAGCGCGAACTGCTCCTTCGGTACCAGACCCTCTGACTTGTAGCCGAAGTCCACGATAACGTCTTTGTCCGTGACGGACAGGACCGTTCCCTGCAGGACCTCGCCTTCGGCGGGCGGTGCGAAGTGGCTGTAATCGTCTATGAGCTGGCCGTAATCCTCGTCCCCGTTCGACATCGGCATTTCCGGCGTGTGCTCATCAGGTCCGATGGCCATGTGGTTAGCTCCCGAGACAAAGCTCAAAACAAAAGCGCCCCTGACTGTTCAACGACCGCGGAGGCGGCGGGTTTCCGGACGTCCTTCCATTGTACGGGGCTGGCCTCCAACGGGGAGACATCCGGGACCTCACCAGCAACGACAACCCGTTGATAGCTCAGTACTTCAGCACTATACCGGAGCGTGCGGTGCTTGTCAACCGAGCCTCCCGCGGCTGCGGCAACCGTCCGGATTCGGAGAGATCTTCCCACAGCCGGTCGCCTCCATCCCCTTGCTGCCACTGGGGTTGCAGCCAGGCAGGGGCATTTGTTTGGCTGTCGGCGTGCTTAGAGCCACGGCATGAAGAAACTACTGTTGTCCCTGTGCCTGTTGCTGCTGCCGCTGAGCGTCGCCGCCGCAGACATCTCCGGCAAATGGTCCGGCGCCGTTGAGTTCAAGGCCCCCGACGGAACCGTCCAGACCATGCCCGTGACAGCCGAGTTCAAGCAGGATGGCAAGACCGTTACGGGTACAGCCGGCCAGGAAGGTCAGGAGCAATTCTCGGTGGACAAGGGGACCATCGACGGAGACAGGCTCACCTTTGAGGTGGAGGCGCCGGACGGGCTCTACTCAGCGACCCTGACCATTGCCGCCGACGACCAGATCAAGGGAGACATCGTCCACACCGATCAGAACGGCGACAAAATCACCGCCACCATGACGCTGGCGAAGGCGAAGTCATAGACAATGGCCACCGATGAACACAGATACGATCCGTGTTCATCTGTGCTCATCTGTGGCAGCGTTGGGCTTGCAGGTCGGCGATGGCTTCATCAACGAGCGCATCGAGAGGGCCCGCGGCGACATCGGCCTCCCTCCGCGATCGCTTGACAGCACGCTACTGTGACCGATGTAATCGTGCCTTCTGCGAGGGTGAGCACGGAACATTCACCGCCCCGTCTCACGGCCACCCCAACCGAGGGCGCTGTACCCCATGCGGAGACGTAGTTCTTAATCACGTACCAGCGAGGTGATCGGTTTGGCCTGGCTCCCCCCTACTTGATCTCGAGGATCTCCTTCTCCCGCCCCTTCGCCGCCTGATCCAACTTCGAAATCGCCCCGTCGGTCATCTTCTGCACTTCGTCGATGCCCCGCCGTTCGTCATCTTCGCTGATCGCTTTGTCCTTCATGAGCTTCTTGATCGCGTCGTTGGCGTCGCGGCGAATATTGCGCAGGGCCACGCGGTGATCTTCGGCGATGCCATGCAGTTTCTTCACCAGGTCCTTGCGACGCTCTTCGGTCAGCGCCGGAATCGGCACGCGGATCAGCTTGCCGTCGTTGGAGGGATTCAGACCCAGATCGGCGGCGCGAATCGCCTTCTCAATCGCCCCGATCTGCGATGTGTCCCAGGGCTGGACGGTAATGAGAGCAGGCTCGGGAACGTGGAGCGTGGCTACCTGGTTAATCGGCGTAGGCGTCCCGTAGTAGTCCACGCGGACGCTGTCGAACAGGCTCACCGACGCGCGGCCGGTGCGGATGGCGGCCATGGCGTGCTGCAAATCGGCCTGGACCTTCTCCATGCGGGCCCTCGACTGCGCTTCCACTTCTTTCACGTTCTTGAACTGGTGCGCCGCGGGGGCGGCATGCGGTTCGTTCTTCATATGATCTCCTCCGGGCGAATGCAGCAGCTTAGTGGATTAACGTTCCCACGGACTCGCCCATCGACATTCGCATTATATTGCCGAATGTATTCAGATTGAAAACAACCACGGGAAGCTGGTTGTCGCGGCACATGGCCACGGCCGAGGCGTCCATCACGCCCAGGGCCCTGGCCAGCACATCCTGATAGGTGATTTCAGAATAGAGCACCGCGTCGGGGAATCGCAGGGGGTCCTTGTCGTAGACGCCGTCCACGCGCGTGGCCTTCGCCACAACCTCGGCATGGATCTCCAGCGCGCGCAGCGTTGCCGCGGTGTCGGTGGAGAAGTACGGGTTGGAGGTGCCGCCGGCGAAGATCACGATGCGGCCCTTCTCCAGGTGCCGAATCGCGCGGCGGCGGATGTACGGCTCGGCCACCTGCTGCATCTGGATGGCGGTCATCACACGCGTGGGCCGGCCGGCCTTCTCCAGCGCGTCCTGCAGCGCCAGCGCGTTAATGATGGTGGCCAGCATGCCCATGTGATCCGCGGTAACACGGTCCATGTTCCTTGCAGCGGCGGCTACGCCGCGAAAGAAGTTGCCGCCGCCTACCACCAGTCCGATCTCGATACCGCCGGCGGCCACCGAGGCCACCTCCTCGGCCAGCGCACGCACGCGTTCCGAATCGATCCCGAAAGAACCGTGGCCGGCGAGCACCTCGCCGCTCAGTTTGAGCAGGATTCTCCGGTAGCGCGGCATGGAGAGAGCAGATTATGCGGATGTTTCGGCCGTCTCCTCGATCACCGCCATGTCGCCCACCTTGAAGCGGACAAAGCGCGAGACGGAAATGTTTTCGCCCAGTTTAGCGATCTTCGCCTTGATCAGGTCGTGCACGACGGTGGTGTTTTCCTTGATGAACGGCTGCTCGTAGAGACATACCTCCTCGTAGAACTTCTGCAGGCGTCCTTCAACGATCTTGTCCACCATCTTCTCCGGCTTGCCCTCGTTGAGAGCGCGAGCGCGCTGGATTTCCTTCTCTTTGTTCAGCGCTTCCTCCGAGACGTCTTCCTTGCGGATGAACTGCGGGTCGGCCGCGGCCACCTGCATGGCCAGATCCTTCACCAGATCCTGAAAGTCCTGCGTGCGCGCGACAAAGTCAGACTCGCAGTTCACCTCGATGAGCACGCCGAGCTGCGAACCCGAGTGAATATAAGACCCGATGACGCCCTGGCGTGTGGCCCGGCTGGACTTCTTCGCGGCGGAAGTGATGCCGTGCTTGCGGAGGATGATCTCAGCCTCGGCCAGATTGCCATTGGCCTCCACGAGCGCTTTCTTGCACTCCATCATGCCCGCGCCGGTGCGGTCGCGGAGCTCTTTCACTAACCTGGCGTTGATTTCCATTTGGGATTCTTTCTTCATTGTGGGGCAGGCTCTCAGCCTGCGGCGGACTCTCAGACCGCCCGGTGCGCAGCGAGCGATCCGCGCAGGCTGAGAGCCTGCCCCACATCACATGTCAGACTTCGCGAGTGCTCGTCGTGGCCACGTCGGCTTCGGGCGTCTCCGTCCCGGGTCCCTTGCGCGGCAGCGATGTCGACGGCAGATCTTCCTCGGCCAGACTCTCCGACATGAGGCGGTCGAGCTGGTTGGGATCGAAATGCTCGTATTGCGTGAAATCCTCGACAACGGGCGCGTCCTCGGCGACGTCCGCCTTCTCAGGAACGAATTCCTGCTCGGTGGCCAGCGACCGGCCTTCGACCACCGCGTCCGCCACCTTGGTGGTGAACAGGCGGATGGCGCGCAGCGCATCGTCGTTGCCTGGGATCACGTAGTCCACTTCATCGGGATCGCAGTTGGTGTCCACCACGGCGACCACCGGAATGCCGAGCTTGCGCGCTTCCTTGACGGCGATCGCTTCCTTGTTCGAATCGACGACGAAGAGCAGATCGGGCAGCCCCCCCATGTCCTTGATGCCGGCCAGATTCTGGTGCAGGTGCTTGCGCTCCCGTTCCAGACGGCCGATTTCCTTCTTGGCGCGGCCTTCCCAGTTGCCTTCAGTGGCCATCGCATCCAGTTCCTTGTACCGCTTGATGGACTTCTGCACGGTGCTGTAGTTGGTCAGCAGTCCGCCCAGCCATCGCTGGTTGATGTAGAACTGGCTGCAGCGCGTCGCCTCTTCGGCAATGGCTTCCTGCGCCTGTCGCTTGGTCCCCACAAAAAGGACGTTCTTGCCGAGCGCGGCCTGTTCGGCCACAAAGCGCATGGCGTCCTTGAAAAGCTTGAGCGTCTTCTGGAGATCCACGATGTAGATCCCGTTGCGTTCGCCGAAGATGTATTCCTTCATCTTCGGATTCCAGCGCCTGGTCTGGTGCCCGAAATGAACGCCTGCTTCGAGCAGTTCTTTCATCGAAATAGACGGCAAAAAGAAATCCTCCCGGTTACAAACCTCCGGCGGCGGGGCGTACCGCGCCGGACGGTTGGAGTGGACGGTTTCACCCGTCTTCGAACGCGCACGCGGCCCAAAGCGAGATTTGCGTGCTCAATCGAAGCCGGCTGGCCGGTAACGGCCCGATGCGAACCGTTACCGTTTGGAGAACTGGAACCGCTTGCGCGCGCCCTTCTGGCCGTACTTCTTGCGCTCGTGGGCACGCGGATCGCGGGTGAGGAGCCCCGCCTCCTTGAGCTTCCCGCGCAGCTCGGCGTTGAAGTCGCACAGAGCGCGCGCGATGCCCAGGCGGATGGCGCCGGCCTGACCGGTCGGCCCGCCTCCGTTGGTGAGGATCAGAACATCGAACTTGTCCGCGGATTCGGCCGTCAGCAGCGGCTGCCGGACCAGAGCGCGGGAGGACTCATTCACAAAATACTTGTCGACGGGCCGGCCGTTTACCGTGATGGCGCCCTTGCCTGGGCGCAGAAACACGCGAGCCACGGCCGTCTTGCGGCGGCCCGTTCCGAGATGCTGAACCAAAGTTCCTGGCACTTACTTCGACTCCGTTTCCAACGCGACCGGCTTCTGCGCCTGGTGCGGATGCTTGTCTCCGGCGTACACCTTCAGCTTGCGATACATCTGCTTGCCGAGCTTCGTCTTCGGCAGCATGCCCTGAATCGCGTCCTCCACCAGGCGGCTCGGATGCTTCGCGCGCACCTTGGGTACGCTCATTTCCGTGAGCCCGCCGGGATAGCCGGAATGGCGGCGGTAGACTTTCTGTTCTTCCTTGCGTCCGGTGAGCCGGACCTTGGCGGCATTAATGACGATCACATGATCGCCTGTATCCAGGAACGGGGTGTAAGTGGGCTTGTTCTTGCCCATCAGCAATAGCGCAGCCTGGCTGGCGACGCGCCCGAGGACCTTGCCCTCGGCGTCCACCACGTGCCATTGGCGCACAATTTCCCCCCTGGACGGGAACTGGGTTTTCATACAGACAGACTATCTCCGTTCGGGACCTACAAACCATCCAGCTTACCAATAGGTTAGGGGGGCTGTCAAACCGGGGCGGCCCGCCTATGGAACCACAACCGACCCGCTGGCTGCGGTTACCAACTGGCCCTCCCTGTTCGCGGCAACGAACCGCACCAGATAGCTGCCCGCCTTCGCGTCAAATGCGGCCCTTACTTCGACCGGCGCGTGCGCGATCTGAACTACATTCTGGTGTCCGGAGATGTAGTTCCCGTCGGCGTCGAACAGGGCTGCGATCACAGTGAGCTCGTTTGGGTTGCCTATAGCGATCAATCGGGCGGTCACCTGCAATTGCGCGCCGCTCACGTCCGCGCTCAATTCGACTGGGACCAAATGTATCTCTTCGCGCGAGAACACCGCGTCCTCGATCGTCTGATTGACCATTTCGGCCGCCGTGAGCTCGCGGCCTGGCGCAAAGTACCCGCGACGGGCCTGAACGGTGCGGCTGCGCGAATTGATGAGGCGAACCTTCAACCGGTGGAACCTTCCGTCCGGTTTGAGACCGGTGGGCGAGAATCCCAGCACATAGACGTACTCAGGTGCGGCCGCCAGCTTGCGAAATGCCCCGCCAAAATCGTTGCTGTTCTCGATGAACCGGCCACCGGTCCCCGCGGCAAGGTCAAACATCACGGCTGCGCTGGCGCTCGCGCCAGCTTCCCGGAACTGAATCCGCTCGCGTTGCATCGTCTGAATGCGAGAACTGAATTGCAGCGGGCGGTCGTCGATTTCGCCCGCCGGACTGATTTCGAACAAACCGCGCGCATCGAGGGCGTTGATCACCACGCCGGATCGAATCGCCCGCTCGATGACCGCCATCTCGGCGGCGTGGTGTTCGGTGAGCAGCTGGAAACCAGGGGACACCAGAAGAATGACTCGCTCGCCCGGCAAAGTCTCTATACGTCGAACTAGCGCGCTGAGCACCCGTAAACTCGCGCGCGATTCGAACCGGCCGGAGGTCCACGCATCTCGTGCGGCAGCGAGCGCCAACTGCTGCGCGTTCGCCTCCGGGAAATTCGGGTAGCACACCAGCACCTCAACGATGGCTGCATCCAGGGCCGGGTGATAGGACGCCGGCATGCCGCCCGGCCCGTCCTCGCGGTCAATCTGATCGGCGAGGAAGAAGCTGATTTCCGGGCATCGCTTCTCCGCGCCACCTCTCGCCACGGGGCCTGGCCGCAGCTTCTGCAACTCCGCATCGAGCCTTGCGCGGTCCTGCGTAAAGTCGAGCAGCGTCTTTCCCGACGTGGTCAGCAAGGCCACCCGGTCTTCTGGAGCGAGTGAGGTCGCCAGATACCGCCTCGCGGCATCGCGTACAGGCACCAGGTCCTCAAATCTCAGGTGAACATCGTCGAAGACCAGCGCGACAAAGCGGTCAGGGATGGGGGGAGGAGGGGAAACCGGCGCCAAACCGGTCGTGGCCGCGGCACTGGATGGTCTTGCCGGCGCGATCGCGGGCGCCACATGTCCGCCTGTTCTCCCGATCAGGAACTCCGCGACTTCCTGCCGCTTCCCGTTATCGAAAAGCTGAAAATCCTCCTTACGGAGCCCGCCGACGGCATTGCCCTCACGGTCGCGCACGACCACAGGCACAGTAACCCGATTCACTCTCGCTTTGAAGGTGACCGATTCGTGCTGCCCGGGGACAAGCGCCACCCCCGCGCACACCGCGCACCAGAACCGCACGGCAGTTGCGTTCATGCCGATTCCTGCGACGTTGCGCTTGCCAATCGCGTTTCCGGAACCGGGGCAAGAGCATCAGTTGCAGCCGGAGCCAACCACGGCGACTAGATCGCGGCCGGGAGAGGCAGGCAGGCCTTGGCCAGGGTGCGCTCCAGCAGCGTGCAGGCTTCGGTCTCGCTCAGGCTGCGGGAGATGGAGAGCTCGGTGATCAGCATGTGCCGGGCACGGTCGAGCATCTTCTTCTCGCGGAACGAGAGCGGCTTGCGGGTCTGCTGGACCACCAGGCACTTGAAGACCTCGGCGATTTCCGTCAGGCTTCCGTGGCCCATCTTCTCGGAGTTTTCCTTGAAGCGGTCCTTCCAATCCACGTTGCGGGCGCAACCGGCCTCGGAAAGGTAATCCAGAACACGGGTTACGTCCCCGTTCCTGGTCACTTTCCGGAGCCCGAGCTCGCCCACGTGCGAGAACGGAACCATCACGGTCATACTGCTGCAGTTCAACCGCAGCAGATAGAAGCGTTCTGAACGCCCTTCGAACGCCCTGGAACTGATGTTCTCAATGGTCCCTACACCGTGATTCGGGAAGACGATTTTCTCGCCTGGCTGGAAGGTTATAGACGCAGACATACACCTGCCTGAAGTTGCAATCTGGATTGTGCTACCCGGAAACTGAATCTTAAAGCCGGTTTAATGTTTTGTCAATATCAACAAAGCACTTGCAGGTACGGGGTGTTTCTCTCTGCACCTGAATTGCCGTTCCCACGTTGGGGGAAATAACCCATCTTCCACCCCGCGCACGTGTATAAAGACCCACGGAACACGGATTGTCAGCTACTTAGCGGGATAAGATTTCGAATAGTTGTTGCGGGTATTGGTCACTGTGAAGGAGCCATCGTCCATGGCAGTGAGGACGATCGGCTTGCCCTGGCAGACTTCGTCTACGTTGGCGATGAACGGGTCGGGCGAATTGTGGGCCGTGCCGCCGTCGACGGCGTAGTGGAGCTGCCAGAGGTCCTCGAGGCCGGGTGAATCGCGGACAATCTGCCAGGTCTCAGGGCTGCCACCCTTGCGGGCACCGTTGTCCATGATGGCGACACGGGGATGGAGGGCGTGGACGAGGGCGGGCGAACCCGATTCCTTCCAGCCGTGGTGGCTGACCAGGTAAACGTCCACGGTTCCTAACTTGTTGTCGGGACACATGAGATCGAGTTCCTTGTCCCAGGTGAGGTCGCCGAGGTCGATGAAGCGGAAGGCGCCGTACGACAAAACGAAGCCAATCGAGCGGGCGTTTTCTGTCTTGTCCGCTGGACGTTTTTCAGTGGTGCTGCAAAATGGGTTCGTTTTGCCAGCGCCCGGGAGCGGCTGGCCGAGGACCGCCCCATCCGACGAAACCACCGTCACTTCTACACCTTTGAGCGGAATGGTGTCGCCCGGCTTAACCACGGTGTGATGGGTCTTTGAGATATGGTTGTAGTCGGCAAAGTCGACCTGGACGACCTTGGAGTCTTCGCGGGGCGGGCCGTGGTCGATCCAGGTGTCCACGGGGAGGCGGTCGGTCAGGTTGGGGGCGCCTCCGACGTGATCGCGGTGGTAATGGGTGATGAGGACGTAGTCGAGCTTCTTGACGTGGGCCTTTTTCGCTGCTTCGAAGATGCGGTTGGCATCCCGACCGTTGAAGCCGCGCCAGCCGGTATCCACCAGCAGTGACTGGCCGGACGGCGTGACGATCAGAGTGGCCTGGCCGCCTTCGACGTCCACGAAAGTGATATCGAGGGTCTTCGCCGCGTGGGCCGCGCCTGCAGAAACCAGGGCCAGCAGGAGGGGGAGGACGCGCTTCATCGCCTTGAATGTATCACAATGGTGCAATACGGCCGGAACAGCGGGAATGTTGCCTGCGTACATGTAGTTGGACGGGGTGAGAGCGATGGCATATTGCACACAGTGCGGAAATACGGTCCACCCGCTGGACGTGTATTGCGCCAAGTGCGGGGGGCGGCAGCCGGCGGCTCCGGCGGCCGATCCGCTGGCGGGGATCAGTCCGCGGACGGCTTCGCTGTTGTGCTACATCCCGGTGCTGGGGTGGATTGCGGCGATCGTGGTGCTGGCGAGCTCGCGCTTCCGGCAGAACGCGACGGTGCGGTTCAACGCGTTCCAGGGGCTGTATCTTTTTGTGGCGTGGCTGATTGTGGATCAGGCGCTGGGTTGGTTCTTTGCGTTTCCCTATAGTGGCGGGCATTTCCACCATGTGGTGCCGGGATTGTTCAAGCTGGCCATTTTCATCGCGTGGATCTTCATGATTGTGAAGGTGGCGCACGATGAGCGCTACAAGCTTCCGATTGTGGGGGATCTGGCGGAGAAGTCGATGTCGGAACAGCGATAGGGCGGAATGGCCACAGATGAACGCGGATGAACGCGGATCGGTAAGCTACACCCTCGATGAATTGCTGGCGCAGTGTGACGTGACGGCTCCGATGACAACGCAAGAGCGCGAATGGCTGGATGGCGATGCTGTCGGCCGCGAATTAGCCTGAAGCGCTGTCTCAAAGCAGCCGCAGCCTTACTTTGGATGCAGAGTCAAGAGGCGGAATCCACGTCCAGAACTGCACAGGAGATCGCCTTCGAAGACCTGACAATCGTAGACGAGATCCCGCCACGCCTGCTTGTGCCAGTGCGTGCCCCCGTCAGATGTGTACATCAAGCTGTGTTGCCCTGCGTCGCCGTCGTCAACAAAAACGAAGCCTCTTTCGCTGGATGTGAATCGCACTACGCTGGCCCACTTGCCCTTTCCCTGGAACGATAAATCAGGGTCGGGTGTCCACTGCTTCCCTCCGTCGACCGTGGAATACAAATAGGTTCCATCGTCGTTGTAGCCCCAGGTAATCAGCCAGCCACGCATCTGATCGAGGAAGAAGAGGTCACGCACATCTGCGGGTTGTTCAGAAGCGGTGGTTCGGGACTCTTCCCAATCGCGACCGCCATCGACAGTTCGGAACACGAAAAAGTCCTTTCCGCTGACGCCGGCCGCACCAGCGAGCCATCCGATTTCCGGCGTCAGGAAAAAGAGGTGATCGATGAAGGCGACATGCGGGATCCCGGTTTCCACCCAGGAATGACCCCCGTCGCTGGTGCGAAAAAACGACCCCGCCACGGTTCCGTACCCCAGTCTCTCATCAATAAACTGCATCCTTTGCAGGAACTGTTGGGACACGCTTTGCCAGTGCTGACCGCCATCCTTAGTCTTGATCATCCGTGGCTCGTCGGCGGCCCCCCACTCCCACCATGCGATCCAGCCGCGCATAGCATCGAGGAACGAGAAGGCGGGTGGGCCGTCGGGGTCTCCGGGGTATTGCAGGGTCTGAGGCATTTCTCTCCACGAGCGTCCGGCGTCGGTGCTATGGACGACGATAAAAGGGCCTGCCGCGTGAGCCCCACTGCAGCCAACGGCCCAGACATCGTTGCGACTGACGAATTGAACCCGCCCCAGCCCTTTGGCGGTCTTGCAGCCGACGCATCGACCCTCACTCCAGGTTAGTGTGAAGGGACTGTTTGCGGTTTTGGGAACTCGCGCGGACCCGATGGCCGATAGAAGCACGATCCCGAACGCCGCTACTGAGAACCTCGTTATCGCCATGTCCGCGCTCTTGAAAGCCTAACAGAACTAGACCAACTCCATTCGAAGTTGGCGGCCGACGGCAAGGGCGGCGCGCTGCAGCGTGTGCAGGGTGACGCTGGTGTTTGTTGGGTCGAGGAGGCGATCGAGCGCGAGGCGGCTGGTGTGCATGCGGACGGCCATGGCGGCTTTGGTGAGGCGATCCTTTTCCATCGCAGCTATGATTTGATCGGCCAGGATCTGTTTGATGGCTTGGGCTTCGGTCTCTTCGAGGATGCCCTGTTCGGCGAGAAGGTCATCGAAGGACGAGCCGATTCGCCAGTTTGCTTCACCTTTCATCTGAAGGTCCCCCATCCCTTCCTTCATCACGGCACAAGTTCCAGCCGCTTGAGCTTGATGCGGTTGCGTTCGACGTGAGCGAGGTCGTACTGGGCCTGTTGCACGAGCCAGCCCTGCTCAGTTCCACCGAAGACCTTCGAGAGCCGCACGGCCATTTCGGGGGAGATGCCGCGCTTGCCGTTGACGAGTTCCGATAGGGTGTTGCGGGTGACGCCGAGGGCGGCGGCGGCCTCCGTGATGGTCAGACCCAGGGGCTCGATGCACTCGCGCAGGACGACGGTGCCGGGGTGGGGTGGGTTCTTCATGGTCATGGATTGAATCCTCTCAGTGGTAGTCGAGATAATCGACGTCTTCCGCGGCGTCGTCGAAGCGGAAAATCACTCTCCAGTTGGCGCGCACCGTCACGGCCCAGAAGCCTTTCATTTCGCCCTTGAGCGCGTGGAGGCGAAAGCCTGGCAGGTCCATATGCGCAACCGTCGGGGCGGCGTGTAGCGTCGCCAGGATGTTCCGCAGTTTGCCAATGTGCTCCGGGTTTACTCCGCTCGGATCGTCTTCTTCGAAGAGGCGTTTCAGGCCCTTGTGGCGGATGCTCCGTATCATCCCGAGCTGCAATGCGCCACGTGGCGCATGTCAAGTACACGATAGCACATCGGATGACGCAAGGGCAGCACATGGCGCTGCCCCACTATCCTGAGTGAATGGTTCGGCGGCTGGGGTTGCACACTT
>Ga0335085_10006507_pt1 | contig 18389 bp, 17 predicted proteins | sample Lox_Sample_45_FD_206712 | JGI IMG/M metagenome (GOLD analysis project Ga0335085, IMG submission 206712) | Soil microbial communities from Loxahatchee National Wildlife Refuge, Florida, United States - Lox_Sample_4.5 | ecosystem: Environmental > Terrestrial > Soil > Wetlands | place: USA...
TGCTCGCCTATATCCAATCGTCGGCGGGGGCGAAGTTCCTGGAATCCTCGCCCATCAAACTGGACGCTGGTCCACGCAACCTGGCCGCGCCGGTCGGGCGGATTCTCTGGTCGTTGCAGGGCGGCCTGGTGCTCATGGCCGGCGGCATCGGCCTGCAATTCGTCAGCACGCAGACGGCGGGCGAAGCCTCACAGCCCCTGCACGTACTTGGCGTGCTCGGCATCGCGCTGGGGTTGGGCTTCATCGCCTCCGCGGCAGTTTCGTTCGTGATCTCCGAACGGCTCGGCTTGATTGAACGGCCGGCGGCCCCGCGCCGCATCGAGCCTACCGGCATCGAAGGCCTGGGCGGCTTAAAATAAAGAAACGCTGGCTTATGTTTCGGAACATCGCCATCACGGCCGACCGGATTCGCGTCGAGGAATCGCCCGCGGAATTGGTAATGGACGAGGACGCTTTCCGCGCATTCTACGAACGGACCGCCCGCGGCGTTTGGGCCTACCTGGCGCGGATCACCGGCGACCGTCAACTGGCGGATGACCTGCTGCAGGAGGCTTTCTATCGTTTCCTCCGCGCCAACGCCTCGCATGAAACCGAGCAGCATCGCCGCAATTCCCTGTACCGGATCGCCACCAACCTGGCGCGGGACGCACGCCGCAGAAGCCAAACGGCCGGCTGCGTGACCACGCCAGGTGATCTCGAAAGCATTCCCTCCGTCGATGAAACCCAAGCCGCCGAGCGCAGTTGCGACCTGACCCGGGCCATGTCGCGCCTGAATCCCAAAGAGCGCGCCATGCTGTGGCTGGCGTATGGCGAGGGCGTGCCGCACAGCGAGATCGCGACCGTGCTGGGCGTGAGTTCCGCCAGCCTTAAGACGATGCTGTTCCGCGCGCGCCGCAAACTGGCTGACCTGCTGCGGGGCTTGCCAGGCGGAGGCAAACGATGATGCCCATCGAGTGCCGGTTCGAGTCCGAAATTCTGGGCGCTGTGCTCGAAGGCCGCTGGCCGGAGCGCACCGAACCCGAGCTGGTGGCGCACACAGCAACCTGCCCGATCTGCTCCGAGATCCTGACCGTTTCAGCCGCCATGGAAGAGGCACGGGATGCCATCGCCCCACCGGCGCTGCCCGGTTCCGGACGCGTCTGGTGGCTGGCGCAGCGCCGTGCGCAACTGGAAGCGGCCGAAATTGCGGCACGCCCGATTCAGGTGGCGCAGATCCTCGCACTGGTTGCTGCGGCCGTCCTGCTGTGCGTCTATTTTGGGGCCGCAGTCACACGACTGCTTGCCGGCATCGGACGGATGGCCGCCGGCAACACCGAGGCGGAGCTCGCCGCGCACCTTTCCGCCGCAATTCTCGGACACGCCGGATTGGCGCTGGGTATCGCCGCAGTCTTGCTGGTGGTTCCGGCCGCTGCCTACCTGGCCATCGGACGCGAGTGAGGCTTCAGCGGCCGCGACGCCGGCCGCCTGGCATATCTCGGGGGTCGTCCATGCGCGGCGAGGCTGTACCTTCGGGCGCCTGTCGCGCTGAGGCCGGGTCGAAGATGCGCTTATCCACGTCGTGCAGACGGTAGGCCGTGAAGTCGGGTTGGTTGGTGAAGCAATCCGAAAGATCCGCGGCGGCGGCATCGAACAAATTCAATGGCGGCAAATGCAGCAGCCGGAAAATCGTCTTCAGCAGGCCGGGGAAGCTGGTATTGACGTGCGAAACGTAATTGCGCCGCGCCCACGGACCCATGCACAGCAACACCGTGCGATGGGCGTCCAGGTGATCGATGCCGCCTTGCGCATCATCCTCGGTAACGAAGATGGCCGTCTCTTTCCACCACTTGCTCTGCGACAGATACTCGACGATCCGGCCGAGGGCATAGTCGTTGTCCGCAACGAATGATTCCTGATAAGTGTAACCGTCGCCCGGCCGCGGCTTGGTCATATGGTCGTTGGGCAGATGCACGAAGAGAAACTGCGGCAGGTCCACGTTGGCCTTCACGTACTTACTCTCGATTTCCTTGATGAACTGGCTGGCGCGAAACTGATCGGGTATGTTCATATTGAACCCGGGGTACTCGCGCGAAGTGTTGCGGTACAGCGGCTCGGGCATCGGCACGTTGCTCAGGAATCGCGCTCCGGTAGGTTCCAGGTCACGGCCTTCATCTACTCCCGCTAACTCGAAACCTTCTCCGAAGTTATAGAAACTTACTCCGTGCCGGGTAAGATGATGCCAGATCGTGCCGGCTTCGGGCTGGTCTTCGGGATGTACCGAAGAGTCGCTGCCCGCGAACAGCAGCCTCCCCGGCGCTTCGCCGATTCGAAAATCTTTCTTGTCGGTGTAGGCGGATAGTAGCGAGCTTTCGGTCCACGCATTCGGCGGCGACCCGGCCAGCCAGTGATGGCCATCGACGCTGACGTCGGAATCGGCGTAAAAATTATCACTGAAGCTCCACTGCTGGGCCATGGCGTGGTGGTTGGGCGTGACTTCGGCATCCCGCAGGCTCAATCGGCGGCCCTGCCCATCCAGGTAGCCGTGTAGTCCAAGCCGCGCCAGCGAGGCTATGCCCATCGCGGGTCCGTTGGACGCCGGCACCATATCGCCGAAAACCTCATCGTACGTTCGATTCTCCTTGACGATCAGGACCACGTGCCGCACGCCTTCGGGTAGCGGCCGCGGAGCCACCGGCCGCGGGAGGAACCCGTTCGCTTCGAGCACCTGCTGGGTCAACGCCGGCAGATCCTGCGGATGCGGCAGGGGGAAGATCGAGAGCGACCCTTGGCGCAACCGGCCAGGCGTAATCTCAAACCCATTCGCGGCGTTGGGACCGGTGCCGTGCCCACGGGCGTTGGCGACGTAGACGGTGTCTCCCGCAATGATGACGCGCGTCGGAAACCAAGCCGCCGGGATATGCCCCACCACGCGGTTCTGCTTCGTATCGATGACCGCCACGGCGTTGATGCCCGCTTCCGCCACGAGCAGCCATCCGGTGCCTTCGTGGTAAGCCATACCCATCGGCAGCACACCGCGCAGATTCTCCAGACCAGGCAGGCGGATGGGGATCTCCGCGGCCACTTCATTCGTTCGCACGTCGATCGCTGTAATTGAATCGTTCGCGGCGTTCGATACAAACACGCGATTGGCGGTCGCGACCACTCCCGAGGGACTGCTGCCGCCCAGGCTTTCCGCACCAAATGGGAGACCTGTGCGCACAAATTTGACCAGCTTGGCGGCGGACGGAGTGGCAACATCCACGATCGCCACCGAGTTCGATTCCGGCACGTTGGGATCGCCCAAACCCGGCACATGGACGGTTCCGCCCTCTGTCTGCCGGTCGACCCCCGTGGCAGACTCCGCGGTCGGAAAGCCAAAAGCCGGAAACGGCAACCCCGTGGACTTGGCATGCTTCTGGTCGGCGCCGGGGAGGGCATGATACTGAAACATGCCCAGGTTGGTTACATACAGTTTCTGCTTATCCGGCGACAGCGCCAGGGCGAACGGCAGGCGCCCCACTCGCAGGTTGGCGACAGTCTGGCGGCTCTTCACATCGATCGCGGCGACGCGAAAATTCGCCTGGTCAACGGCGTAGAGAATGTTGCGATCGGCGTCCAGCACCAGGTCGCCGGAAAAGCTATCGTCGTAGCCGGCCTGGTTCAGGTCGATAATCCGGCGGCGTTCCGCATTCCAATCGAGCAGCGTGATCCGGCCTGAATTGCCCTCCGAAATATACGCGGCTCGCTCGCCATTGAATGCCAGTCCCATGAACGCGCCGCGCCAATCGCCCGCTTCGAAGTCCAGGGACCCCTCCGGCCCATGCAACAGCAACTGCCGGGCGAGGAATCTACCCGTCTTTTCGCGCTCCAGGACAGTCAGAGAGTTCACGCCCGGACCGGTATTCGAGGTGAGCACGGTCTTCTCGGACGCGCTGACCGCCAGGCCGAACGCTCCGGGGCCGGTAGCATATTCCTCGCCGTACGGCAGGATAACGCGGCCGCCAGGCAGGATCGACGCGCCGGCGCGCCGCAACGCCGGGCGCAGGCCCGCCGGCGCAGTCAGAGATTGCGGATGAATCGCGCCGGCCAGTAAACAAAGGATCGTCGCAGGGCGGGTCAGAGAGCGCCACCGGGCAGGCACCTATACATCATACAAGCAGGATGTTCGTTGGGGCGTGATCGGTGATAAAGCGTACAACTGGCGGGGATGAGTATTTTACACCTCTGCCAGCGTAATCTTTTGCAGGGTGGTAAAGAATTGCGCGAATCAAACGGCAGTACCGAAACTGTCTTCCGGTTTGGTAATGAACCATATTTGTGCACATTGTGCGTACCGGAACGGTCGTCCCGTTATGGGGTATCGTAGGGGTAGGGCGTCTGGAAGCCTCAAGTGTGAGACAAGCTGCAGAAACCGGCGGTTTCGGGAACTCCGGTCCGGCATGTGTCAATTGGCACGTGAATTGCCAGACAAGTGACCTGAATGAGGGAATTGGCCTGATGATGTTCCGCGGAACGGTTTACATTCTCTCGGTGTTCGCGCTTGCGTGTGCGCTGGCCGGATCCTGCAACGTAGCCGCTGCGCAAGCCAAGCAGGAAAACAAACAGGAGAAAACGCCGCCGGCGAAGGACGCGCCAGCTTCGATGACCGGCTGCGTGGATGAGCAGGAAGGTAACTACGTACTCCTGAGCGACCGGACCATGAGCCCGGTGGCCCATCTCGAGGCGGATGGCTTTCCCCGAGAGGCATTCGCCAAACACGTGGGGCATAAGGTGACCGTGCGCGGGACATCCAACACGCAAGGCGCACTGCCCCTGTTCAAGGTTCGTTCGATAGAAACAATCAGCGAGACCTGCGCGCCGCAGCAGTGAGAAGACCGGGCGGCGTGAGAAGGCGGCCGATATTGCGGTCATAAAAGAAGAAAACGTCAGAGGAGGAGACACATGGCAACCAGTCCCGTAGCATTCACACCTTATCCAACTCAAAAGCCGTTGGAGGACCCACTAGCCCATTTGCCGTGCTCGAGCATCGTCGAGTATCGCCGGGGCCAGATGATTTATAACCAGGACCAGCCGTCCACCAGCATCTACCTTGTGATCGACGGCAAGGTGAAAGTGTCGCGGCTGGCAGATGACGGCCACCAGGTCGTCGTGGACATCTATCAGCCCGACGAGTTTTTCGGCGAATCGGCGTTTCTGAACCTGCCGCACCGTTCCGAGCAGGCCACGGCGCTCGAAAATACCAAGCTGATGACCTGGACTACCTCGGAGATCGAGGAGATCGTGCTGCGCCGGCCGCGCCTGGCTGTGGCCCTGATGCAGATCCTCGTGCAGCGCACCATCGACTTCACGCACCGCATCGAGAGCTTCTCGGTGGACAATATCGCCCGCCGCCTGGCTCGCTCGCTGATCCGCTTTTCCGAGCGCCTGGGGACCGCCGAAAGCGACGGCTCCATCCGCATGGTGCCGTTCACGCACGAGTTGCTTTCGCAGTACGTGGGAACCTCGCGCGAAATCGTAACCCACTACATGAACCAGTTCCGCCGCCAGGGCTACCTTCGGTATTCGCGCAAAGGCATCATCCTGTACCGAGACGCGTTCAAGGAATGGCTGCGGCAGAACGGCTAGGCTGAGGCGCGCGCGCAGGCGTTCAACCGAAGGCTTCCGCCAGGCGGCGGATGCCTTCGCGGATGTCTGCTTCCCGCATCTGGGAATAGCCGAGAAGCAGGCCGGCCTGCGGAGAGCGCTTCAAGAAATAGCCGCTAACTCCGTACACCGCCACGTTGCGCTCCGCGGCGCGGGTGAGGATCGCCTTCTCCGAGGCGCGGCCGTGCGGCCACAGCACAATGTGCACCCCCGAGGCGTCGCCGGTGACGCTGACGCGGTCTGCCAGATGGCGGTGGATGGCGTCCAGCAGCACCTCGCGCCTCCGAGCATGCAGCCGTCTGGCACGCCGCAAATAGCGCTCGTAGGCGCCGGTCGCGATGAACTCAGCCAGAGCCTCCTGTTCGAGCGTCGAAGTGTGGCGATCGGCCAGCCATTTCGCACCGGTAAAGGCGTCAGACAGCGACTTCGGCGCGATCAGGTAGCCGATGCGCAGCGATGGGAACATGGTACGCGAAAACGTACCCAGGTAGATGACCCGTCCCTCGGTGTCCAGCCCCTGCATCGATTCGAGCGGCTGGCCATGGTAGCGGAACTCGCCGTCGTAATCGTCTTCGATCACCACGGCGCTGGTGCGTTTGGCCCATTCGAGCAGGGCCAAACGCCGCGCCAACGGCAGGATCACACCCGTCGGTAGCTGGTGCGACGGGGTGACGAAAGCCATCCGCGCCTTAGCCGGTAGCCGCAAAGGGTCGAGACCCTCGCCATCCACCGGAACCCCGCACAGGCGCGCGCCGGCAGCCTGAAACACCTTGCGTGCGCCCTGGTAATGCGGGTCCTCGATGGCGACCGTATCGCCGCGCTCGAGTAGAATGCGCGCCGCCAGGTCGAGTGCCTGCTGCGACCCGTTCACCACGATCACCTGCGATGGTTCGGCGATCACCGCGCGGGAACGCCGCAAATGCGCGCAGATCGCCTCACGGAGCGCCAGACTGCCTCCCGCCGGCCCATAATCCAGCGACCGCAGCGTGGCCTTCCGCGCATGACGCAGCAGCAGCCGTCGCCACAATTCGAACGGAAAGCTCTCGACGCCCGTGCGGCGATAGGTGAAGTCGTAGCGGAGGCCGGCGAGTGGACGCTCTGAGGGTAGCGGCGTCACGGCCGCGGCCCTTCCGAATCGCGACAGCCGCAGCCTGGCATGCTTCTCAAGGTTCTCCGGCCTGCTGCGTTCCAGGCCCTCCGCAACATAGGTGCCCGATCCCCGGCGTCCGGTGGCGAATCCTTCCGCGAGTAGCTGATCGTATGCCGCCAGTACCGCGGTGCGCGAGATGCCGAGTTGTTCGGCTAACTCGCGCGTCGAAGGAAAGCGGTCGCCCGCGCGGAATGCGCCCGAGAGGATCGCGTCGCGCAGACCCGTGTATACCTGGCGGAAAAGCGGTCCGCCGGTCTTCGAAAGTGGTATTGCCAATGGCACGGAAAGTGGCGCTTTCAAAGTACCACGAGTTCTGGCATTGTAAGAGGATGCAAGTTACCGAGCGAAGCGAACTGCGCCGCCTGCCGAAGCGCGGATCGCACGAACCGGCCGACATCCACGCCATTCTGGATGCCGGCTTCCTGGCCCACGTGGGCTTCTGTATCGAAGGGCAGCCGTTTGTGATCCCGACGCTGTACGGCCGCGCAGGCAACCGGCTCTATCTGCACGGTTCGGCAGCCAGCCGCATGCTGAAGGAGCTTGATGGCGGCGCGCCGGCGTGTGTCACCGTGACCCTGGTGGATGGACTGGTGCTGGCACGATCGGCGTTTCACCACTCGATGAATTACCGCTCGGTGATGGCTTTCGGTACCGCACGCGCCATCCACGATCCGGCACGCAAAACCGAGGCGCTGCGAGTCATCTCCGAGCACCTCATCGCCGGCCGCTGGGACGAGGTCCGCCGTCCTTACGAGAAGGAGTTGAAGGCCACCGCGGTTCTGGAATTCAGCATCGAGGAGGCGTCCGCCAAGGTGCGGACCGGGCCACCGCTCGACGACGATGAGGACTACGCGATGCCCATCTGGGCCGGCGTGCTGCCCCTGCACCTCGCTGCCGGAGAGCCGATCGACGATCCGCGCCTGACGAATGGCTCGCGTCCGCCTGAGCATGTGCTGCAGTACCGCGCGAAGCGCGACTGACGGTGGAGATGTTCCTGTTGGCGCGCTGCCCTCTCGGACCAAACCGCCCGAGGTGACGCGCTCCCCACGGATTGCGGAAAGCCTCAGGTACTGGAACCCACTTCAGCTTTGTTCCGGCCCACCAGTTTCAATAGCACCACCAGCACGAAGGCCAGCAGCAGGAATCCGCCCGCGAACCTCCATCCATTGCGAATCAGGAAGCCCTGCGCGTCGCGGCCGAGTTGCAGCCCCAGCCACGCTTCGCCGAAGAAGCGAATGGCGCGCGCCGCCACGATCACCGCCAGAAAATTGGAAACCGGAGTGCGAAACGCTCCGGCCGAAATGACGAAGAACTTCAGCGGCATCGGCGGTATTGGGGTCACCGCGGGGATGAACACGGTGATCAGCCCGTAGCGGTGGAACCATTTCTGGAAGCGGCCGGGAACCGGCTCGGTCGTCTGCTTGGGACGAAAGATCCTGTGCCCGTGGCGCGCGCCGGTGAAGAGCAGAATGTTGCCGCCAACCGACCCGATCACCGCCAGTAAAGCGACCAGCCAGGCGATATATGGCGAGTGGGTACTGTCCGCGGCGACGCCGATGATCAGTGCGTCGAGCACCGCCGGCAGCGGTATCCCGACCGAATCGATGGCGCTGAGCACAAACACGCCCGGTGGGCCGTAAGCGATCAGGTAATGCGCGACATGTTCAAAAAACTTGTGCATCGTGTCAGAGCATGTCGGCGAATGACCGGCGCAGTTTGTAGAACCAGGCGTGGCCGGCGATAAACACCACCAGCGACAACACCCATAACTTCCACAGCGGACCGAAAACCGGCGCGCGGTGTTCCAGGAAGATGGCGCGGTAACCGCGCACCAGCACCAGGATCGGATTCTTCGAAAGCAGCGGCACGATTTCCGGCGGCCATGAAGATTCCGGATAACAAATCGGCGTGATGAAAAACCAGATGGTCAGCAGGAAGCCCATCACCTGCCCAAGGTCCCGGACGAATACGCCCAGCGCCGCCAGAAACCAAGCCAGGCCAGCGGAAAACAGCACCTGCGGCACGATCAATACCGGCAGCCACAAAACCGTCGCGGGAATGGCGTGGCGCACCGCCAGCAGAAACAGCGCATAGAGAATCACGGCGAAAAATTCGCTAACCAATCCCGCGGCCACAAGGTTGACCGGCAGCGTCTCCACAGCGAACACCAGCTTCTTGACGAAATTGCGATGCTCCAGCATCACGGTGGGGGCGCGCCCGGCGGCTTCGCTGAAGGCCAACCACGGCAGCATGCCGCAAAGGTAGTACAGCGCGAATCCGGCGCGGCTGGGATCGCCCGGAAAGCGCGCGCGCAACACCAGAGCGAAGACGAAGAAATAAGTCAGCATCAGCAGCAGCGGATTGAAGACCGTCCAGAACGATCCCCCGAACGAGCCGCGGTATCGGCCCAGAACGTCGCGACGCACCATCACGCGAATCAGGCTGCGGTTCTGCCAAATCGTCCGCAGCGGATAGAAGAACGCGCGGCCGAGCGCGCGCCATCGCTCCCGGCGTCGCAGAAACGCGCGCGTAGCCACCGACACTCGCTCGAGTCGCGCGCGGCCGCCCTCGACTACCGCCTCGGCCAGCACGAACGGCCAACCCCGCTCGTAATACCAGCAGGCTCCTTCGCGCATCGGCGAGACGAGCACCTGGTAGCGGCCGTCTTCGGGCGGAACCTCGATTTCAAACGCTGCGTGAAATGCTTCGCCGGGCTTCACCTCGCCGGGCGGAGCCACTCGCGGGCCATCCACAATCAGTGTGCCCGTCGCCGCGTCGAACAGGTGATACCCGACGGCGAATCCTTCCGCCGCCCGCCATGTCTCCGGCGATTCGTTTCGTACATCGATTTCCGCGTGCGCTACGCGTGACGGTTCCTCCAGCGTCACCTTCGGGTTGGGATAGGCGGCGTTCATGAGTAGAGCCACGCCGGGTAGCGATCTTTCACCGCGCCGGTCTTCCGTCCCAGAGCGTAGATGCCATCGCCGCGCAGATCGGTTTCGAGCTTATAGCGCTGCAGCAGGTGCAGCACCCACCCGAACTCGGGATGCGGATAGTCGCGGAACTCGCCGGTCTCGAGGCGCGCCACCGTGAAGCCGGAGTTTTCCAGAAGCATATGAATCTCGCGCGGGGTGTACTCGCGGTTGTGGCGCGCATCCACTTCGCCGCTCTCCGACGGCCGGATATAGGCGTGAAAAAATCCGGGATGATAGCCCTGCAGAATCGCCGAGATGCCGCGCAGGGCGGCGATGTTCGGTGTAGTCAGCAGCAAGTGTCCGCCGGGCTTCAGAATGCGATTCACCTCGCTCATCAGGTGCATCGGATCGGTGAAGAGGTGTTCCAGCAGTTCGCAGCAGAGCACCGCGCTGAACCATCCGTCGGTATAGGGGAAGCGGTCGCGCTCGGCATCGAAATGGTCGATGTCGCAGATGAAGGTTTCGCCTTCACTCGAGGTAACCTGCCGCCGATCCACGCGCCCGAGCTGTCCGTAGTAACATCCACGTACTTCGCCGTAACCCAACTTACTGGCCAGCGCGGGAGTCATCTGTAAGTACGCGCCCATTTCCAAAATGCGGTCGCAGGGTCCGCCTTGCGGGACCATCTCCAGAGTCTTCACCAGGCGCGTCTGGTGCATTTCGAGGTAAGAGCGCGACTCGTGGTTGACCGCCCAGGTTTCGAGATACGGCAGCAGCGGCTGATCGGCCGGCGCTTCGGGCTGGGGCTCCGCGACCGGCTGCGATTCCGGGCGGTGCGGGTCATTAGTAACATCCTGGTAAGTACGCCCCTCCACCACCGCCGCGAGAAACTCCGCATAGCGCCGCGCCACAGACGGCCAGTTACACTCGCGCGCGACATATTCCTTGGCACGCGCTCCGAGTCCCTGGCTGACCTCGGGCCGCGAGACCAGCAGGTTCAGATACTCGAAAATCAAGTCCTCTTCACCGGGGCCGGGTGGCACCTTCAGGCACACATCGTCCGGAAATTCCTGGAACGAGCCGATCTCCGAAACCAGCACTGCCTTGCCCAAGCCGAGCGAACGCAGCAGCGTGCCGGAGCTTTCGCCGACCGTGGGAAAGCGCAGGTTCAGCACGATGTCGCAGGCGGCTAAGTACCCGACGAAGTCCTCGATGGGCGTAAAGCCCAATAGCCGCACGCTGGCCGAAAGCCCCATCGAGCGGATCAGTCCGTCCACCGGAAACTCCGGGTGCGGCTCACCTACCAGGATCATCTTGACATTGGGCATCAGGCGCAGCAGCCGTTTGAAAGCACGCAGCGATTCGGCGATGCGCTTGTACGGCTTCAGAAACCCGAAGATGCCGATGAGCGGCGTCAGTTCATCCAGGCCCAGCTTGTGACGGAAAGCGTTCCGATCGGCCTGCGGAATCCAGGCGCCGTGCGGGATCACTGCCGCCGGGCCGTGGAATCCCGCCGTACGCAGTTCGCTCTCCATGAAGCGGCTGTGTACCACCGCGCCGCGCGCCGATTCCAGCAATCGCCGCGTCATCGGCAGCCCTTCGTAATCGGGACCCACCTCGAGCCGCCGTACGCGCTCCGCAAACGCCCGCGCTTCGGCGCCGCCTTGATACTCGCACTCGGCCACGTATGCGTCCCAGTTGCCGCGCCGGATGGTCAGGGAGGCGATCAGGTGATGCAGGTTGGATTCGTGCATCACCACCACGCCAGGATGCCGCAGCGCCGTTTCGTAAACGAACTCGTGAAACGGATTGTTGCCGGCGTGGTACAGAGCGATATCGAACCGCGCCGGGTCGAACGGCTGGTCTGCGCGCGAGAAGACCTGCAGGTCCACCAGCGGCCTAAGCGCGTCGATCAGGGCCTCAGAATAATCCGCGATTCCGCTGCGAGCCGGCGGTAGGGGGGAGAAGAAAGCTACGCGCATCTAGCGCACCCGGTCCTGCATTCAGCGTACCAACTCCAGGGAGATGGTCCCGAGGCTCGAGGGCACTCGGATGGAGAGCGGAGTACGTTGGGCGTCGCGGGCGAAATAAATTTCGAAGCTAAGGTCCGCTTGCGGGCCCTTCACGGTCACCACCACTTTATCCGTGACCGCCGGCTTCCCACCCGTGCCCGCCGACTTGATGGTCTCTTCGCCCGTATACTGCGGAGTCACCGAATAACCCGATCCGAAGTACACCTGCTGCGAGGACGGCATGCGTCCCTGACCCATTTCGCGGCGCGTCAGATAAATGTACGACAACGCATCGTGCGCACACGAGGCGGTCTGCAGATCGGTTTTGCCGCCGCCTTCCGGAAGCACGGTAGTGCGCTTGGCGGTGCGGTCCGACTGATCGAATTCGAGCTTGTCGATGGTGTGCCGGGAGCCGTGCGAAAGGTCGCGCTCAAACTCCGTAGAACAATAATCATCGCCCGTGGCGTGCGAGCGGATCTTATCGGCGATGGTAAAACCAGGCACGGCGACATCCAGCGTGGCGGAAAAATTCCAGCCCTCCTTCATGCGATGTGCCGTGAACGTCGCATCCCCGAGCGACAGCCCGCTCGGCCACCTCACCGAATAGTGCAGGGACTCCTCGGCGGAGAACGGAAAACCGGTCTGCGCGCACAGGCTCGTTCCGCGGGCGAGTAGCAGAACCAGAAGCGCGGACTGGCAATCACGCAAACTCATCGATGCACGATCGTGCGGGCGCGAATGGGGCGGCGCGGCCTTTCGCGCTCGGCCACATCGTAAAAGACCTCGAGCGTCCGCTCAGCGGTCTTTTGCCAACTGAAGTGCGCGGCGCGCTGCAAGCCCAACCGCTCCATGCGGGCGCGCAGCTCGGCGTCCAGCAGCAGATCGGCCAGCGCGCGCACAATCTGGTCGGTGGCGTAAGGATCGAACAGGATCGCCGCGCCATCCACCACTTCCGGAAGCGCCGAAGTATTCGAGCAAACCACCGCGCGGCCGCACGCCATGGCCTCCAGCGCGGGCAATCCGAAACCTTCGTAAAATGAGGGGAACACGAACAGGTCGCAGGCGTTGTAGAGGTGCAGCAGGTCCGGATCGGAAACGAAACCGATGAATTGGATGCGCCCGGCCACACCCGATTCGGCAGCGGCCTCGCGGACCTTGTCGGCGAACCAGGTTTCTTTCCCCGCCAGCACCAACTGGTGCTTCAGTTGCGGATAGGCGCGCACCATGCGCGCGAAGGCGCGGATCAGCCCGATCTGGTTCTTGCGCGGCTGCAGATCGCCCACCGAAAGCACGTACGGCGCGCGAATGCCGAAGCGCTCGTTGACGGTGTACGCGGCGGTATCGCGCGAGATAGGCCGGAACTGCGACGCTGCCGCATTCGGCACTACCACCACCTTGTCTTCTTCCAGGTCGCCGTAAACCTTCAGAATCGAAGCGCGCGAAAATTCGCTGCCCGTCAGCACCCGCGCGGCCCGTTGCACCGTACGCCGTACGGTCCACTGCAATTGCAAGGCGCGATCGCGGGTGAAGTATTCGGGATGCTCCAGAAAACTTACGTCGTGGACGCTGACCACCACTGGAACATTGCAACCGACCGGAGCCGTGTATTGCACATGCAACAGGTCCGGCCGATCCTGCCGCACTCGCAGCGCCAGTTGCACGCCCAGGCGGACAAACGGATTCGCCGAGATCTGCCGCGTCCGAATCGAGGCCGGGATTGAGGCTGGCGCTTCCGGGGCCGAGATGTATGCTACAAATTCGCAATCCCGGCTCTGAGCGGCGAATGCGTCCAGCAGGCTGCGCACATAAACCTCATTACCCGTGAGGTGGCGGCCGATGGCATGAGCATCAACGGCGAAACGCATTAACGTTGTACCAGTATAGCGAACGGACACCACTTAGCGCGGTGTTAAAAATTCAAAGTCTTCCAGGCAGCTTCCCATGTAAATCGTTGTTCCACTAAGTTCCTGCCGCATGTGCCGAGCCTCCGCCGGAGATCCGGCGAGGCCAGCAGACGGGATACGGCGGCGGCAAAAGCCCGCCCCGAATCGGCCAGTAAAAGAGTCTCTCCATCGCGCGCCGGAAGCCCTTCCGCACCCACGCTGGTCGAGACTACAGGCAACCCGGCGGCCCACGCTTCGATGATCTTCAAACGCGTGCCGCTGCCCGAGAGCAAAGGCGCCACGGCCACCTGGGCACGCGCTAACTCGCGCACCGCATCCTCCACCGGACCGGTCACCTGGATGCGCGGATCACCAGACGTAAAATCTTCGACCGCCTGCGGATTTTTACCAATCAATCGCCAGACCAGGCGCGGCCAGCGGTCGCGCAGGCGCGGCCATACCTCGTAGCGGAAGAAGCGCACCGCCGACCGATTGGGGTGATACTCGAAGTTAGCCGAGAAAGCTACCGCCTCCGGCTCCGAGGCATCGGCCGCGGGCGGCAGACCAACGGCCGGGATCGCGTTGGGATATACGGAGACTTGCGCGGCAGGCGCGATCGCGCGTGCCCGTAACGCATCGGCCTCCGACGCGGCGAGAATCTCCGAGTACCGCGGCAGCCAGTCGCGCTCCAGTTCCAGCGCCACTTTGTGGAATACACTGTGGGCAAATCCGGCAGCGCCCCGGTCGGCGCCCGCGCAACTGCGGTGCAGTTCCGATTCGACATTGTGCAGGTTCAGCAGGGTGCGGCCGCACTGCGGCGCCAGTTCCTTCCAGTATGGCGCGCACCAGAAGTGCTCCACCACGCCGAGATCGTAGCGGAAGCCATTCAGGTGCCGGGCGATCTCCGCGCCGAAGCCGGAAAAACGATCCACCAGCGGCGGAGCCCGACGCGCCAGGCGTGCCGCGTTGCGCAGGGTGCGGGCCGCGACACTGCGGCGATGCGCAGGCAGGTCGAGCACGATCAAGCGGCGCACCAATCCCTTTGGCAAAGCATCGGCAGGATGCGGCGCGCCGGGCTGGCGGAACACCACCAGATCCACTGCGTGCGTCCGGGCCAGGTAGTGCAGCAGCGACGCAGTCCGCAGCGCTCCGCCGCCGGCCAGCGGGTACGGCGCTTCCGGTGCCAGCACCAGAGCCAAACGTGAGGCGTCAGGCGGCAAAACGCCTCCGGGCCTCTTCGTATACTTCGTGCGTCATCCGTGCCGTGCGTTCCCAGGAAAATTCCGCGGCGCGCCGCAGCGACCGCGCGCGGCACTCCGCCAGCCATTCGGAATTCTCTATCGCCGCGCGCATCGCCTCGACCAATTGCGCACCTCCCGACGCTAGCACTCCTGCATCCCCGGCCGCTTCAGCCACAGCGGGCGATCCGATGACACAGGCTCCGCATTGCATCGCCTCCAGCACTGGCAGCCCGAAGCCTTCATACTGCGACGGATAGACCATTGCTAAAGCATGCGTGTAGAGCGCGGGCAGCGCCGCGTCGGGCACTTCTCCAAGCACGTGGAGGCCCGACTCTTCCGCGATCGGCGCAAAGTCTTCGCGACGCCGCCCGGCAATCATCAGGTCAACTGCGTGGCAGCGGCGCACCTCACGCCAAGCCTCGACCAGCATGGGTACATTCTTGCGCGGTTCGAGGGTGCCGACGAAGAGGAAATACGGAGCGGAGGTGGGAGGCGGATCCTCCGGCGCGGGCCGCATCCAAGTGGGTGCTGCTTCCGGAATCGCCACCACGCGGCTGGGGTGGACCCCGAACCGGGCGATGGCGGCGGTACGCACGGATTGGCTGGGGGTAATGATCATCGTGGCCAAGCCCAATCTCAGTAACACGGGGGTCCGCCATTGGACGCGGTGGGCGGCGCGATGCCAGTTCCGGTCCATCCAGGGCGACAGGTCGTGAAGGGTCAGCACGCTTGGTGTGAGGCTGAGATAAGGCACCGCGAAGTCGGGACCATGCACTACTTCGGCGCGCAGCCGCCGCAGTTCCCGTGATAATCCATAGAGCCACCAACGGCGCTCCGCGGCATTGCGCGGTTCGCCCCCCCGGTGGAGGTTGGGAAGTGATGGCTTCGGCATTGCGAACGGCCGGTCGGATGTTAAGAAATACTCATCCTCGGGGAAGCAGCGTGCCAGCGCCGTGCTGAGTTCCGCAGTGTACCGCGCCAGCCCGCCACTCGATAGCGTCAGCGTGCAGGCTTCGATAGCCACCCGTAACGGTGTGGCCTGCACCGGCCCTACCGTGGCACCGCGCCCCGCGCGCCGTAGTTCTTCTCGTAGTATTCGCGATAGGCCCCGCTGCGCACGCGCTCCACCCACGGGCCATTCGACCGGTACCACTCGATCGTGCGCGCCAGGCCCTGTTCGAATTCCATCTCCGGACGCCACCCCGTCTCGCGCATCAGCTTCTCGCTCGATAGGGCATAGCGGCGGTCGTGGCCCGGACGATCGGGCACCGGCTGAATCAGGCTTTCCGGCTTGCCCGTCAGCACCAGAATCTTGCGGATGACTTCCAGGTTCGGCAGGCTCCGATTTCCCCCGATGTTATAGATCTCTCCCTCACGGCCCTTCTCCAGCACCGCGCGAATCGCCCGGCAGTGATCGTCCACATACAGCCAGTCGCGCACCTGCATCCCATCGCCGTAGACAGGCAGCGAGCGATCCTCCAGGGCGTTGGCGATCATCAGGGGAATCAGCTTCTCGGGGAATTGGTAAGGACCATAGTTATTCGATGCACGCGTAATGACGACCGGTGTCTTGTAAGTCAGAAAGTAAGATCGCACTAACAGGTCCGACCCCGCCTTGGACGCCGAATAAGGGCTGCTGGGATTCAGCGGATAAGTCTCGACTGCTTCGTGAGGCGGCTCCAAACTGCCGTAAACTTCGTCCGTCGAAACGTGTACAAAGCGCGGCGTGCGGTTGCGCCGCGCCGCTTCCAGCAGCGTGAACGTGCCGTAGAAGTTAGTCTGGACCACCGGCTCCGGCGAGAGAATGCTGCGATCCACGTGCGATTCGGCAGCGAAGTGCACGATCGCGTCGGGCTTCCAATCGTCCACTACTGCCGCCACCGCCTTCGGGTCGCAGATATCTCCCTGTACGAAACGGTAATTCGAGCAATGGTCGATGGACGCCAGATTTTCCAGGTTGCCCGCGTAAGTCAACTTATCGAAATTCGTCACGCTGTCGCCGGTTTGGGAAACCAGCATGCGGACCATCGCGGAGCCGATAAACCCCGCACCACCGGTTACTAGGATTCGCATAGCTTACTTATTCTGAGTTTCCCAATCGTATTGCAGCGAGGCGTCGTTGTAGGGGATTCTGCCTTCGTCTTTGGGATTGTAGAAGCGGTCCGTCAGGTAGACTAGCATGGCCTCTTCCCGGCCGATGATCTTATACCCGTGGCCCACACCCGGCGGAATCAGGATCTGCCACGGGCGAAGCGCGCCCACATACATGGTGTTGCGCTTCCCAAACGTCTCTGAGCCGATCCGCAAGTCCACCAGCGCCACCTGGAACATCCCCTTTGCCGGCGCCCAACAATCCGTCTGGTGAAGATGAAAGTGGAAGGCTTTGATGGTGCCCGGAAAACTCAGCGCTGCCGAGATCTGCGTAGTTTCAGGCGGAAATCCGGCAGCCAAGCCGCGACCCATCCGATGCACTTCGAGGAAGTACCCGCGATCGTCCGGGTAAATCGAAAACGGCTGGATGCGCACGCCCTGAATCAATTCCGGCGACTCCGCCGACCCAATCACGCTGCCAATCCCGCGCTCGCATTCGGGAACGCCAAGACGCAGGTCGCCCAGCGAGGCCAAGGACCGGACAGGCACCTGCATTGCCGATTTCGCGGACATCAGCGTGCGGCGGCCCCTTCTGCCGCAGCCACATCTTCCGCATCCGGAGACGCCGATCTGCTCGACTGCGCCACCAGGTTGGTGGCACGCAGCAGCGAATCGAAGGTGCCGGCATCCGTCCACCAGCCTTCCAGGAACGAAAAGGTCATGGTTCCTTCCCGGACATAGGCGTTGTTGACGTCCGTAATTTCCAACTCGCCGCGATTCGATGGCACCAGTGTTTTGATCTTGTCGAACACCGTGGCGTCATACATATAAATACCCGTTACGGCATAGTTCGACTTGGGACGTTTCGGTTTCTCTTCGATTCCCGCAATGGTGTTACCCGAAAGTTCCGCCACCCCGAAGCGCTCCGCGTCCTGCACTTCCTTCAACAGGATGTGCGCGCCCGAAGCTTGCTCGCGAAACTTGGCGGCCGCCGCGGCGATGCTGCCTTCGATGATGTTGTCTCCCAACACGACGCAGATCTTCTGGCCATCGGCGAAATGTTCCGCCAGCCCCAGCGCATCGGCAATGCCGCCCTCGCCTTCCTGGTAGGTGTAATTGATGTGGTTCAGCCCGAACTGCTTGCCATTCGCCAAGAGCCGCAAAAAGTCCCCGGAATTGCGGCCACCCGTGACGATCAGGATGTCGCGGATGCCGGCATCCACCAGTGTCTGAATGGGGAAGTAAATCATCGGCCTATCGTAGATAGGCAACAGGTGCTTGTTAGTGATCTTGGTAAGCGGGAATAATCTGCTGCCCGTCCCACCCGCGAGTACGATACCCTTCATAGACAAGTCTCCTAATACTGCAGAATCACCGCCACCGACCACCTCTATGCGCTGCGTCCTTACCACCGCACAATCTGCTTACCCGGCATACTAGCATGCCCCCCCCTTGTTCTGCCTTTCCCGAAGTTT
>Ga0335085_10006509_pt1 | contig 18384 bp, 19 predicted proteins | sample Lox_Sample_45_FD_206712 | JGI IMG/M metagenome (GOLD analysis project Ga0335085, IMG submission 206712) | Soil microbial communities from Loxahatchee National Wildlife Refuge, Florida, United States - Lox_Sample_4.5 | ecosystem: Environmental > Terrestrial > Soil > Wetlands | place: USA...
AGGCAGAGCTCATTGGTGCTCGTGCCGCGCGATACCGGAAAGGTCGCCCGACCACGGCAGCGCCGACCGGCACCAGATTTGATCCTTCGGCGTCAGCGCCGCGCGCTCCGCAATCGCGCCGATCCGAAGGACGTAGAAGGCCGGGTTCTCGAGCGCCGCGGCATAAAGCGGCGTGCCGCATTCGGGGCAGAACGCCTGCCCGCGCTTGGCGCCGCTGTCGGAGGTTCGCACATAGATGCTCGGCGTGCCGCTTTTCAAGACGAAGCCGGCGGCGGGCGCCCTGACGAGCACGCGATAGGCCGAGCCGGTCAGCGTTTGGCAATCGGTGCAGTGGCAGATCCGCACCGTCGCAGGATCGATTTCGGCCTCATAGGCGATCGCACCGCAATGGCATTTCCCATGGACGTGCATTCTCGTCCTCCGTGCGCAGCGCGGCGCTAGACGTCGCGCGAATTCTCGACCGGCAGCGGTATCGGTGCAGTAGCGGTCGCGAGCAGCGCGCGTGTGCTGCCCATGATCATCAGCATGACGAGCGGCGGCACGGTAAGCAGCACGGCGACGAGCCCGGCCGCCGCCAGGCCAGACCATTCGATCAGCGGCCCCGTGAGGAAAGCGACCGTCACGGCGATGGCCGCAGCACAGGTATCGTTGATGCCGAGTGCGCGGCCGCGTTGCGCGGTCGGATAATGATCCGCGATGAGCGCCGTGGTCGACACATTCGCCGCCGCCCAACCGATCCCGACGAGGAAGGCGCCGAAGGTCACCGGCCCATAGCTGCTGGTGAAGGCGACAAGCCCGGCGCCGGCGAGAGCCGTCGCAACCCCCGGGAACATCACCGCGTCGCGACCAAAGCGGTCGGTGAGCTTTCCGAGCGGGACCGTGAAACCCCACATGCCGATCGAATGACAGACGCCGGCGATCGCGATGCCCGTCAGCGAGGTACCGCATTCCGACAGCACAAGCGAGGTGAGCACCATCACGATCGACATGTTGCCCTGGGCCGCGCAATTGGCGACGACCGCCAGACGGATCGCCGGCTGGCGCAGCATCGTCAGCGCATTGAAATGCGCGGCCCCTGGCTTGCGCTCGCCCGCCGGCTGAACATGGTGCGGATAGTAATGGTGGAGGTTCTGTCCGATCTCTTTCGGGTCGGGCCGAACAAAAGTGATCACGATCATGCCGGGCACGATCAAGGCCGGCAGCATGTACCAGGCGAGGCCGATCGGATCCTGACCGAGTTGCGCCGAGATGTTCTCGCAGAAGTGAATCACGGTTGGGCTGACGACAAGGCCCAAGAGCGAGCCGAGCGCGAGGTAGCCGAGCGCCTGAGCGCGGCGCGATGGCGGGAACATATCGGTCGCTGCGACGCGCAGTTGCTGCGAAGCGTTCATCCCCATGCCGAAGATAAGCAGGCCGATGACAAAAAGCACGAAGCTCCGATGCCCCATGGCCTGCCCGACGAGCACGGCGCCAATGAGCGCGAGGGCGAGACCCATGAGGATGCCGGGCTTGCGGCCAAAGGCGTCGGTGATCTTGCCGATCGGATAGGCGATGAAAAAGCGGCTCAAGCCAACGACGCCGACCGAGAGACCGGTGAGATCGGCCGAGCCGGTCAGCGCCAGCACCATCAGCGGACCGAAACCGTAGGCGAATTGCATGCCGGCGCCGGTGAAGGTCTGCGACAGCGCGAACAGCAGCATGTTGCGCTTGATGAGGGATGGGACGCGGAAGGGAAGCGAGGTGCTGCCGAGGGCTTGAGTCACGAATCGAAATTATGACATCGCGCGGCATCCGTCAAAAATGCGCGCATCGCCGACGCCTTCGCCTGGGCAAAGCAGCAACATTCGCCGCGAGCCAATTATCGGTCTCCGATGGGGGAATATGCGCAAAATTACACCCAGTGCCGTATATAAAGAATCAAATCACATTAGCACGCAGCGCATTTGCTTCGTTGCACAAAACGAATGCGTTGTTCGAATGCGGCTGCGAAATCGCGATTCCTGTGAGCAATGAGCGCATAGAGGTAGACGCGCTGTGCGAAATCTGCTGAACAGTTCGGCAAAGAAACGCTTTGGATCCGAATGCGATCTCTTCGCGATCTGCCGCTCTTCGTGCCAGGCGTTGTGCTCTGCGGAGCAATCGCGGCCGTTGCCGTCGGCACGCAGCACATCGAACAAGATCTGCTCGGCCGCGCCTATATCGAAGCGATCGTGATCGCAATCCTGCTCGGCGCATCGATCCGCGCCGTGTGGCGGCCCGGGCCGCGATGGAAAACCGGAATCGACTTCAGCGCCAAGACATTGCTCGAGATTGCCGTCGCCATGCTGGGCGCATCGATCAGTATCAGGACGATCGTGACGAGCGGCCTTGGCCTGCTGCTCGGCGTCGCCATCGTCGTGGCAATCTCGATCCTCGCGAGCTACGCCATCGGCCGCCTCTTCGGCCTCTCGCGCTGCCTGGCGTTGCTCGTTGCTTGCGGCAATTCGATCTGCGGGAATTCCGCGATCGCCGCGGTCGCGCCGATCATCGAGGCGGAGCCCGACGACATCACCTCGTCGATCGCCTTCACGGCCATTCTCGGCGTCGGCGTGGTTCTGCTGCTGCCGCTGCTCATGCCGCTGCTGCGCCTGTCGCAGACGCAATATGGAATCGTCGCCGGGCTGACGGTCTATGCTGTGCCGCAGGTTCTTGCCGCGACGTTCCCGGTGGGCATTCTGGCGACGCAGGTCGGCACGCTGGTCAAGCTCATGCGCGTCTTGATGCTCGGCCCCGTCGTCCTGGCGCTCTCGCTCGGCGCCGCGCGCTCGAGCCCGCACTCTGATGCCGCTGCGCGGCTTCGCTTCTTGCCGGTTGCGCGCCTTATTCCCTGGTTCATCCTCGTCTTTCTGATGCTCGCCGGACTGCGCTCGACAGGAGTCGTACCGCACGCGCTGCTCGAGCCGACGGTGCAGGCGGCGGCGTTGCTGACGATCGTCGCCATGGGGGCGCTCGGGCTCTGCGTGGATTTCCGCGATATCCGGCGCGCCGGGCCCGGCGTCATGTCGACGGCGCTGCTCGCCATCCTGCTGCTCGGCGCGATCAGCATGGGGCTGATCTACGTGCTCAGCGTCGCCTGAGCGCGAGAGCCTCCGGCGCTCGTATCAGCAAAGGGCCCGGCAGGCGGCTGCCGGGCCCTCTCGATTCCCGCTTAGGGTGAGTGGTGGAGCCACGGGGATTCGAACCCCGGACCTCTACAATGCCATTGTAGCGCTCTCCCAACTGAGCTATGACCCCAAAGAGGCCGCCGCGGGCGCTTGGACGCGAATTCTAGCGCCAAAACCGGCATGCGGCGAGCCCAAACCCGGTCAAAATCGCCGGCGCGGGGTCAGGGAGGCATGAAACCGCCATCGAACCACCGACCCCAGCGGCAAATCGCGGCAAAATGAGCGACAATCGTCCCGCGCCCGCGGAGCTTTACCGCCGCGCCGAAGCTTTGATCCCGGTCCTGACCGGCCGCGCCGCGCGCTGCGAGGCGCTGCGCCATTGCCCGCCCGAGACGATCGACGATCTGGAACAGGCCGGACTGCTGCGCATCTGCCGCCCGGCGCGCTATGGCGGCTACGAATATGCCTGGGACGTGCTGAGCGAGGTCAATCGCATCCTGGCGCGCGGCTGCGGCTCGCAGGCATGGGTGGCGAATGTCTTGAACGATCACACCCAGCTCGTCGGCGCCTTCCCGCTGGAGGCGCAGGAAGAAATCTGGGGCCAGAACAACGCGACCCGCACCGCCGCCAGCGTCGCGCCCTCGGGCCGCGCCAAGCGCGTCCCGGGCGGCGCAAAGCTCTCGGGCAAATTCGGCTTCGCCAGCGGCATCGATTATGCCGATTGGCTGATCTGCGGCGCGTTTCTCGAGGAGGACGGGAAACCGCCCGCGTGGTGGGACTTCCTCGTGCCGAAAGCCGCGGTGAAAGTCGTCGACGACTGGCATGTCGCCGGCCTCGCCGGCACCGGCAGCAAGAGCTTCGTCGTCGAGGATGTCCTGATCCCGCCGCATCGCTTCCAGGATCACATCCACAGCGACGACGGCACCGGGCCGGGCACGAAGATCAATACGGCCTCGGTGTTCCGCACGCCGCGCGCTTCGGTCGCGGCTTTGGGCTTCACCGCGCTGGCTGTCGGCATCGCCGAGGCGTTCCTCGCCGCCTATCTCGCGCATACGCGGGCGCGCAACAGCCGCGGCCTCGCGGTCGCCGAATTCGGCTCGACGCAGATCGGCCTCGCCAAGGCGACCGGAGCGATCGAGGGCGCCGCCGCGCATCTGACCGCGGCGCTGCGAATCTGGGTCGATCGCATGGAAGCGGGCGGCGCGCTCGATGCGCATGAGAAGCTCAAGGCGCGGTTCGAGGCGGCTTTTATCGCGCGGCAATGTCTCGACGCGGTGCAGGCGCTGTTCGCCGCCTCCGGCGGGCATGCGATCTTCAACGACAATCCGCTGCAGCGGCAATTGCGCGATCTCATCGCGGTGTGCACGCATCGCGGGCTTTATCTCGACGAATCGGGTCTCAATTACGGCAGGAGCGCGCTGAGTAGCGGCCGCTTGTGACGGCGTCATAAAACAAAACGAACGGGGGGAGACGATGGTGAAAAAGAAACTGCTCGTGCTGTCGGGCGCGCTGGCCTTGCTGGCCGTGCCCGCTTTGGCCGCGGAGCCGACCAAGGTGACGCTCGGCTACGGCCTGACCGCGGATTACCTCCCGGCCTATATCGCCAAGGACAACGGCGTCTTCGAGAAGCACGGTCTCGACGTGACGATGAAAGCCGTGACCTCGAGCTCGCTCGCGCCGCCGTCGCTGGTCTCGGGTAGCCTGCAGATCTCGCAGGCGACGCCGCCCAATCTCCTCCTCGCCAATGACGGCGGCATGGACCTGGTCTCGGTCGCCGGCGTCGGCCGCCTCACCGCCGCGCATCCCCATACCAGCCTCGTCACCCATGCCGGCTTCACGATCAACAAGCCGCAGGATCTCGTCGGCAAGAAGATCGCCGTGCCCGGCATCAGCAGCGCGATGGATCTGGTGCTGCGCAAATGGCTGATCGACGGCAAGGTGAAGCCCGACCAGGTGACGATCGTCGAAGCGCCCTTCCAGCAGATGGGCGACATGCTGAAATCGGGCCAGCTCGACGCCGCCTTCCAGTTCGAGCCGCTGCTCTCGCGCACGCTCGCCGCGGGCTCTGCGGTGAAATCGCTCGACATCATGTCGATGGCCAATCCCGACGTGCTGGGCGCGATCTACATGTCGACGCGCGACTGGGCGAGCGCGCATCGCGCCGCGGTGAAAGCCTTCGGCGACTCCCTCGCCGAGGCGATCGAATGGCAGAAGACGCATCAAGACGAAGCGCATAAGATCGAAGCGAAATATATCGGCTATGCGATTCCCGGCCTGCCCGACGTCTCGATCGAGGTGAAGCCGCAGGATTTCAAATTCTGGGCCGATGTTTGCGACGAGGTCGGCGTGCTGCATCGCAAGGTCGATCCCGCCACCCTGATCTTCAAATAGGACCGCCATGCGCAAATTTCTGATTTCGATCGCCGCGCTCGTTTCTATCGCGGCAGGGGCTTCCGCCTCGGCGGCGGAGTTGACGAAAATGGCGGTGAGCTATTCCGCGACCGCGGATTTCGCGCCCGCTTTCATCGCCAAGGAGGCCGGGATTTTCGAGAAGCACGGGCTCGATGTGAGCTTGAGCAATCTCGCCACCACGTCGCTCGGCCCGCCGGCATTGATGGCGGGCAGCCTGCAGCTCGCCTCGAGCTCGCCGCCGCTGCTCCTCCTCGCCAATGACGGCGGCATGGACCTCGTCGCGGTCGCCGGCGTCGCCGCGATGGACGAGAAGCATCCGCGCTCCAGCCTCATCACGCGCACCGGCTTCACCGCGACCAAGGCGCAGGATTTCATCGGCAAGAAGATCGCGCGGCCCGGCATCAACAGCGCCATCGACCTGGTGCTGAAGAAGTGGCTCCTCGATCACGGCGTGCAGCTCAACCAGGTGACGCTGGTCGAGACGCCGTTCACGCAGATGGGCGATCTTCTGAAGGCGGGCCAGATCGATGCCGCCTTCGAATTGGAGCCGCTGCGCTCACGCATCATCGACAGCGGCGCGGCGGAGAAATCGGTCGATATCTTCTCCGCCACCAAGCCGCATATCCTCGCCTCGATGTACGCCTCGAGCCGGTCCTGGGCGGAAGCGCATCGCGACGCGCTCAAGGCCTTCCGCGCCTCGCTCCAGGATGCGGCGAGCTTCATCCGCGAGCATCCCGACGAGGCGGCCGCGATGCAGAAGAAATATGTCGGCGCCGCGAGCAAGCCCGATCCGCTGGAGCTCGAGCTCGATCCCGCCGATTTCGATTTCTGGATCGCGACGCTCCATCAGCTGAAGCTCTTGCAGCAAACGCCGCCGCCGGCCGCGCAGCTGATCATTCAATAAGTTTTGAGCCGCCAGGACGCGACGACGCCAAGAGAAGAATCACAAAGAGACGATGAGGCAGTGAGCGGGCTTTAAGCGCGCTGCGCGCGCCGAGAAATTCTTCTCACCGCCTCATTTTCTCATTGTGCCTTCTTTTCTTGACGCATGGGCGGCGCGCCTTGCTTTTCTCTGCAAAACAAAAAAGCCCGGCTCGTTTGAGCCGGGCTCTTTCTAACTGGTGGAGCCACGGGGAATCGAACCCCGGACCTCTACAATGCCATTGTAGCGCTCTCCCATCTGAGCTATGACCCCGAACTTTTTTGCCCAAGCTATCTCAACGGGCGTGCCCTGAACGGGCTTATTCATCCTCCTCGTCGACGTTCTCGATCACCTCGGCCATATCGTCTTCGTCCTCGCCGAGCTCGGAGGCATCTTCGAGGACTTCTTCCTCTTCCTCCTCGCCTTCGGCCTCCTCGGCGTCGTCATCCTCTTCCTCGGTCTCGGCATCGGCGCCGGGCAGGACGACCTCGGCCTCCGCCGGCTCCGCCACCTCCTCGGCGCCGAGATCCGGCTCGATCTCCTCATCGGCTTCGGGCTCGGCCACCGCCGGCGCCGGGGCTCGCGTGCGGCGAGTCTTGAGCAACGCCTCCGGATCGAAAGGCGAGCCGCAATGCGGGCAGACGATCGGGTCGCGCCGCATGTCGTAATAGCGCGTGCCGCAATTCGGGCACAGCCGCTTCATTCCCCATTCCGCTTTAGCCACCATTGCCTCCTAGGCTGGGACTGCGCATCTCGCCGGTCGGCAGCGGAGCGCGGTTTGCCACGGCGCCAGCCCGCTGTCAAAAAATAAATTCCCGCCTCAACAGCGCCGGCCCCGCTTCGGTTGCCGCCCCATTGCCGCGAACCGGCGATTTGGTAAACACTCCGCAATCATGTCAGCGACAAAAGCGGCGCCTCTCACCTCCGGCACGGCCGGCCGCCTCACCGGCATTTGCCGCGTTCCCGGCGACAAATCCTTGTCGCATCGCGCCCTGATCCTCGGCGGCCTCGCCATCGGGCGCACGCGCGTCACCGGGCTTTTGGAAGGCGAGGACGTGCTGTGCACCGCCGGCGCGATGCGCGCTTTGGGCGCAGGCGTCACTCGCCAAGGCGAGGGCGACTGGCTGGTCAGCGGCGTCGGCATCGGGGGTTTGCAAGAGCCCGACACGCTGCTCGATATGGGCAATTCCGGCACCGGCGCAAGGCTGGTGATGGGCGCGGCCGCCGGCCACGACATCACCGCGTTTTTCACCGGCGATGCCTCGCTGCGTCGCCGGCCGATGGCGCGCGTCACCGAGCCTTTATCGCGCATGGGCGCGAAAGTCGTCGCGCGCGAGGGCGGAAGGCTGCCGCTGGCGCTGACCGGCGCGGCATCGCCGCTGCCGATCACCTATGCCTCGCCGGTCGCCTCGGCGCAGGTGAAATCGGCGATCCTGCTAGCGGGGCTCTCGGCGCCCGGCGAGACCACCGTGATCGAGCCGCTGGCCTCGCGCGATCACACCGAGAATCTGCTGCGTCACTTCGGCGCGAGCGTGACCTCGACGCCGACCAATGACGGCGGCCGGCGCATCACCGTCACCGGCCAGCCCGAGCTCAAAGCCGGCGATATCGTCATTCCCGGCGATCCGTCCTCGGCGGCGTTTCCCGCCGTCGCGGCGCTGCTGCTGCAAGGCTCGGCGATCACGATCGAAGGCGTCGGCATCAATCCGCTGCGCGCCGGGCTGTTCGAGACGCTTGCCGAAATGGGCGGCGATATCACCTTCGCCAACAAGCGCGTCGAAGGCGGCGAGCCGGTCGCCGATCTCGTCATCCGCGCCGGCGCCCTCAACGCCGTGACCGTCCCGGCCGCGCGCGCGCCGAGCATGATCGACGAATATCCGATCCTCGCCGTCGCGGCGGCGTTTGCCAAAGGCCGCACCGTGATGCACGGCCTCGCCGAGCTGCGCGTCAAGGAAAGCGATCGCCTGAGCGCCATCGCCCAAGGCCTCAGCGATTGCGGCGTCACGGTTTCGATCGAGGGCGACACGCTGATCGTCGAGGGCACCGGCGGCAAGGTGCGCGGCGGCGCGGCGGTCGCCTCGGCCCTGGATCATCGCATCGCGATGTCGTTCCTCATGCTCGGCATGGCGGCGGAGAAGCCGGTGACGATCGACGACGGCGCCACCATCGCCACCAGCTTCCCGGGCTTCGTTTCGCTGGTGAACGGTCTCGGCGGCTCGATCGCCGCAGCATGAAAGCCAAGGGCGTGACCCCGCGGTGAGCCTGATCATCGCCATCGACGGGCCGGCGGCGGCGGGCAAGGGCACACTGGGCCGGCGCCTCGCCCAGCATCTCAACCTCGCGTTCCTCGATACCGGCGGGCTCTACCGGGCGGTGGCGCTAAAGCTCCTCGATGCCGGGGCGGATCCGGCCGATCCCGCCGCCGCCGAGGCCGCCGCCAAGGCGATCCGGCCGGCCGATCTCGAAACACCCCGATTACGGGAAGACCGCGTGTCGGAGGCGGCTTCGGTGGTCGCCGCCCAGCCCGCCGTCCGGGCCGCCCTCCTCGCGTTTCAGCGCGATTTCGCCCACCGCCCGCCGGCGGGCTTCGCCGGCGCGCTGCTCGACGGCCGGGATATCGGCACCGTGGTCTGTCCGGACGCGACCGTGAAGCTCTTCGTCACGGCCAGCGCGGAAGCCCGAGCCCTGAGGCGTTTCAAAGAGTTGCAGGCCGCCGGAGTCGGGACTATATACACGCGCGTCCTGCAGGACATCGAGCAACGCGACGCCCGCGACCGGGAGCGCCCAACGGCGCCTCTTCGGCCTGCCGGCGACGCCATCGTGCTCGATACCACGGCGCTCGATGCCGACGCCGCCTTCACCAAGGCCGCCGACCTCATCGCCCGGAAGCTCAAGGGCTAGCCTGATTCGTTTGTCGGCTTCCCGGTGCGCTCGGCTTGCAGGAACACGGGTTCACGCCGCCGCACCCGCGCAAGCCGGCCGCACAGGCGCATCGCTTACCCTGGCGATCGTCCTGCCGAATCGAAGGGCACTCTGGAGATCGAATGGCTGTCGCAACGCAAACCGCGCCGAGCAAGGAAAGCTTCGCCGCGCTTCTCGATGAATCGCTCGGCACCGCGAGCGGACTGGAAGGAACCGTCGTCAAAGGCCGGGTGCTGGCCATCGAAAACGACACCGTGCTGATCGATGTCGGACTGAAATCGGAAGGCCGCGTCGCGCTGCGCGAATTCTCGCCGCCCGGCCGCCCCGCGGAGATCAAGCCCGGCGACACCGTCGAGGTCTATCTCGAGCGGATGGAAGACAAGAACGGCGAGGCGCAGCTCTCGCGCGAGAAGGCCCGCCGCGAAGAGGCGTGGACCCTCTTGGAGAAGAGCTTCCAGGCCAACGAGCGCGTCAACGGCGTGATCTTCGGCCGCGTCAAAGGCGGCTTCACCGTCGATCTTTCGGGCGCCGTCGCGTTCCTGCCCGGCAGCCAGGTCGATATCCGGCCGGTGCGCGATATCACGCCGCTGCTCGGCACGCCGCAGCCGTTCCAGATCCTCAAGATGGATCGCTCGCGCGGCAACATCGTTGTGTCGCGCCGCGCCGTGCTCGAGGAGAGCCGCGCCGAAGCGCGCTCGGAGCTGGTCGCCTCGCTGAAGGAAGGCCAGATCCTCAACGGCGTCGTCAAGAACATCACCGATTACGGCGCGTTCGTCGATCTCGGTGGCGTCGACGGTCTGCTGCACGTCACGGACATCGCGTGGCGCCGCATCAACCATCCGTCCGAGGCGCTGCATATCGGCCAGAGCGTGAAGGTGCAGGTCATCCGCTTCAATGCGGAGACCCAGCGCATCTCGCTCGGCATGAAGCAGCTCGAGGCCGATCCGTGGGAGGGCGTCGAGCTCAAATACCCGGCGAATGCGCGCTTCAAGGGCCGCGTCACCAACATCACCGATTACGGCGCGTTTGTCGAGCTGGAGCCGGGCGTCGAAGGCCTGGTCCATGTCTCCGAAATGAGTTGGACCAAGAAGAACGTCCATCCCGGCAAGATCGTCTCGACCAGCCAGGAGGTCGAAGTCCAGGTGCTCGACGTCGATCCGGCCAAGCGCCGCATCAGCCTCGGCCTCAAGCAGACCATGGCCAATCCCTGGGAAGCCTTCCTCGACAAATATCCGCAGGGCAGCGAGCTCGAAGGCGAGATCAAGAACATCACCGAATTCGGTCTGTTCGTCGGCCTGCCGGGCGATATCGACGGCATGGTCCATCTCTCCGATCTCGACTGGAAGAAGCCGGGCGAGCAGGCGATCGCCGATTATCACAAGGGCGATATGGTCAAGGTGCGCGTCCTCGACGTCGATGCCGAGAAAGAGCGCATCAGCCTTGGCATCAAGCAGCTCCAGGCCGATCCGCTGGAAAGCGGCGCCGCCCAGATCAAGAAGGGCGACGTCGTGACCTGCACCGTCACCGGCACCACCGACGGCGGCATCGAGGTCGAGATGGCCGGCGGCTTCCCGGGCTTCATCCGCAAATCGGAGCTGTCGCGCGACCGCGCCGAGCAGCGGCCCGACCGGTTCGCCGTCGGCGAGAAGCTCGATGCCAAGATCACCGCTTTCGACCGAGCCACCCGCAAGGCGACGCTGTCGATCAAGGCGAAGGAGCTCGACGAAGAGAAAGAGGCGATGGCCGAATACGGCTCGTCCGATAGCGGCGCCTCGCTCGGCGACATCCTCGGCGCGGCTCTCCGCGGGCGCGAGAAGGACGAAAAGGCCGAGAAGTAAGCGGGTCCGTCCTGCCGTCGCGGCCGTGGCCGGAAGGCCACACCGCGGCGGCAAGCGACGCCGGCATCGACGCCATCCTTGACGCCAAGTCATTGGTTTGGCAGGCTTCCTCCCAATCAAGGCGGGATTGATGGGCGGGGCTATGACGAAATCCGAGCTGATCCAGCATTTGGCTGAGCGCAACCCGCACCTCTATCAGCGCGACGTCGAGCGCATCGTCACCACGATATTCGATGAAATCTCCAACGCCCTGTCGCGCGGCGATCGCGTCGAGCTCAGGGGTTTCGGCGCGTTTTCGGTGAAGCGCCGCGAGGCGCGGCAAGGCCGCAACCCGCGCACCGGCGAGAGCGTCAAGGTCGCGGAGAAGCACATCCCTTTCTTCAAGACCGGCAAGGAAATGCGCGCCCGCCTCAATAACGGCGCCGGCTGATCGCGGATCGAAGGTCCGCACACTTGCGAACATTCCGCTGGGTTCTGATCGGGCTGGTCGCGCTGGCCCTGATCATCTTCGCCGTCGACAATCGCCAGGTCGTGACCGTGAGCCTGTGGCCGCTGCCGATCGAGGCCAGCATGGGCCTCTATCTCGTCGTGCTGCTGACCTTGCTCTTCGGCTTCTTGCTCGGCGAGCTGATGGCCTGGATGAACGGCCACCGCCACCGCCGCGAGGCGCGGCTCAAAGCCAGGCGCGTCGAGGAGCTCGAGAGCCAGCTCGCCGCGCAATCGCCGCCCAAGGAAGCCGCGCGCGATTTGACGCGGCCCTGATCTGCGCCCCTCGCGCCGGCCGATCCCTTGACCCGGCGACCTCGGGCGCGGTACGTCGCCTGATGCGCGTATTGGGCTATGACGAGACGGTGGCGGCGCTCGAATTTCCGCCGCTCGTCGAGGCGTTGCGGCAAGCCTTCCGCAAGACCGATTTCGCGACGCCCTCGGCCGATCTCCATTCCCTTGCGGTGCCCGGCGAGCCGACCGGCTCGCTGATCGTCCTGCCGGCCTGGCTGCCGGGGAAGAATTTCGGCGTCCGCCTCACGACGAATTTCCCCGGCAACGCCGCGCGCGACAAAGCGGTGCGCGGCGGCTGCTATCTCCTTGGCGACGGCAAGACCGGCGAGATCCTGGCAATGTTCGACGGGCCGGCGCTGACGGCGCGCCGCACCGCCGCCGCCTCGGCCCTCGCCGCGACCTATCTCGCCCGCGCCGAGAGCGAGCGCCTGCTGATGATGGGCACCGGCGCGCTTGCCCCGCATCTCATCGCGGCGCATGCCAGCGTGCGGCCGATCCACAGCGTGCTGGTCTGGGGCCGCGACCCGGCCAAAGCCGGGCGCTTGGCGCAGCGCATGACGCGGCGCAACCTCAAGGTCGAGGCGGCGCAGGATCTCGAGAAAGCCGTGCGCGGCGCGGATATCGTCTGCTGCGCCACCGCCGCGCGCGAGCCGATCCTCAAAGGCGCATGGCTGCCGGAAGGCGTGCATGTTGATCTCGTCGGCGGGCGCACGCCACAGATGCGCGAGGCCGACGACGAGGTGATGATGAAATCGCGCATCTTCGTCGATGTGCGCGAGGCGGCGGAGCAGCAGGCCGGCGACATCGTCCAGCCGCTCGCCAGCGGCATCATCACCGCTTTCGACATCACCGGCGATCTCTTCGAGCTGACGCGCGGCGACCGCGCTGGCCGCCGCTTCCACAATCAGATCACGCTGTTCAAATCGGTCGGCCATGCGCTGGAGGATTTGACCGCGGCGCAGGTCGCGCTCGACAATAGCATCAACGGCTGAGACACCTTATGGACCGCAACCCCATCCTCTGCGCCATCGACACGCCCGATCTGACGCGTGCGCAATCGCTGATCGCGGCGACGCGAGGCGCCGTCGGCGGCGTGAAGCTCGGCCTCGAATTCTTCGTCGCGCACGGGCCGCAAGGCATCCGCGAGGCTGCTGCGGGGCAGAAGAATTTGTTCCTCGATCTGAAGCTGCACGACATTCCGAACACGGTGGCGGGCGCGGTCAAAAGCGCGCTCGCGCTCGATCCGCTGCTGCTGACCGTGCATTGCGGCGGCGGCGCGGGGATGATGCGCGCGGCGGCCGAAGCGCGCGGCAACGCGCGCACGAAGCTCGTCGGCGTCACGGTGCTGACCAGCCTCGACGACAATGACCTCACCGCAATCGGCCAAAGCGCCCCGGCAGCGGCGCAAGTGAAGCGCCTCGCGTTGCTCGCGCAGGACAGCGGCCTCGACGGCGTCGTCTGCTCGCCGCAGGAAGTCGCGATGCTGCGCGGTGTGTGCCGCAAGGATTTTATCCTCGTCGTGCCGGGCATTCGCCCGGCCGGTGCCGCCATCGGCGACCAAAAACGCGTCCAAACCCCGCGCGACGCCATCGCCGCCGGCGCCGATTATCTCGTCATCGGCCGGCCGATCACCGAAGCGCCCGATCCGGGTGCGGCGGCGCGCGCGATCCTCGCCGAAATTCCATGAGCGTCGCGGCGAAGATTTGCGGCCTGACGACGGAAGAAGCGGTGCAGGCGGCGGTCGCCGGCGGCGCGCGCTTTACCGGCTTCGTCTTCTATCCGCCGAGCCCCCGGAGCCTGCGCATCGCGCAGGCGGCGGCGCTGGTCGCCGGTGTTCCGCCCGGCATCACCCGCGTCGGCGTCTTCGTCGATCCCGACGACACGCTGCTCGAAAACGTGCTGGCGAAAATGCCGCTCGACATGGTGCAGCTCCATGGCAGCGAGACGGCCAGCCGCGCCGAAGCGATCAAGCGCCGCTTCGGCATCAAGGTGATGAAGGCGATCAAGGTCGCGAGCGAACTCGATCTGCAAGCGGCGAAGGAATTTCTCGGCAGCGTCGATTGGCTGATGTTCGACGCCAAGCCGCCGAAGGACATGGCGAACGCCCTGCCCGGCGGCAACGCCCTCGCCTTCGATTGGGAACTGCTGCGGCAAAAGAACTGGCCGCTGCCGTGGATGCTATCGGGTGGACTGACCCCCGAGAACCTCGCCCAAGCGGTGACGATCTCGCGCGCCCAGGCGGTCGACGTCTCCTCCGGCGTCGAGCGCAAGCCGGGCGAGAAGGACCCGGCCAAGATCCGCGCCTTCCTGGCGCGCGCGCAGGCGCTTTGACTCTCTCCGAAGCCTGACCGGAAGGGAACCTAACGCCGGGCGCGCTGGAGTTTATCAGTGCACCCAGTCGGTCACCTCGATTCCATGTCGGCGAAACTCCTCGTCGAACATGGCGGCGAACTGATCTTCGAAATTCTTCAGCTGGCCTGCATAAAAGCTGTCGAATTGAGAGCCGAGCCCGAGCGCGAGGTATCCGGCCCGCTGGGCCTGAATTTGGTTGAGGAATTTGACGAAGCCGTAGAACTTCACGATTCTGATGGCCAGCGACTTGGTGAGCTTTCCCGCATTTTCGATCTGCTTGTCGTAGACGTCGGTTGTGAACGGGATCAGCGGCTCCATCTGGCCCGCCCCGAACCAACGCCGATGCCGGCGTATGACCCAGAGCAGCCGATCGACCTCGACGAGGAAGGCGGCGCGTATCGCCGCTTTGTCGCGATAGGTGTCGATAAAATATTTCGCGGCGGCGCTCAGCGCACCGAACACCGCCACCCAGGCGGTAATGAGTTCCTTGTTCGAGAAGATTTCCAAGCTCTCCCCCATTGGCAGGCCCGGCACAAGGCGCGACACCAACTATATGCTTTTCGCCCCGGCGGCGGCGTTTTGCTTCTCTTCGCCGCGTCCCATCGAGAAAATCCATAAAGATTGAAGGCGTTAGCTGCCTCGGCGGGCTTTCCGGCCATTTGTCTCGCCGGCATTTTCCCTCTAAAACCAAGCACATGGCCTCGCCCAATACCTTTCGCGCGGGACCCGACGAGCGCGGGCTTTTTGGCGTGTTCGGCGGCCGGTATGTCGCCGAGACGCTCATGCCCCTGGTGCTCGAGGTCGAGCGCGCCTATGACGCCGCGCGGCGCGATCCCGAGTTCGCGCGCCAGATGGCGTATTACTTCGAGCATTACGTCGGCCGTCCGTCGCCGCTCTATCTGGCGCAGCGCCTGACCGAGCGATGCGGCGGCGCGAAGATTTACCTCAAGCGCGAGGACCTCAACCACACCGGCGCGCACAAGATCAACAACACGATCGGCCAGATCCTGCTGGCGCGCCGCATGGGCAAGCGCCGCATCATCGCCGAGACCGGCGCCGGGCAGCACGGCGTCGCGACCGCGACGGTCTGCGCGCTCTTCGACCTGCCCTGCGTCGTCTATATGGGCGCGACCGATATCGCGCGGCAGGCGCCCAATGTCTTCCGCATGAAGCTCCTGGGCGCGGAAGTGCGCCCCGTCACCTCGGGCACCGCGACCTTGAAGGACGCGATGAACGAGGCGCTGCGCGATTGGGTCGCGAATGTCGAGGATACCTATTACCTGATCGGCACGGTCGCCGGCCCGCACCCCTATCCGGCGATGGTGCGGGATTTCCAGAACATCATCGGCGACGAAGTGCGCAAGCAGATGCAGCGCGCCGAAGGGCGCCTGCCCGATACGCTGGTCGCCTGCGTCGGCGGCGGCTCCAACGCGATGGGGCTGTTCCATCCCTTCCTCGACGAGCCGAGCGTCCGGATGATCGGCGTCGAGGCGGCGGGCTTGGGCATTCCGACCGGCAAGCATGCGGCCTCGCTCAATGGCGGCACGCCCGGCGTGCTGCACGGCAACCGCACCTATCTGCTGCAGACCGATGACGGGCAGATCATCGACGCGCATTCGATCTCGGCCGGACTCGATTACCCCGGCATCGGCCCCGAGCACGCTTATCTCTTCGACAAGAAGCGCGTCGACTACGTGCCGATCAGCGACGACGAGGCGATCGAGGCGTTCCATCTGCTGACGCGGCTGGAAGGCATCATCCCGGCGCTCGAATCATCGCATGCGATCGCACAAGTGACGAAGATCGCCGGCACGCTGCCGAAGGATCACCTCATCGTCGTCAATCTCTCGGGCCGCGGCGACAAGGACATCAACACCGTCGCGGCGCTGCAAGGGATCAAGCTGTGAGGCGTATCGAAGAGCGCTTCGCTGCGCTGAAGCGCGAAGGGCGCGCAGGGCTCATCACCTATCTCACCTGCGGCGATCCCGATGCCGAGAGCTTCGCGCAGATGCTCGACGGGCTGCCGCAAGCCGGCGCCGATCTGATCGAGATCGGCGTGCCGTTCTCCGATCCGATGGCCGACGGGCCGGCGATCCAGGCCGCCGGGCTGCGCGCGCTCAAGGCCGGGATGACGTTGGCCAAGGTGCTGGCGATCGTTTACGCTTTCCGCCAGACCGACAAGACCACGCCGATCGTGCTCATGGGGTATTACAATCCGATCGAGCATTACGGCGTCGCGAAATTCCTCGCCGACGCGAAAGCCGCCGGGGTCGACGGGCTGATCGTCGTCGATCTGCCGCCCGAGCATGACGAGGAGCTGTGTATTCCGGCGAAAGCCGCCGGGCTCGACTTCATCCGCCTCGCCACGCCGACGACCGACGACAAGCGCCTACCGCAAGTGCTGAAGAACACGCAAGGCTTCCTCTATTACGTCGCCGTCGCCGGCGTCACCGGCACGAAATCGGCAACCGGCGACGTCATCACCGCTGCGGTGACACGGCTGAAGAAACACACCGATCTGCCGGTCGCGGTCGGCTTCGGCATCCGCACGCCGGCGCAGGCCGCGGCGGTCGCGAAGGTCGCGGATGCGGCGGTGGTCGGCTCGGCGCTGGTCGATCGCGTCGCCTCCTCGCTCGATGCGCAGGGCAAGGCGACGCCGGCGCTGATCGAAGCCGTGCTCGGCGATGTGGCGGCGCTCAGCCAAGGCGTGCGGCGAGCCCGTTCCGACTCCAAAGGCATGGCATGAACTGGCTGACGAATTTCGTCCTGCCGAAGATCCGCGCGGTCAAGGAGACCGTCGCGAAGAAAGAGGTGCCGGAGAATCTCTGGACCAAATGCGGCAATTGCGGGCAGATGCTGTTCAGCCGCGATCTCGAAGCCAATCTCCATGTCTGCAACACCTGCGGCTTCCATCTGCGCCTCGCGCCGGCGCAGCGTTTCGCGGCGCTGTTCGACGACGGCAAATACGCGACGATCGAGCTGCCGAAGCCGGTCAGCGATCCGCTGCGCTTCCGCGACGTGAAGCGCTATGGCGACCGGCTCAAAGAGGCGCATGCCAAGAACGGCGCCGGAACCGATGCGGTGATCGTCGCGCATGGCGCGATCGGCGGCCTCCCCGCCGTGATGGCGTGCTTCGATTTCTCCTTCATGGGCGGCTCGATGGGGGTCGCGGTCGGCGAGGCGCTTCTCGCCGCGGCGCGGCTCGCCGTGCTGCAGGAAGCGGCGCTGATCGTCGTGCCGGCCTCGGGCGGCGCGCGCATGCAGGAAGGCATCCTGTCGCTGATGCAGATGCCGCGCACCACCCTCGCGGTCGAGATGGTGAAGGATGTCGGCCTGCCCTATATCGTGCTGCTGACCCATCCGACGACCGGCGGCGTCTCGGCGTCGTTCGCGATGCTGGGCGACATCACCCTCGCCGAGCCCGGCGCGGTGATCGGCTTCGCCGGCGCGCGCGTCATCGAGGAGACGATCCGCGAGAAGCTGCCCGAAGGCTTCCAGCGCTCGGAATATCTTCTGGAGCACGGCATGGTCGACATGGTCGTGCCGCGCAAGGAATTGAAGGAGACGCTCGCCCGGATCGTGCGCTTGCTGATGAGTCCGGCGCCGGGCATCGCGCAAGCCAAACAGGCCTAACCTCTGGTCAGCGACGACATCCTCGCCCGGCTGCTGACGCTTCACCCGAAGCTCATCGATCTGAGCCTCGAGCGCGTGCAGCACCTGCTTGCCGCGCTGGGCAATCCGCAAGAGAAATTGCCGCCGGTGATCCATGTCGCCGGCACCAACGGCAAGGGCTCGACGGTCGCGTTTTTGCGCTCCTGCCTCGAAGCCGCCGGCAAGCGTGTCCATGCCTATACCTCGCCGCATCTCGTGCGCTTTGCCGAACGCATCCGGCTCGCCGGCAAGCTGATCGACGAGGATGCGCTGATCGCCGTGCTCGAGGAATGCGAGCGCGCCAATCAGGGCGCGCCGATCACCTTCTTCGAGATCACGACCGCGGCGGCGTTCCTCGCCTTCT
>Ga0335085_10006510_pt1 | contig 18382 bp, 20 predicted proteins | sample Lox_Sample_45_FD_206712 | JGI IMG/M metagenome (GOLD analysis project Ga0335085, IMG submission 206712) | Soil microbial communities from Loxahatchee National Wildlife Refuge, Florida, United States - Lox_Sample_4.5 | ecosystem: Environmental > Terrestrial > Soil > Wetlands | place: USA...
CAGCGCTCCATGGTGCAATTTCTGAAAATGTGGTTATCGAGCGTGAGTGCCTCCTCCTTGAAATTCTTCTGCTCGACCACGATGCAGGATGGCCCCGACATGGGGCCCATGCTACCATGCGTTCCCGATGCGGTACAAGTGGGCCGGGGTTGGTCCGCTCGGGCATGGCGTTCGCCCGCATCATGGGCGTTCAGCGCCCCCCGATCATCCCCGCCGCCAAGCGTGGCACATCTTTTCACTTGACAACAGATAGGATTTTATACTATATAATAATTATTCCTAACTATGAAACCGCTTGCACACGAAGAGTTGGCGCGACGGCTGCAAGCCCGCGGACTCAAATGCACGCCGCAGCGGCTGGCGATCTACGCGGCCCTGACCGCCAGCGACGCGCACCCCAGCGCGGAGGAGCTCTACCGCGGCGTCAAGGCCCGCTACCCGATGCTCTCCCGCAACACGGTCTATCAGTCGCTGGAGGCGCTGACCACGGCGGGCCTAGCCCAGGCGATCCGCACCGGGCGGTCGCACGCACGGTACGATGGCAACAGCGAGGCGCACCATCACATGGTCTGCCTCTCGTGCGACCGGGTGGAGGATTTTCACGATGCCTCGCTGGGGCGGCTGGCCCCGCCCGCGCGGCTGCGCCGCCGCTATCGGGTGGTGCATCATAGGGTGGAATTTTACGGCTATTGCCGATCATGCAGTGACCGCAACCGGCGCCGCGCGCGTACACAGCCATAAGGAGGACGTTCGTCATGGCCAAATCGTTGAAAGGAACCAAAACGTTGCAAAACTTAAAGGATGGTTTCGCCGGCGAGTCGCAGGCGAACCGGCGTTATCTCTATTTCGCCCGCAAGGCCGACATCGAGGGTTATCCCGACGTCGCTGGGGTCTTTCGCGACACGGCCGAAGGAGAGACCGGCCACGCGTTCGGCCATTTTGATTTCATGGCCGAGATCGGCGATCCGGTGACCGGCGTGGCGGTCGGGACGACCGACAAGAACCTCAAATCGGCGATCGAGGGCGAGACCTACGAATACACGCAGATGTATCCGGGCTTTGCCAAGACGGCCCGGGAAGAGGGTTTTGCCGAAGTCGCCGAGTGGTTCGAGACGCTGGCGCGGGCGGAAAAATCGCACGCCGGCCGTTTCACCAAGGCATTGGGCAGTCTCGGGAAATAACCGGACCGGGGGCAGGCTGCGTTGCCTGAACGCGGTCTGTCCCCCCTTCCCGCTCTCCACGGCCCCTCCATGACCGAACGGTTGCCATCGCCGGCCCAGCCGGTGTTTTGGGATGCCAAGGCGCTGGAACAGGAACAGCGCCGGGTCTTCGATGTGTGTCAGGGCTGCCGCCGCTGTTTCAATCTGTGCGAGGCGTTCCCCGCGATGTTTCAGCGGATCGACGAGCTGGACGGTGAGGTCGATCGATTGGGCGCGCGGGATCTGGACCGGGTGACGTCGCTCTGCATGAACTGCAACGTCTGCGGTTTTGTAATGTGCCCCTACACGCCTCCGCACCAGTTCGAGATCGATTTCCCCCGGTTGATGATCCGGGCCAAAGCCGTCGGCGCCAAGCAGCGGGGCGTCTCATGGCGCGACCGCTTGCTCTCCGACACCGACCGGTTGGGAAAACTCAACTCTCGGCTGGCGCCGCTGGTCAATCGGCTGACCCGCACCCGACTGGTCCGTCTCCTCATGGAATGGTTGCTGGGTGTGCATCGGGATCGCCGGCTGCCGCCCTATGTGGTGACCACGTTCCCGCAACTATTTTTAAGCCGTCGTCAGGCGAAACAGACGGCGCCGCAGGCCGCATCTGGAAGCCGGGGTATGGGGGCATCGCCAACCGAAAAGCTGAGCTTTTCGGGAATCTCATCTCCGCAGGGCCCCCATTCCAATAGTCGAGTGGCGCTCTTCTCCTCCTGCCTGGTCGATTATTCCTACGCCGAAATCGGCCGTGCGGCCGTCGATGTTCTGGAGCATAACGGCGTGGAGGTGGCGCTGCCGCCCCAGCAGTGCTGCGGCATGCCGTCGATGAGCGTGGGCGATCTGCCATCGGCGGTTCGGAAGGCCACCGCAAACGTGGCGGCCCTGCTGCCGTGGATCGAACGGGGCTACCGGATCGTGACGCCGATGCCGAGCTGCAGCCTGATGCTCAGGAAGGAATATCCCTTCCTGCTTGGCACGCCGGAGGCGCAGCGTGTGGCCGATCAGACGTCCGATCTGTGCGAATACCTGATGCAGTTGCACAAGGACGGCGTCCTGCGGACCGATTTTGTCCAGCCAGGCGGCACCATCGCCTATCATTTGCCCTGCCACCTGCGCGATCAAAAACTCGGCTACAAGTCGCGCGATCTGCTGGCGCTCATCCCCGGCACGCAGGTACAAGTGATCGAGTGGTGCTCCGGCCACGATGGGACGTGGAGCTTGAAAAAGGAGTACTTCCCTCTGTCGCTCAAGATCGGCCGGAAAGTCTTCGACCGGGTCGAGCAGGCGCGGCCCGACCTCGTGGTCTCCGATTGCAGCCTGGCCGGGAATCAAATCGCCCAGGCGACCGGGCGGACGGTCGGCCACCCGATCGAGGTGCTGCGCCGGGCCTATGGAATCGGGGTTAAGGATTAGAAAGGCAAGGCGGGTTCAGGGGTAGGGGAAAAGCGGGGCATGGAAAAACTGGCATTCTCGGACATCACGCCGTTGGCGGAATATGAAAAGGAGCGGACCGACTTTCGCCGGCGGATCATCGAGCTGAAGACGCACCGCCGGATTTCGATCGGCCCGTTGATCACGCTGGTGTTTGAAAACCGGGAGACCGTGCGGTTTCAAGTTCAGGAGATGCTGCGCGTCGAGCGGATTGACGAGGAAGAGAAGGTCCGCGATGAGCTGGAGGTCTACAACGGTCTCATCCCGGAAGAGGGAGCGCTTTCGGCCACGCTCTTTATCGAGATCACCGAGGCCGGCCGGATCAAAGAGCTGCTCGACCGGCTGATGGGCCTCGACGAGGCGGGCCATCTGTGGTTGGAACTGGGCGGGGAGCGCTGTCCGGCGGAATTTGAAGCAGGCCACAGCAATGAGGAAAAACTGAGCGCGGTCCACTATCTGCGCTTCCGGCTCACGCCGGAGCAGCGACGGCGGCTGGGCGATCCGGACCTGGCCGCCCGGCTCGTGATCGATCATCCCCACTATCAGGCCAGCGCCGAGCTGGGGTTGCAGACGAGGCGGTCGTTATTAGCGGATTTATAGAGTTCAGGGAGTTCGGTTGATCACCGGCAACCGCTGCCATTGCTCCGATTGGTAGCGCCAGACGAGACAGACCATTCTCGTCGTCCAATCGACGAGCATCACGCTCCAGACCCAGCCGATCGTCAGGCCCAGGCCGGAGAAGAGCGCGGCCAGGGGCACGCGCACCAGCCAGGCGCCGATCGTCGTCACCAGCAGGAGAAACCGCGTATCGCCGGCTCCTTTGAGCGAGCCGGAGAGCACCATCGAAATCGCCAGCGGGATTTGCAGCAGGCCGACGATTTTTAAAAAGAGCGTGCCATAGCCGATCACCGCGCCATCTGTGGTGAAGGCGCGCAGCAGCAGATAGGGAAAGCAGAAAAAGAGCAGCCCCATCCCCGCCATGAGCAGCACGGCCAGCCGGTTCGCCTCCCAGTTTTCGATTTTTGCCTTGGCGAGCTTTTGAGCGCCGATGCTTTGCCCGACGGCCGTGACCGCCGCGATGGCGAAGCCGTTGCCGGGCATGAAGGAGAGCGCTTCGATGTTCAGGCCGACCTGATGGGCGGCGTAGACGACGGCGCCGTAGCCCAGAATGATCTTGGCGTAGGCCAGCTGGGCCGACTGCTGCAGCAGCCGGTCGAATGTGATCGGCAGGCCCACCCGGACGATCTGCCTTAACGAGGAAACAATCGGTCGGCCCGTCTGCCCCCGGCGGTGATCACGCAACGGCAGCAGGTGGCCGGCGGCGCGCGCTTTGACGTACAGGTAGACAGAACCGACGGCTTCCGACAGGCCGACGGCCAGCGCGGCGCCGTCGACCCCGAGCGCCGGCGCGCCCCAGTGGCCGTAGATCAAGGGATAGGCGATCAGGACGTGGAGCGCGTTGATGATCGTGACGGCGATCATCGGCGTGCGGGTGTCGCCGGCACCCTGCATGGTGGCGATGAGCTGATCGACGGCGAAGGTGAAGGCGAAGAGGCTGAAGATGATGAGCAGATAGCCGCGCATGAGCCCCAACATCGCCGGCGTGGCCCCCAGCATCCGGGCGCCGGCCGACCCGCCGGCCACGCCGAGCAGACTGGTGCCGACGGCGAGCAGCAGACCGAGGCGCAGCGACTGCGTGGCGATTTCGGCCGCCTCGCGCCTCCGCCTGGCGCCCCACAGCTGGGCGACCATGATCGTGGCGCCCATGGTCAGCCCCGCGAGCAGATTCAGAAAGGACATGATCAGCAGCTGGCTCAAGCCGACGGAGGCGATCGCATCGGCGCCCAGGCCGCCGACGAGAAAAATATCGACGATCTGGACCATCCGCTCCAGGACGCCGCTGAGGATGACCGGCAGCGCGAGCGTCAGAATGCGGCGGCGGATCGGTTGCATGAATGCCGGGAATCGGTCAGCGGCGCGCGCGTCGCGCCGGCGTCACCGGTAGTCGGAATCGGGGGGCCGGAACGGAGGGGTGGAGCGGGGTTCGCCCTTGGTGATGGTAAGAATCTTGACATCAAAATGGAGCGTTTTGCCGGCGAGGGGATGATTGATGTCGATCACCGCCGTTTTGGCCCTGATCTCCTTGACCACGCCGGACAATTCCACGCCGTGCGGCCCCCGGAGCTTGACGTGCTGGCCGGGCTTGCGGGAATTTTCAGGAACGAACGAGAGCTCCAACTCCATCGTCGCGTTGGGGTCGATGGGGCCGCACCCCTCTTCCGGCGGCAGGACCATCGAGACGACGTCGCCCGCCTTGTGGCCGGCGAGCCGTTTCTGCACTCCGTCCATGCAGTCGAGGTTTTTCGACCCCTGCCGGTAGGTGAAGGCCTCCTCCCCGACGTTGGTGTTGATGACGCCATCCTCCTTGGTGGAGAGGGTGTATTCGATGGAGATGTCGTTGCCGTCCTCGACGATCAACTCCGTCTCGGCGGCGAGAGCGGAGAGCGGCGCGGCCAGGCCGAGGCTCAGGACGGACGCGATCACCCATCGGACGATGGCATTGTGACGGCGGCGCATGCGTCCACTCTAGCAGATGGGCGGGGAGGGGTCAATTGCAGCCGACGCAGCCGGTGCCGGGGGCGTTGATTCGCGGAGAGGGAGTTGCTACGATGCGGCGCGATGACCGACGTGGACGCGGCCCGGGAGGTCTTTTCCGCCAACCAACGGTTCTACGAGGCGTTCGGCAGCCTCGAGATCCAGCGCATGGCGGCCGTCTGGCGACAGGATGACGACGTGCAGTGCATTCATCCCGGCTGGCCGCGCCTTGCCGGCTGGCGGGCCGTACGGGACAGCTGGATCCGTATTTTCAACAACACCCGCTCGATGACGTTCCAGATCACCGACACGAAGATTACGGTCCAGCACTCCGTCGCCTGGGTCGTCTGCGTCGAACGGATTACGATGGTCATTGATGAAGAGCCGCAGGAGACGCAGGTGCTGGCGACCAATCTGTTTGTCCGACAGGATGATCAACCTGGGGAACCCTGCTGGTTGATGGTGCACCATCATGGCTCGCCGGTCTTTCAACGGATGGCCGAGACGCCGGAGACGGATGACGATGTCACAGATCGGTAATGACAGTTCAAACGTATGCGGCAAACGCCTTCAGCGCGGCGGCCAGTTCCGGTGTCTTCCATCGCACGCCGGCGGTGTTCACATCGAAGCAACATCCGAAGAACGTGCGCTATTTTGACGGGTTAAACGGGGTCTCCTCAATCGTTCGGCACGCAGATGCCTTGCACGCCATCAGCGCTTTCAATCGCGCCGAATATTGCGCCATCAGCGCGGGAGCGGCTTGACTCGCGAGATTTTGCAACTGGTACGGATCGGATTTGAGATCGTACAGTTCTTTTTCGCCGGTGATGTATTCGACGTAGGATTGCGTTCGTGTGCGAAATCCGCGAAACGCGGGAACGCCGAGCGTTGACCGCTGGAGGAACGGCAGGATCGCCATCAGCAAGTCGTCTTGGTCGGGCGGTTCGAGCAAGTCGGTCGGGGTGTTTGGCGCGGGTGTCACCGTTGCGCGTGCTGGCGGCGCTTGATACCGTCCGTTTTCAATGAGAAAGGCTTGGCGCCAGTGATTCGGCGCCGGGGGATTCTCGCGCATCAAAGGGACGAGCGAGCGACCATCCACGAAATCGGCCGCTTTCGCGCCGGCCAGTTCCGCCCAGGTTGGAGCCAGATCAACGTTGCCGGTTAAATGGTCGATCGTTTTGCCGACAGGCACACCCGGTCCGCGCACAATCATTGTCACGCGGAACTCCTCGTCATACGGCGCGGTCTTGCCGCCGAGCAGCCGATGATTGCCCATGTGATAGCCATTGTCCGACGTGAAAAAGATGTACGTGTTGTCGAGTTGCCCGGTGAACTTGAGCATGTTGACCAGCACTTCAATGCCTTCATCCACTGCCTGAAGCGATTGCAGTCGCATGCGGTAGTGGTGGTCGATTGAGGTTATCTGTTGCTGTGTCAGCGGCGGCCGCCGGCGAATGTACCTCGGCTTGTCGCTCACGTCCGTTTCGTTAAAGTTTGGCGTGCGCGGCGCATGGCGATCAAGAAAAAGTTTCTCATGGCGCGGCGCGGGTGTGGATGGTGCGTGGGGCGCATGCGGCGCCAGGTACACGAAAAACGGCTTGCCTGCAGCCGCGCTGCGCCGGATAAAATCAGCCGTTTTGCGCACATACACGTCCGTGCCGTAATTTTTCGGTTTGTCGCCATACGCGACGCGCTTGCCATTCTCATTGAGCGAGTAATCAAATTCTTGGTCGGCCCTGCCGCCCACTTTGACGTACCATTCGTTCCAGCCCGGCGGAACATACGTCATGCCGCCGAACTGCGGATAACCGTTGAGGTATTTTCCCGCGAGCATTGTGCGATAGCCGATGTTTTGGAGCCAGACCGCAATCGTGGATTTTTCCTCGCCAAGGTCATGAAATTTTTCAAACCCGCCATCCGGAGGATCATTTCCAAGAATTTTGGTGCTGTGCGCATATTGCCCGCGCAAGGTTGTCGCACGAGATGGACAACAGAGTGACATTGAAACGAAATAATTTGTGAACGTCACGCCCTGATCTGCGATGAGCGATTTGAGTTTGGGCATGTACTGGATGGATGCGGAATCCAAATCATCGGCCAGGATGAAAACAATATTGACTCGTTTGGCCTGCTGGGTGGCGGGGCTCGGGGGCGATTCCGCCGTCATCGGCGCGGCGGGCGATGTGGATGGTGCGGGCTCCGCCCATGTGGCAATTAGTGCGGCAGCGAACAGGATCGCGATCAATCGGATCTGTTTCATGAACCGATGCCGCCCCGCTCCGACATGACGAACGGTTTTGAAAGGCGCGGCGCTTCTTGGCCGCGTCATCAGACGTAGTGCGCAAAGGCTTTGAGCGCGGCGGCCAGTTCCGGCGCCTGCTTGGCAGAGTGTTTCACGGAGATTCCGGCCTGAATCGCTTCCCACGCCTGCCGGATCGACCGGGCGCCTGAGCGCGCGCCCCGCGGGTGGCCGACCACGCCCCCGCCGCACAAGAAAATAAAATCCCGGCCGAAGAGTTTGGCGTGCGCCTCCATGGTCCCGGCATGCTGACCTCCGCCGATGGCGGGAAACGAGGGGCGCAGCTCGTCCAGCTTCATCGCACAGACGCGTCTGATCGTTTCAACGTCGTCCTTCGTCGCCTTGAGCGAGCCCTGCAGCGCCGGATAGAGCACGACATCGGCGCCGAAGAGCCGGACAAACTTTGCCCAGGCGGTCACGCTCATGCCGTGGCGCTGCCAGAGCCAGCCGCTCATCGCCATGTGGGCCATCAGCGGCACGCGCCCCAGCGCGGCCAGGGCGTGAAACTGGGGGAAGCCGGCGGCCGCCGGCGCGCACATCGCGATGCCCGCGCCCGCCTCGACGCCCGCCTCATATAAGGAGACAAGCTGGTCGGCCGGCCCGACCGCGTGCACCATGAACCGCTTCGGCTCGCCCGTCTCCGCTTCGGCCCGCCGGGCCGCTTCCACGCAGGCGCGAATGCGGGCCAGATAATCCTCCCGTCGCTCCTGCAGTAACTCGTCCGATTTGCACACATCGATGCCGCCGACGAAGCATTCGTAGGCGAGATTGCCGAATTCCTTCGGCGTCAATCCCTGCGACGGTTTCACCACGGAGACGAAGACCGGTCGATTCAGAATGCCCAGTTCACGCCGCAATCCCTCAGCGCCGAACCGGGGGCCGCCGAGGATCTTGGCCAGGCGGGGCGGCAGGTCAAAATCGACGAGCTGGATCGTGCGCATCGCGTTCAGGCAGGAGATCTCGCCCGCGATCGACAGGATCAGGCCGTAGGCCGATTCGATCGGCTCCGAGACGACGTGGATGGTGACCAGCGCCCGGTTGCGGCCGCGCCGGATGGTGGTGACCGACGCCTCCATCGCCTTGACGCGTTGGTGCTCGTATTGGGTGACGCGCACGCCGAGGCTCTGCTCGCGGGCGACTAAACGGGCGGCCCGTTTGACGTCGCCGGCTTCGATCTCATATTGGACGCGGATGGTTTCCATTGGGCGGGGGGATGATGCCGCAGTCCGAACGGTTAAGTCAAGATCATCTATGGAGATTGGGGGGAAGATTGGGAGAATGCGGCGCTCCTCCGCCGACTGGAAAACCGATCAATCCCGGCAGGTCGGGGAGCGCTCCCGCCATGCCGGTCAGGAAATAGAGGCCGACGACCAGACTGAAGAGCCCCGTCGCCAACCCGATGGCCACATACGCGCTGCGGTAGCCCTGAGTCCCCAGAAATCCGGTGGCGGTCAGCACGACCAGGAGACTGTTGCTGACGATCAGCCCGATGATGAAACTCCCCATGAGCAGCAGCCCCTGCCCGGCGCCGCCCGCGCCGCCGACGGCGGCGATGAGCAGCACCTGCGAACCGGTTTCCGCTCCGATGCCGTGAATCGTCCCCACGATAAAGGCGGAGAGCGGGCCGTACCGCATCAGCCGGTGCTGGTGCTCATGGGCCCGGCCCTCCAGCCGTTCGTGCAACCGGTGCCAGAGGTAGACGACGCCGGAAAAGAGCAGCATCCACCGGCTGCGTAAACGGAACTCGGCCCGGCCGCGAAGGTGTTGCACGAGGGAATAAAAGACCCACGCGGCCAGCAGGAGCAACGTCGCCCCCACCACCCGCTCGAGGATGGGATCCACCCACTTGGGCAGAAGGGCATTTGCGAGCAGCGCCGCCGTGCCGAGGAGGGCCACCATGGCAGCATGCCCCAGCACATAGAGGGTGGAGAGGAAGAGCGCGCGCCATCCCGGACGGCCGGTCATCCGGATCGGCATGAGATGGTCGGGTTTGCGCCAGACCGTTCGCGAACCTCCGCCATCCTCGGACCCGGCCGCGCTGGTAATGTCCGTGATGGCGGCGATGTGATCCCAGTCGATCCCATGGCGGAGACCGAAGACGAACGTCGTCAGGAGCACGAGCCCGAGGTGTTCCACTATGGAATCTCCCGGAGTGGCAGCGCCTCTAACCCACCGGGCAGATGCTGCATCAGGTCAACGCCTTTCCGGTGGTGGTCATGACCAGTTTGCCGTGTTTGACGCCCTTGGTCCCGATCAGCAGGTCGGCGACCTTTCTGACCACGCCGCTTTTTCCAATGACCACCAGCACCTCCAGGCAGTGATGCTCATCAAGATGGATATGAACGGTCGAGCGGATCAACCGGTGATGGCGGTGTTGCAGGTGGGCGAGCACTTCGCCGAGCTCGCGGACGTCATGATCGTAGACCAGCGTGATGGTACCCACGACATCCCTGTTCTCATCCCATTCCCGCTCCACAAGATGATCCCGGATCAGATCCCGGAGCGCCTCGGAGCGATTGAGGTAGCCCTTCTTGGCCGACAGCTTGTCAAAGCTGTCCAGCAGTGACTGGCTGATCGAGACGCCGAATCGTGTGATGGTCTCCATGCGAAGCTCCTTGGCTGCGGTGTGGGCAGCCGACGCTATCACACCGGTTTGTGCAAACACAATCGGCGGCGAGTCCGTTAGAACGTGATGGTTAGAACGTGATGGTCAGGCTGCCCCGCGCGCTTCGCGGCTCGGCCGGATGGATGGTGCGGTAGTAGCCGGCCGGCAATCCCGCGGCTTGCGACTCGTAGTAATATTCAATGTCATTGACCTCGGCGTTGAGGATGTTGAACACTTCAATCGTCGCCTTTACCCTGTCGGTCCATTGGTAGCCGATGAGCCCATTGAAGAGCGTGGAGCTCTGCGATCGGACGCTATTGTCTTCGGTCAGCGGTCGGGGGCCGAAATAGCGCACGCGCAGACTGCCAAAGAGCCCGTAGAGGTCATGGATCGTCACTCCGGCGGTGACCACGGATTCGATGGCATCGGGAATGTGATAACCCATTCCGGTTGGGCCGTTGACTCTCTCGGTGTACCGGGACCATGTGTAGGCCGCGTCGGCATCCACGGTCAACCAGAACGTCGGAGTATAGTAATTGGCCCATTCGATGCCGGTCCTGCGACTGGGACTGCTGGGCTCGGTGGTGCCGGAGTCGCCGGAGAAGACCAGCTCGGAATCGAGATGAAGGTTCCACACGGCCAGCGAGCTTTGCAGATGGGGGATCATCGCGGTGCGCACGCCGATCTCCTCGCCGATGGCGCGGACCAACGGATCGACCGGATCGGTGGGCAGCGTCGTTCCCCGCGCGTCGTTGCTGTGATAGCCCAGGCCGGCGTTGAGGTAATACTCCGTTTTTGCCCACGGACCGAAGATCAGCGACAGCTTGGGACTGGCGATCGCCGCCGTCTTATTGCCTGAGTCGCCCGGGGCGGCTGCATCGACATTGAAATTGTAGAGATCGACCCGCAGCCCTTCGGATGTCCGGACATGATCCGTCCATCTGATGCTATTTTGAATATAAACGGAGCCACTGGTCTCGATGACCCGATCAAATTGAGTGGTCGAGAGATACTGCTGCGCCTCCGTATGGAACAATCCGAGCTTGTAGATATTGTTATTGCGCACATCGAGACCAATCGTGGTCTCGGCGTCACGGCCGAAGAGTGAGCCCGTCCAGTCATGGCTGGCCGTGACGCCGGACGTGACGCGCTCATCCTGTTGCTCGATCTGGTCGCCGTGAACGGGGTCATTGAGGTAATAAGTAAAATTTGAGAAGAGATCCAGGCCGTATTGCAGGACATAGACGTTGGCTTTGGTGATCGACCCATCTGTGACGCGCTGCCATTGGAGAGAGAGACTGTAGCGGTGTGAGGTGCCGCCGTCGGTCGGATCCTCCGCCTCGAATCGCGAAATGAGCCCTTGATCGATCGCCGCCTGAGGGACTTGGTCGGTGGCATTCCATTTCCCGCTGTAGGCCATCGCCGTGATGATCCACTGACCGGCGGGCGACCCCACGGTGTAGCGAAGGACGCCGTTCAGTTTGAGATAGTCGTCCGGATGGACCCAGGGACCGTCCTCGTGCTCATACTCGAATGCGTAGAGCAACTGACCGGCTCCGATGGGGTGGGACGCGGCGAGCAACCCTCTCCAGTAGTCGAAACTGCCGTAGGTGGCTTCCGCCAGACCCTGTTTCAGGGTCGTCGCATAGCTGATATGGACGGCGCCGGCGGCCGCGAAGTCGCCCTCCTCGGCATAATAGGGCCCCTTTTTGTATTGAATCCCGGTCACCAGCTCGGGGATGAGGAAGTTCAAATCGGTGTAGCCCTGTCCGTGTGCATGGGTGGGAAAGTTCACCGGAATGCCGTCAACCGAGGTGGCCAGGTCCGTGCCATGATCCAGGTTGAAGCCCCGAAGGAAGTATTGATTCGCCTTGCCGGCGCCGCTGTGCTGGGTGATGACGATTCCCGGCACGGTCTCCAACAGCTCGCCGGTGCGCAAGAGCGGACGGTCCTCGATCTGCTGCTGTGTGACCGTGCCTTCCGTGGCGGCGTCGGCGCTGCCGACGAGATTGTCGGTCGAATCGGTCACCTCCACCTCCTCGAGTGTTTGCACGCCGCCCGCATAGACCGGGGGAGAAGGACCGGCGCACATCACGACAACGGCCAAACCGATCGTCAGGAAGGTTCCGAGGCAGGTTGCAGTGCCGGCATGCATGGCGGCCTCCGCTCCGCTATTCCTGCAGGTGGAAGCGAATCGGCACCTCGACCCAGGCCGGGACCGCCTCCGTCCCCTGCCGGGCCGGAATAAAGGTCCAGCGCCGCACCGCGTTGAGCGCGGCGCGATCGAGCAGCGTCGACCCCGAGCTCTGCACCAATTCGATCTGCTCGGGTTTGCCCGATGGATTGACCAGGACCCTGACGATCGATCGCCCTTCGATGTTCAGCCGCTTGGCGAGGGGTGGATAGAGCGGTGGCGGATTGCTCAGATAGGCCGCGTCATACTGAGGTGGAGCGATGGCTTCCCCCGTGTTTTCCGGAAGGTTCGGTGCTGAGTTCTCCGGCGTGAACAGAGAAGTCGTTGGCGCTTCAGGCGCGGGTTCGGTAACGGACGGGGTCGTGGTTGGCGATGCCTGTGGGGTGACGGGTTCGTTGTGGTGCGGGACGACCGGCGGAGTCGGCGGTGGCACCCGATGCGCCGGCGGCGTGACGTGACGGTCTGGAGGCACTGGTTTGGAATCAGCAGAATGCGCAGCTGGTGCCTCCACATTCACGAGCGTGACTTCGATGGCGGAATCGAGCGGCTGCGGCGGCGACCACGGGCCTGGTGCGGTCAAACGGATCAATACGGCGGTGACCGATAAATGAAGAACGAGAGCTCCCGTGAGGGACAGGGTGAATGGTGAGCGTTGATGGGCGATCATTCGTGGGACGGTGATGCCACAGATTACTGCTTCATGATAATAAGTACCACGATTTTTATAAACGTAGCATCATTTATGTATGATGTCAATGCCGGGCGGGGGGGGGGAGGGGCGGCTTGTTTTCGTGTTGCAGCGCCTTGTATGCTGTAGCCATGGCAAGGATTTCGCTCAAGAGCTGTCATCGCCTCGCCGTATCTGCGGCGAAGGCGGCGGGCCGGCTGTTGAACGGTTTTCGCGGTCGGGAACTCGCCGTCGCCTATAAAGGCGCCGTCAACATTGTCACCGAGGCCGACCGGCAGGCGGAGCGGTTGATCGCCGAGATGATCAGGAAGGTCTATCCGGGCCACATCATCATCGGGGAGGAGGGCGGCGAGATGGCGCCCCCATTGTCATCAACCGCGCGCGAGCCGATCTGGTTCGTCGATCCGCTCGACGGCACGACCAACTTTGCCCACGGCTTTCCCTTCTATTGTGTGTCGATCGGCGTGGAGGTCGACGGTCGGGTCGTCGTCGGCGTGGTCTATGATCCCGTCCGGCGGGAGCTCTTCAGCGCCGTCAGGGGCCGGGGCGCCTTCTGCAACGGCCGGCGGCTGCGGGTCTCATCGACGGAAAAGCTCGATCAGAGTCTGCTGGTGACCGGCTTTGCGTACGATATCCGGACCAGCCGGCGGAACAACGTCGGCCATTTTTTCCATTTCAGCCTGCGCTGCCGGGGCGTCCGGCGCACCGGCTCGGCGGCGCTCGATCTGTGCTATGTGGCCGACGGCCGCCTGGACGGCTTTTGGGAGATGAACCTCTGGCCGTGGGACACCGCCGCCGGCAGTCTGATCGTCGAGGAAGCCGGCGGGCGGATGAGCGGGTTCGACGGCCGTCCCTACGACCTCCGTGTGCCGGAGCTGGTCGCCAGCAACGGGCGGATCCATGAGGAGATGATCGGCGTGCTGCGACTGGGCGACCGGATCGATCCACGGATGGTTGGGGAGCCGGAGAAAATGACGGGAAAGGATGGGCGGGCATGAGTGATAACGTGATGGATGAAGGGCCGGAACTGCCGCCGTTTCATGTGCCACCGCAGACACCGCCGGACTGTCCCTTCTGCGGCGATCCGATGAAGTTCGTTGATGGGGAATTTCTCTGCCCCGACTGCAACGGCACCGACGTCGGGCCCGAAACCGGATAAGCGTTGAGAGAGGCGCGCGTACGGCGATGGGGGGCGCGGGGTGGAGCGTGAGCATCGCTCCCCCCGCTTGAGCGAGCGCGGAGCGCGAGCGGAACAGACCGGCTGGTATTTTTACGATTGGGCCAATTCGGCCTTCTCCACGACGGTCGTCACGGTTTTTCTCGGTCCCTATCTGACGACGATTACCAAGGCCTCGGCCGACGCCGACGGCCTGGTTCATCCCTTCGGCCTCCGCGTCAACGCCGGCTCCTTCTTCCCGTACGTGGTGTCGCTGTCGGTGGTGCTGCAAGTCCTCTTCCTGCCCATGCTCGGCGCCATCGCCGATTATTCACACCGGAAAAAACAGCTGTTGGGGTCGTTCGCCTATCTCGGCGCCTCTGCGACCATCGGGCTCTATTTTCTTTACGGGACGGACTATTTGCTGGGCGGGCTGCTCTTTCTGATCGCCAATCTCAGCTTCGGGGCCTCGGTCGTCATCTATAATGCGTTTCTGCCGGAGATCGCCCGCCCGGAAGAACGGGACGCCGTCTCGTCGATGGGGTGGGCGCTCGGCTATCTCGGCGGCGGCCTGCTCCTGCTGATGAACCTGCTCCTCATGGAGAGGGCCGGAGACTTCGGCCTCAACACCGGCCAGGCCGTCCGCATCAGCCTGGCGTCGGCCGGGGTGTGGTGGGGCCTCTTTACGATCATTCCGCTGCTCACCCTTCGCACCCGGCAGCCGGCTCGGATTCTTCCACGGGGAGCCGGCTATCTGACCGTCGGGTTCCGGCAACTGCGCGGGACGATCGGCACGGTGATCACGCGCCCCCAGACGCTGCTGTTTCTGTCGGCCTATCTGCTCTACAACGACGGCATTCAGGCCGTCATCACGCTGTCCACCGAGTTTGGTCAGGAAGAGTTGAAACTCTCCATGTCCGCGCTGAGCATGGTGATTCTCATGGTGCAGTTTGTCGCCTTCTTCGGCGCGCTCGGCTTTAATTACATCGCGCGGGCCGTCGGCAGCCGGCAGGCGATTCTGATGAGTCTGCTGATTTGGGCCGGCGCGCTTATCTACGCCTATGGGCTGTTGCGGACGGAGTTTCAGTTCTTCATCCTGGCGGCCGTCATCGCCGTGGTGCTGGGCGGCAGTCAGGCGTTGAGCCGGTCACTGTTCTCTCTCATGATTCCGAAAGGGCGGGAAGCGGAGTATTTCAGCCTCTATGAAGTCAGCGAACGGGGCACCAGCTGGCTGGGGCCGCTCCTGTTCGGCCTGTCGTTGCAGTTCACCGGCAGTTACCGGATCGCCCTGCTGTCGCTCATCATTTTTTTTGTCGCAGGTCTTCTTCTGCTGAGTCGACTCGATGTGCAGACGGCGGCAGAGGAGGCCGCCACCGGCGCGGCCGAATAACGGCTAGTCCGTCAGAATCGAGATCGGCGCCGGAATGAAGGTGAGGAGGAAAATGATGAACGAAAGCCAGGCGATGACCCGCTGGCGGCGGCTCAACGGCACATGGGCGTCGACGATCGGCGGGTGGCCGACGCCGATCATGGAGGTAAGCATCGCCCAGAAGAGCCAGCCCTTCCAGCCCAGGAGCCCCAGCCCGATCAGGATGCCGATCATCGTCAACGAGATGTAGCGCTGCCGGTCGCCGAAGACGGCGTAGCCGATATGGCCGCCGTCCAACTGGCCGATCGGGAGCAGGTTGAGCGAGGTCACGAACAGTCCGAACCACCCGGCGAGCGCGACGGGGTGCAGCAAGAGGTCCGCCCCCGGTGGAATCGCCAGCAACCAATGTCTGAGAAACTGGAACAGCAACGGCTGGCCGAGGATCATCGCCCCGCCGGCGTCCATCTTGCCGATGGTGGACCACTGCAAGCCGATAATGATGGCCGGGACCGCGATGATGAATCCCGCGATCGGCCCCGCGGCGCCGACCTCCAAGAGCGCCTTGCGCTCCATGATCGGCGATTTCATCCGGATGAAGGCGCCGAAGGTGCCGATGATGAAGACATACGGCGGGGCGGGAATGAAGTAGGGCAGCGTCGCCTGAATTTTGTAATGGCGCGCGGTCAGATAGTGGCCCATTTCGTGCACGAGGAGAATCAGCAGCAGCGTGACCGAAAACGGCACGCCGGACAGGAGGGCCAGCGGCGATGAAAACGGATTGACGTGGACCAGGAACGCTCCCGCCATGAGGGTCGTGAGCGTCGTGAGCATGAACAGCAACAACGGTAGGCGCCATTGGATCGGCGGGCGGGACGCGGCAGCGGCGCGGAGCGGTTCGTCTCCGGCGGACAGGAGGGATGGTCCCGTCTGCCATTGTCCGATCGACGGGCCGGGCGCGCGCTCGGCCGGAAGCGGCGGCGCAAGTTCGGCCGGCGCCGGATCGGACCGGCGCAACGGCGCCTCCTCTGGCCAGGGTCCCGGCATTGCGGTCTCGCTTATTTGGGCGTGGCTTGCCTCACCGTCGTGATGCCCTCCATCGGGAGCATCACCCAGTCGGTGACGGTCTGCAGGTTGATCTCGTCTTCCGTCGCGCCGATCAGCAGGCCGCGATAAATGACGCCGTTGTAAATGACCTCGACCTGCTGGCCTTTGAGCGCTTCGAGTTCGTCTTTCATCGGATGAGGGTTGAGCGTCCAGTATAATATGTTCAAATGCCGCCGCGCAACGCGGCCATTCGCGCCGCCCGATCACAACAGGCCGTGAAGAGTCGAAGCCCGGGACTGATCCGTCGGATCATATTATTCGCCGAGTCAGCCACGTAGACGTCACCCTGCCGGTCGACGGCCACGCCCGTGGGAAAACGAAAGCCGGCCGTCTCGCCCGGCCCGTCATCGGAACCGGCATGGCCGACGCCCGCGAGGGTGGTGACCTGTCCGTCGGGGGAGACCTTGCGGATCAGGGCATTGTTGGAGTCCGCCACGTAGAGGTTGCCCGCCTGGTCCAGCGCCAGTCCGGTCGGCCAGTTAAACCGCGCGGTTGCCCCCGCGCCGTCGACCGCGCCCGCCTGGGGCGAGCCGGCGACGGTGCTCACGCGGCCCTCGGACGTGATCACCCGGATGGTGTGGCTGCCCGAATCGGCCACGAACAGCCGGCCCGACCGGTCGACCACCACTGTCATCGGGTCGCGGAATTGCGCTGTGGCGCCCATGCCATCAGTATAACCGGGCTGGCCGCTGCCCGCCAGTGTGCTGACCACGCCCCTGGGCGTGATTTTCCTGACCGTGTGCCCCCCGCGATCGGCCACATAGAGCGCGCCCGCCTGGTCGACGGCGATGCCGGTGGGATAGAGAAATTGCGCCGTTGCGGCCGGACCGTCCCGCGCGCCGGGTTGCCCGCTGCCGGCGACAGTGGTGACCGTTCCGTCCGGAGCGACCTTGCGGATTCTGCGGTTGTCAGCGTCGGCGACATACAGATCGCCCGAGGGGGCGAGCGTGATGCCGTCGGGGCCGTTGAACCGCGCGACGGAGCCGGCCCCGTCGAGCCAGCCCGGTTCGCCGCTGCCCGCCAGCGTGGCGACGAGACCGTCGGGGCTGATCTTGCGAATCAGGTGATTGGCATAGTCGGCGACATAGACGGTCCAATCGGGTCCGATGGCCACGCCGGTCGGCCAGTTGAACTGCGCCATCTCACTCTGGCCGTCGGTATGGCCCCGCTGCCCGTTGCCGGCGATCGTGACGACGTGAGCCGAAGCCGGCGTCAGCGCAGGCAGGTCTGGCGGGGGAGGTGTCTGCGGCGAGGCTGCCGACAACCAAAGGAGCGATGGCACGGCGATCAATGCCGTCAGGGCGGTGCTGGAGCGGGGGAGGCCCGTCATTGGCGAGCCTGTCCTGGAGAATCGGGTTTTGGCGGATGCGCGGATTGTTGTGGGGATGGCTGCGGCGGCGTCCAGAGGAGGGGGGTCCATGCGGCCGGCAGCTCCCCGGCGGCGATGGCGCGTCCCTTGTCGAAGACGACGTAGCTGTCCCAGCCGTGGTAGAAGAGCAGCGCTCCCAGCGGCGCGACGGCATCGGCGGAGAGGCCGTAGAAGAGCGTGACGGGCCTGTTCTGTCTGGCCGGATCGCGGAAGGAGAGCAGCAGCGCGTGACCCGCGCCGTCGTAACTGCGGCCGCCGATCGTAAACCGCTTGGGGTCGATCCGGACCCCCGGAGGCAATCGTTGAGGGGAGCCGTTCTCCGGCGGGCGAACCAGCTCGGCGGCGGCCTGATTCTCATCGGGGCCGC